>SXGR01413993.1_pt1 | contig 23230 bp, 20 predicted proteins | sample 3174711 | NCBI WGS metagenome assembly SXGR01 (sample SAMN11356860, study PRJNA531348) | freshwater metagenome | isolation source: freshwater sample F1-60 | place: China: Fuxian Lake, Yuxi | collected 2017-12-25 | reverse complement strand
CGGATAGAAGCTGACGGTGGCGAGGTCGCCGAAGGTACCGACAGGCTTGCCGTCGTATCTGGCGCCCACGGCGTCGCAGCAATCCTCGATGAGCCACAGCCCGTTGCGCCTGCAGAAGTCCGTGATCGTCGCCAGGTCGAAGGGGTTGCCCAAGGTGTGGGCCACCATCACGGCCTTGGTCTTGGGCGACAATGCCTCTTCGAGGAGCGAGACATCGACGTTGTACGTGGGCACGTCGACATCCAGGAACACGGGAACTGCGCCGTACTGAATGGCCGGGTTCACCGTGGTGGGGAATCCTGTGGCGGTAGTGATGACTTCGTCGCCGGGAAGGATCTGGCGGTCGCCGAGCTTGGGCGAGGTGAGGGCTGAGAACGCAACCAGATTGGCGGATGATCCTGAGTTGACCAGCAGGCAGTGGCGGAGCCCCATGCGCTTGGCGAACTCGCGCTCGAACTGGGCGGCGAACCGTCCAGTTGTGAGCCAGAAGTCGAGGGAGCTATCGACAAGTTTGGCGATGTCGTCGTCGTCGAATACCCGACCCGATACCGGGATGGGCGACGACCCGGCGACGAAAGGCGCGTCGGGGAAGGCGACCGCGTGGTACTCACGCACGAGGTCGAGGATCTGGGCTCGGATCGCGCCTGCGGCGTCGTCCTGCGGGGTTATCTCGTTCGGCACGTCGTCCAGCATACCGGGAGGAGAGGCCCCGGTTGGGGGTTCAGCGCCGCGGGATCGACCCGAGCCGCCGCCGAAGCCGTGGAACGAGAGTGGCTGCCTCCAGCACGATGTCCCCGCTCATCTTGCTTTGGCCCACGGTGCGATCCGTGAAGGTGATGGGCACCTCGACAACGCGGAAGCCGGCGAGCAGTGTGCGGTAGGTCATCTCGACCTGAAATCCATAGCCCTGGCCCGATACCTCGTCGAGGGGAATCGCCTCAAGCACCTGTCGGCGAAAGCATTTGAAGCCGCCGGTCAGATCTCGCACCGACGTGCCGAGGATCGCCTGCGCATACAGGCATCCGCCACGACTGATGCCCCGACGGACCAGCCCCCAATCGGTCACGCCCCCGCCCGGGGTGTAGCGCGATCCGATCACCAGATCGGCACCGCGCGCCGCCTCGATGAGGCGCGGAACGCTGGCGGGATCGTGGGAGAAGTCGCAGTCCATCTCAAGGATGATCTCGGCGCCCTGCGCCAATGCGTATCGGAACCCGTCGATGTAGGCCGGGCCGATGCCGCACTTCTCTGCGCGGTGAAGCACGTGCACGCGGGCATCTGATTCGGCCATGAGGTCGGCGATCGCCCCGGTCCCGTCGGGGGAGCCATCGTCAATCACCAGTACATGCCCATCAAGGCCAGCAGAGTCGAGGGAGGACCGAACGGCGGCGACGAGCCCGTGGACATTCTCGCGCTCGTTGTACGTCGGGATACACACCCACGCAGGCCCTGTGGTCACCGGCGCATCGTTCATCGGTGCTGGCCCCCACGAGTGACCGGCATTTCAGGGAAGTGGGAAATGATGGTGGATGTGTACCGGAACTCCACCCCCGGCATGAAGGACTTCGACCCCGCAGGCAAACCCACGAATCCCTGGTGCCCGGTGATGATTGCGCGCGTCACGAGATAATCCACTGTGACACCCGCACGGCCACCGGCGTCGTGTCAGCGGTACTGAGTGTCATGGCATTGGTGCCCGATGCAACCAGACGGAATGTGCTCGCACCCTGGGGGAGCGCGGTACGAAGCCTGATTGAGGAACGCCCCACGACCGGGAAGGATGACGTGGTGCCATCGGGTGCGGTCACTGTGAGTTTGTACGTGCGGCCGGCGACAAAGCCCGCTGCCCGAAACCGGATGGTCACCGTGGCCGCGCGCGGCGCCCATGCGGTGTAGGTGGCGGTGCCGCCCATGTATCGCCAGCGCACTCCCCGGATGGTCTGGGGGTTGGTCCATCCGGCGGCGGGGAAAGCGAATGCCACTTCGGGGGCAGCCGTAACCCGCCAGATACCGCTGCCGTCGGGGAAGGCGGCGGCCACCGAATATCCGGCCGGCGGCGTCGTCACATCTGGCGCCGTGAGTCCCGCCTGCTGCCATGCCCACGGGTTGATCACCACATACCCGATTCCCGCTGTCGCGTACGCGGCAGGTGACGCCGGGAAGAGTGGGTTGCCGTATTCACGTCCGAAGTCGCTGACGGCTCCCGGCTCGTTGAGCCCTCCATTGGCCAGCGGGTGTCCATGCACCAACTGGCCGTAGAGGAACTCGCGGTCGATGGTCTCGTTGGGAAAGGCCGGGGTCTCGAATACCACCGCACCGGGGTCGTGGTTCGCCAGCCAGCGCCAGGTTGGCACGTTCTCCGGTGCTGTCCCGTTCAGCAGGATCGGCACACCCGTTCCGATGGGCACCGAGATGGGCAACTCCATTGCGGTGAGGATGATGGCGATCCCCATGATGCTGGTGCGCCAGGTGACGCTGCGCCCCCGGATGAGCAGGGCCAGGCCCACCGCACCCATGACCAGCACGCACGCCATGACGAAGAGCGAGAAGCGGGCGTACACCCGAAGAAATGGCAGGTAGTCAAATACGAAGGACGATGCCATGGGGATCCTGTGCCCAAAGACCGAGTACGGGCTCGCCAGGCTGAAGATGGCCATCGCGATGGCGATGGGAATGGTGAGGAACAGGGCCGCGCGCAGGCGCAGCCCAATGTTGCCCCGATGGCGCCAGCCAAGGGCCAGGCCGATGATCGCGAGTGCCATGACGGTCCATCCCAGAAATGCCATGCGTTCGCCGCCCGGGCTCGACAGGGGCCACTGGGCGGCATCTGTGCCGAATATCCCTGTCCACAGGTACTGACCGGACGCCGGTTTGAGGTAGTCACCGATATGCGCGCCGTACAGCTCGAGCTCCACGCGTTGTCGCGTGACGATCTGGTCTGCGACCCCCCGTGTGGACGCGATGATGATCCCCAGCGGCACGATTACGATCACAACCAGCGCGCCGATGGCCTCCCCCACGCGGGCGAGAACGGCCCTGCCACCGAAGCAGTGTGCGAAGAGCGGGACGGCCACCAGCAGCGTGACACCAACGGCTACCAGGGCCATGGCGCCGAAGTACGGATCGCTGAACCACGCGAAGAGCGTGGCCGCCGCCATGACGACGGCGCGCCGCCATGAGGGCTTCTGCAACCACCAGGTGCACGCCATCAGGAGTAATGGGGCAAACATGAGCCATGCGAGCGGCGGATGCGCAGCGATGCGCAGGGCCTCGTACGGGAAGATCTCGAACGCCATCCCCGCCCATGCTGCGGGCCCAATACCCAGCCCCAGCCACCTCACCAGCAAGTACATGCTGGCCCCAGTGAGCGCCATGCCCGCCAGCACCATCACGTTGTAGGCGGCGATGGTGGGGAGGAATGTGCCGAGGATGGCCCCCGGCACGTTGTAAAAGAAGAGCAGCAGGCTGCCGCCGCCGATGACGGTGCGACCGAACGGGAGCCCCACGTGATCCTGCAGCCCAGCACCCCACAGGTCTATCCCGTAGTGCGAGTTGCTCCACAGATCCCAGATGTAGCCGGTGTTGTCGCCCGCGCTGCCACCACCCGCGATGATCGTGTCGAAGTTGGCCGCGAGCGGCCACGTAAGAATGACGGCGATGAGGCCGGCCACGGCCAGCACCACCAGCACCTCGATGCTGATGCGTCGCCCACGGTGTGCGGCGGGGGGAGGCGGGGGCATGGCGTGGGCCATCAGCGGTGCGACCCCGCCGGGATTCCTGCGAAGGCGGCCGCGAGCCGCTCCCGCTCGGCCTCCCGGGAGTAACGGACCACACCGGCAAGCGCCGCCTTCGACATCTGTGCCTGCCGCTCCGGATCGCCGATGACCAAGGAGATGGCATCAGCCAGCGCCGGTACATCTCCGGGCGGCACCAGGATTCCGTCGCCGCTCTTCACCACCGCATCGACGCCGGGGAAGTCGCTCGCGATGCCCGGACAGCCCGACGCCATGCCCTCGGCCAGCACCACGCCAAAAGCCTCCTCCCGGGTGGTGGAGGGCAGCACCACCACACTTCCCATGCGGTAGGTGCGCGCCAGCTCGTCGTCGTCAACGCGCCCGAGGAAGTTGATGTCGTCGGCCACTCCGCTGGCACGCGCCAGCGCTTCGAAGCCTGGGCGAAGGTCGCCGTCGCCCACCAGTTGAAGCGTGCAGGGCATATCCGTGCGCACGCGTGCAAAGGCCTCGATCAGCTGTGGAACACCCTTGAAGGCATGGCCCGCATCCATGGCACCCACGAAGACGATGGACGGCACCGCGGGGCGCGGCTCATCGGCCCCCGGGGGGTGAAAGCGCGAGAGATCGAGCGAGTACGCCGACGGCTGCACGCGGATGCCCTTCACACGCCCAAGCGAGGAGGCCTGCGCGAGTTCTGCTGAGCTGGCCAGCACGGCATGGGCGTGGCGCATGATCCACGGCTCGGCGGTGCGCTCGTAGCCGTCCAGAAGCGCTCCGCGCCAGCCATCCCACAGCACATCCATATGAAAGAACACGATGTAGGGGATCTTGTGCATGCGCGCGCCAATGGCGGCGGATTCCGCCCCGCCGAAGAATGGCCACATGATGTACACCGCGTCGTGGCCCTTCATGTGCCGCCCCAGTTGCGGCACCAGTGCCGAGTTGCCGTGACGCACCAGCGAACGTAGGCGCTCCACCACTATGCCGTCAACGATGTCCCGACCCGGCTCGTCGTCGTGCACCGGGCAGTACACGGTGACCCGGTGACCCATGTCGGTGAGTTGCCGCACATGGCGCGCCGCCACATTGCCAATGCCGCTCTTGTACGGCGGATACACGCATGAGACCAGGGCGATCTTCACGCCGACCTCTTCACGCGCCGGCTGGCCTCGCTGGCCGCCAGCATCAACTCACCCATGGCCCACACCGTGGCGCCCAGAATCACTCCATGCAGGCCAGTGCGGTGCTTTCGCACAAATGGCGCCATGGTGCGGAAGTAGGCGGCGTTCGCATCTGGTGAGCGCTGGCCCGACACGTTTGACCCGGCACCCACGTGCACCACGTCAACCTCGGGCCAGTAGCGCACGCGATAGCCACCCTCCACAAACCGCAGCGACAGGTCGATGTCCTCGGCGTACATAAAGAACTGTTCGTCGAAGCCACCCACCCGGCGCATGACGTCTGCTGGCATCAGCATGAATGCGCCCGATACCGCCTCCACGTCGGCCGCCTCGGTCTCGGGGAGATGTCCCATTGTGTACCGCTGTGAACGGGGTCCAGTGAACACCCGGTCGAGGGTGGTGAAGTAACAGAACGACGACCACAGGGTGGGAAAGCCGCGGTGACACCGGCGGTCGAGGCGGCCCTCCAGGTCAACGAGGCGTGGGGTGAGCAGGCCCACCGACCGGTCACGCCACAGTTCGTCGAGGCAGGCGCGAAGTGCGCCGGTCGGCACGATGGTGTCTGGGTTCAGCACGAGTACGGCTCTGCCGCGGGCGCGGTCCATGGCCATGTTGTTGGCGCGGGCGAAGCCCAGGTTCTGGTCGAGCGCGGTGGTGGTCACCCCGGTGTGACGGCGCGACACCTCCAGGGTGTCGTCACCCGAGGCGTTGTCCACCACCTCGACGTCCATGTCCACGGTCGAGCGGTTGGCATCGAGGCTGGTGAGGCATTCATCGAGCAGCGCCCCACAGCGGTACGAGACGATGATGACCGAGAGCTCGGGCTGGCTCATGCGCTCCAGGTGAAGGGCAGCTGTTCGGCGATGTCTGCCAAGAGCGGTGCAGTGGCGTCGCGGTCGCTCACTGAGTGGGGCGCACCGGGCCACTCCACGCCCACGTCCGGATCGTCAAACCTGATGCCGCTGTCACCTGCCGGGTCGTAGTAGTCAGAGCAGCGGTACACCACGTCAGCGACGTCGGAGAGAACTACGAAGCCGTGTGCGAAGCCGACCGGGATATACATCTGAAGACCGCGCTCGTCGTCCAGCTGCCATGCCTCCCAATTGCCGTACGTGGGCGAACCGCGACGCAGATCAACCGCGACGTCAACGATGGCACCGCGTGCACAGCGAATCAGCTTGGCCTGTGGGTGATCACCAACCTGAAAGTGCAGGCCGCGAAGAACACCCTTGGCCGACCGGCTGTGGTTGTCCTGAACGAAGTTGTCCACCACGCCCAGATCGGCCAATACGTTCTGCCGGTAGGTCTCCTGGAACCACCCACGGCTGTCGCCGTGCCCGGTGGGTTCAAGCGCAATAAGGCCCGGAATGCTGGTGGGGAGGCTCTTCACTCCGCTCCTTGTTCGCGGTGGGTGATGCGTCGCAGCACCGTCGCGAATTGTGCTCCGGCCCCTCGCAGCATGCTTTCGTCAGTGTTGAAGTAGATCATCTCGTGCACCACGAGGCCGATGCCCGCGACCACGGCATCAACCGCGATGATGGCCTCGCCGGAAGTTGAGAACATCGCCAGCAGGACGATCTGCAGCACTGCCAGCCCGCCCACTGCCCATACGAATCGATGGTCGCTGCGCGCCACATGATGGTTGACGAGGATGAGCAGGGCACCGAGCAGCGTTGTGGCACCGAAGAATGGTACGAGCAGGCTTGATGCCGAGGCGTACTCAGACCCGAACGCGATGGTCATGATCGGTTCGGCGAGAGGCACGGCGAGCACCATCGCGATCGCACCCGTCAGCGCCATTACCAAGATGCCCGCCGCCAGAAGCGACCCCGTGCGCTGCTGGCGGGACTCGCGTTCTGCGACCCGAGGCAGCAGCACCATCACAAGTGCCTGAGGCACCACCAGTAGTGCCTTGGCCACCACGCTCGCTGCGCCGAACAGCCCCGCCTGCTCGCCACCGAATGACAACTTCGCAGCGATCACGTCAACGTTGGTGAGCACCGCGATTCCCGTGAGTCCCACCATCACGGCAGGCAGTGCGCTCACGAAGTTGCGCCACGTCGCAGCGCTCGGGCGCTTGGCGATGCGCAGATCGCTGCGGGTGAGCCACACAGCCCACGCTGCGCCCAGCGCGATTGCCGCTCCCACGGCAAGCACTGCTCCGTCAACGTCACTAAGAAATGGGATGAGGAGAAATACGGCGAGGAGTGGCGCCCGCAGGATGCCGCTCGATGCGTAACTCCATGCGAGTCCCGCATAGCGGCGCTGGCCCTGCAGTGCGCCGCACGCGATCACCAACGGGACAAGCGCCACGATCGATGCGTAGGTGATGATGAGCGGGGCAACGGGAATCCCGCCGCGCACCTCGTTGAGGATGACCGTGACGATGGTGGTGAGCGCACCGACACCGATGGCGATCGACGTGCTGAGAATGAGCCCGCGCCGATAGGCGGCGAGTGCGTCGATGCGCCCGGCGCCCTCGCTGCCAGCCACCACCCGGGCGATAGACCATTGCGGCGCGATAACGAGCATTCCCACGACAACGAGCACGCTCTGGAGCGCCGCGACGAGTCCGTAGGCCTCAGGGCCGAGCGCACGCCCGGCGACGAGATAGAACGCGAACGCCCCGAGGCTGAATCCGGCGATGGATGCACCGACGATCAGCGAGTTACGGATGTCGTTGTCGCGGTGTGAGGGCTGAGCGCTCGGCACTACAGGATGGTACGGGGCGCCGCGGTGGTCCACTACGCTGGCCCGACTTCGACGAGGTGACGAATGCCGCTGATCTCGCTGGTTGTCCCGGCGTATAACGAGGAAGAGGTTCTCGAGGCCTTTCATCGCGAGGTCTCCGAGGAGATTGACGGACTGTCCGACGACTTCGAGTTCGTGTTCGTCGATGATGGCTCACGCGATCAGACCGCGTCGATCATGCGCCAACTGGCAGCGCGCGACCCACGAGTACGTGCGGTTATCCTCTCCCGCAATTTTGGCCATGAGGCGGCGATCGAGGCGGGGCTGCGCGCGGCCCGTGGCGACGCCGTAATCGTGATGGATGCCGACCTGCAGGATGGCCCCGAGATCATCCCCCGGCTTATCGGGACATGGCATGAGGGCGCGGATGTGGTCTATGCCGTGCGCAAGGGGCGCAAGGAGGGGCGCCTTCTGCGCGCCGCGTTCAGCGGCTTCTACAGCCTGGCGTCACGGGTAATGAGCATCGACCTGCCGCGCGATGCCGGCCCATTCTCGTTGATGGATCGTCAGGTGGTTGACGTGATCAACGATCTGCCCGAGACGGGCCGGTACTTCCCGGGGCTTCGCGCGTTCGCCGGATTCCGGCAGGTGCCCGTGGAGGCCGAGCGTCGGGAACGTGCAGCAGGGGAGACCAAGTACTCACTGGTCAAGCGCACGCTCGGCGGCACCAACGCCATCTTCTCATTCTCCAAACTGCCGCTGCGACTCATGACCTTCATGGGCTTTTTCATGACCATCCTTGCGGTGGCCGGCCTCGTCTGGGTGATCATCGGGGCGATCTTCGGAACCGGCACCGCCCAGGGCTGGACATCGGTGATGACCGTGATGTTCTTCCTCGCGGCGTTCATCTTCACGTTTCTGGGAATCCTCGGCGAGTACGTCGGAAAAATCTACGACGAAGTGCGCGCCAGGCCCAACTACGTGGTGGCCGAGGAGATCGGCCCGGAGGATCCGGCTCGCTAGGAGGGCCGCCACGCCCAGAGCGTGCCGAAGTCGTCTCCGGGCCCCCCGGAATCGCGGCATTCGAACCCGGCGCGGGCCAGCAGGTGGCGGCAACGGGTGGACGGATCCTCTCCTACCTCACAGCCCCGCCGGTGGTATTCGAGCGCGACCACCTTCACGGCGCATGTGGCCATCCGAGGGTCCTCGAGGATGGGCCACTCAGCGCCCTCGATGTCGGTCTTCACCAGGTCGGCGTCGGCCATGAGCACGAAGGCGTCCACCGTGGGAACCGAGTGGCTGCCCCCATCCGCTGACCGTGACTCGGCGAACTGCCCGGCCGCAAACTCCATACTGCTCTCCCCGGCGGGTGCCGCGAAGGCCTCGATAACTCGCCAGTCAGTGCCCATGGGCACGTTGGCGGCATTCCTCCTGAGCACCGCGGCGTTGTACGGGTCGGCCTCAACAGAGGTAATGACCAATGGGTTCAGATCGCGAATCGCCCGTATACCGAAGATGCCGATGTTCGATCCCAGATCAACCACCCGGGGTCGCGCCGGCAGGTGCTCACGGGCCTCTGCCGGTATCGCGTACTCGTCGCGCGCCAGTACCTCGGCCACCGTGAAGATGTCGGCGGTGCCGTGGCGTACCCACACGTATCCGCCACCCGCAAGGCGGTGCTGGCGCAAGTATCCCATGCGGCTGCCCAGACGCTGCCACTCGGCCGCCGCGTTGGAGTTGCGCGTGCGGGCGGCCCGGGCCACGAACGGGCGCAGCGGGACGCACCGCAGCTCCCCGGCGATGAATGCGGTGCGGTCACCCACCTGCCCGATCGCATCGGAGAAGGCGGAAAGGCGATGCCGGATGGCGAGATTCATGACTTCAGGAGGGTCTCAGCGATCACCAGGTATCGGTCTGCACATCGGCTCCAGCTGAACCGCTCCCGGGCCCGCTCCGCTGCCTTTGCCCCGAGTGCCTCGCGCTTCGCGGGGTCGTCGAGCAACTCACCCATGGTCACGGCAAGCGCCTCGGCCCCCCCGGCGAGCGCGAATGTCGCCGCGGTGTCCTCCACAACTTCGATGTTGGGTGCGTGGTCGCTCACGATCAGCGGCGCCCCTGCGGCCATTGCCTCGATTATCACCGGGTGTGTGCCGCCCACCTCGGTGGGCGCACACATCAGGCCACAGCGGTGCACCAGTTCGGCGTAGCCATCACCAAACACATAGCCGGGGAAGACGACCGCCGGTGACGCATTGGCCTTCAACTTGGCGATGTACTCGTCGGCATACGGGGCATCGCCCACGATCACCAGCGGCCAGTCGGGGGCAAGCAGGCGATGGGCCTCAATGAGTAGGTGCGCGTTGTTCTCGGGAACCAGACGGCCGACGAAGAGAATGAAGCGGCCGGGCTGCACTCCCAAGCACTCGCACTCGGCGATGGTGCCGGGGTCGGGCAGGTCGGCACCGTAAGGGATGCTGAGGATGCGCCTGCCGAACCGCTGCTCGTACAGATCGGCCACGCTCTCTGAATCGGTCACCGCGATGGTGGCCGCAGCAGCCGACATGTGCTCCGCCTGGCGGATCATCCCGCGCGCGGCCTTGGGCCACTTGGCGCGTTCCGAATCCATGCCGTCAATCTGCAGGATGCTCGGCACCCCGGCCATGCGGGCAAATGGCACCACGGGGGCGTTGCCGGCGATGAAGTAAATGGCCACGTCAGGCCGGTCCTTGGTGACCATGTGCCCGGTGCCGAGGGCGGTGTGCACGATGGTGTCGAGGTACTTGTTCTTGATCGTCGGCAAGTGCACCAGTCGTGCGCCCGCGTGCGCATCCCGCTTCTCGGTCATATGGGGGCGGCAGTACACCACCACCTCGTGACCGCGCTCGGTGAACTGCTCGGCAAGGTGCTGCACGGCGGTCTCAAAGCCGGAGTAAGCCGCGGGGATACCCCGGGTGCCGATGAGTGCGATCTTCACGATGTGACTATTCGCAGCGCATCCCATCCGGCCCTGCCCATGGCGCTTGGGGTGAATGTGGCCGCCTGCACCGGCCCCGCCGCACGCAGGCGGTCGGCCACCACTGGATCGAGCGCCTCGCGAATGGCGTCGGCCAGCGCGCTTGGGGTGGGGTCGGCAACGATGGCGCCCTCACCGGCGACCTCGGGCATGGCCCCGCGGCTGCTCGCCACGGTGGGCGCCCCGCAGGCCATGGCCTCGAGAATGGGCAGGCCGAATCCCTCGTAGAGCGATGGCACCGCCACCACCGTGGCCGCCCGGTACAGGTCGGCAAGTTGGTCGTCGCTCACGCGGCCAAGCCAACGGGCGTTGGCCCCGGCAACGATCTGCTCGCCGCCGAGGGCGGGGCGCCCCACCAGTGCCAGTTCCAGTCCGGGGTCGCCCAGTTGCTGCAGGGCCTGGGCCAGTGCGCCGATGTTCTTGCGCGGGTGGATGTCGCCCACAGCCAGTACGTAGCGGGTGAGCCCCCAGCGTTCATACACGCGGGCGGCTGCGGTGCCGGATGGGTCGGGGGTGAACACCGGGGCGGGGTAGGTGCGCACCACGTGGATGCGAGCCGGGTCGATGTCGAGGGCATCGGCGATCTGCGCGCCTTCTGTGTTCGACACGGCGATGACGATTTTCGCCCGACGCACGGCTGCCGGCACCAACTTGCCGAGCACCAGGTTGTCGCGCCTGCTGAACCACTCGGGGTTGGTGATGAACGCCGCATCGTGCACCACCACCGCACTCGGGGTACGGCCCCGGAACGGCACCACGTAGTTGAACACCCCCACGTCGGCACGGGCGCGCTCCATCGCGCGCGGCGCACCGGACGTGAGCCTGCGCATGTTGGCCTCACCCACCTGCAGCAGCGGTACGCCCGCGTCAATGCGCTGCTCGGCCGCCGCGTGCGCCACCATGGCGCACACCTCGTCGCCGGCATCAGCCGTGGTGGTGAGTGCGTGGATGAGGTTCTCAATCCACCGCGCGTTGCCGGCGTCGCCCGCGCTTGGCTGGGCCACGGCGTGGGCATCAACGGCAACTCTCATCGGTGCAGGCCCAGCGCCTCGCGCCATGCGTCAGTCGTACCCCGGGCGGTGGCGGCCCAGCTCAGCTCTCCCGCGCGCTCACGCGACTCCCGGCCGCGCTCCAATAGCGCCTGGCGGTCGGCGAGCGCCTCGATCAGCTGCTCGGCCATGCCCTCCACGGAGTCGTCGCGCACCAGGATGGCAGTGGCGCCGCCCACCTCTGCCTGGCTCGAGTTGTCAGCCACCATCACCGGGCATCCCCGGGCCATGGCCTCGGAGATCGGCAGGCCGAAGCCCTCGTAGGCCGACAGGCTCACGAACAGGGTGGCGCGGCGGTACAACTCGGACAGATCCTCGTCGGACACGAATCCCAGTAGGTCGCAGCCCGGCCCCTGCAGGCGAAGGGCTTCCGCGTGCTGGCTGCCGCCCGCCCCCGCGATGACCAGCCGGCACAGCGGCGGGTAGCCCGGGGCGCTCGCGAAGTACTGCTCGTGAGCCCTCATCAGGTCAAGCATGCGCTTGCGGGGCTCAAACTCGCCTACGGCCAGGATGAATGGCGCACGCTCGCGCTCGGGCTGATGGTCGGGGTCGGTGCCCAGGTTCACCACGCGGATGCGGCTTCGGGGCACGCGGTAGATCTGCTCCACGTCGCGTGCGCCGGCCTCGGTGGTGGTCATCATCAGGCGCGCGCGCTTCGCCGTGCGCCTGCCCACAAATGATGCCCAGCGGCGAAACCCCGCCGGGTACTGCTGGGGCATGCGCTCAAAGGCCAGGTCCTGAATCATCACCGTCATCGGCGTGCTGCCCCGCAAGGGGCCCCAGTTCATGGGTGCGTGGACGAGCGCGGCATTCTTGCGTCGCGCCACCGCGGGTAGCCCCACCGTGAGCCACAGCATGTCGATGATGAGGTTTCCCACGGAGGTGAGGGCATTCTTTCGCGGCAGCCCCGGGGGCCCGTTTACGAACACCACCTCCATGTCGTCGGGCGGGTCCACCAGGAGTGCGGTGCGGGTCTCGCTGATGACACGCGCGATGCCCGTGCGCCGACGCCGGGCAAGCCGGGCATCTACCAGCACCACTGGCCTCGGGCTCATGAGCTCAGCACTTCGTTGTAGGCAGCCACGATCTGCGTGGCGGTGCGATCCCACGAGAACGTCTGTGCACGCGAGGGGCCGCCGATGGCCGCCGAGTGGCGTAGCGCGGGCTCCTGCCACGCCTCGGCCATGGCGTCGGCCCACCCTTCGGGGTCGAACGGGCTCTCATAGCGCGCGGCGTCGCCACCTACCTCGCGAAGGGCGGGGGTATCGCTGGCGATCACCGGCACGCCAGCGGTCATGGCCTCGAGCACCGGCAGGCCAAACCCCTCCTTCAGGCTCGGTACCACCACGGCCTGGGCGCTCTCGCGCAGTGCCGCCAGCTCGTTGGCCGACACCAGGCCCAGTAGGTCCACGCGTTGCAGCACACCGGCGCGGTGTGCGAACTCGCGCACGATGCGCAGCCGGTGCCCACCCCATGGCCCGGTCATCACAAGGCGAAGCGGCTCAGGCAGCAGGGCCAGCGCGCTGATGACCGGCCACGGGTTCTTGTGCGGCTCCAGGCCACCGCTCATGAGGATGTACGGCGCGTCCGGCACCTCACCCATGGGGGTTACAAGTGGTGGGCAGGCCAGGGGAACAACGCGCACGCGTGCCGGGTCCGCCCCGGCCAGACGCACCGCATCGTCGGCGGTCTCCTGCGAGATACACAGCAGCAGCTCAGCGTCGGGCAGGCGCGCCATCCATCGCCGGTAGGCAGCGGTTTCGGCCGCGTGGGTCGCCCCGCGAAGAAACAGTTTGGGGTACGCGGCGGGGATGAGGTCGTACAGGGTCACCACGCTGCGCACACCCGACGGCATGAGGTCGGGCTGGGTGGAGTGAAAAAGTCGCGGGCCGATCTTGCGGATCTTGCGGGCAATGGTGGCGGCCGGGCGGGGGTCGGGCACGCGTCGTACGCGCCAGTCGGGCCACCTCACGGTGATGCGCTCGGGCACGAGGGGGGCATGCTCGCCGTCGCCACTCACAAGAAACGCCGGGCGGTCGGCCGGCGGCTGCCCGGCGAGCCCCTCGGCCATTCCCCGCACGGCCGCGCCAATTCCACGCGCGGCATGGTCGCGCCCAAGCGGGGTGGCATCGAAGAGAACGGCAGATTCCATCCGCCGCAGGCTACCGGCCGCTGGCCCGAGCAATACGCATCGCGAAATGTTGCGATTGCGTATGAAAAGCGTGAGCGGGCGTTGCTTCCCCTTCCTGGGCGTCGGAGCATGGAGGCATGAGCATTCGCGTGCCAACGCTGGTTGGCCTCTGCCTGATGTCGCTGGTGTCTGGTGCGGTCGCCGCGCCGTTGCGTGTGCAGGTGGGGCAGCCGACCTGCCAGGCAAATGCCGCCACCATATCTGTGACCGTCTCGGGAGTGCCCGTCGGCGCCGGACGTGTGGGCGTCACGGTACGCCAGCACTCGTCAGGGCGGGTCGTTGGCTACGTTGACCGCATTCCGGGCAGAGGGGCGACACTGCGCACTCGCATTGCGATCAAACCGTCAGCACTCACGGGTTGCGCTGTGAAATCAGATGATGCGCTTGAGGTTCGTGTGACCCTGCGCGGCAGCCAACTGCCTGTCAGGCGCACGGCCATTGGCCGGATTGATGGGCCTTCTCTGTCGGTGGTGGACGACGTCCAGGCCGATGTCCCGGGCAATTCGGCGCCATCAATTGAACTTGTCACCATCCCCGCACCCGCACCGGTGGTCGAGCCCACTCCCCCGGCGCTGCTCTTGCCGGGCACCACGCGCACGGTGTCCGGTGCCGTTGGCGCTCCAGTTACTGAGGCGTCGGGCCTTGCGTGGAGCCAGTCCGAGGCTGACTTGTTCTGGACCCATAACGACAGCGGTGATTCCGCCCGGGTGTTCGCCGTGGGCTGGGACGGGATTATTCGCGCCACGCTGCCACTGGCAGGGGTGGTCGCGCGCGACATCGAGGACATCGCGCTTGGTACCGACCCCGGTGGCGCTGAGGCGCTCTTTGTGGCCGACATCGGCGACAACAGTGCTGTCAGGGCCAGTATTGACGTATATCGGGTTGCCGAGCCGTCCGTGTTGGGACTTCCCGCCGGGACTATATTCGGGGCCGTCGCACCACACGTGATTCACCTCTCATTTCCCGATGGCGCACGGGATGCAGAGGCGCTGGTAGCTGACCGTACGACGGGTGATCTGTATGTGATCACCAAGCGAGAGGCGCGATCACGGGTGTATCGCGTTACCGCCGCGCAGATTGCTGCGGGTACCGGTGTGATGCGGCTGGTTGGCGAGATGCCCTACGGCGGGGTGGTGGGCGCGGATGCCTGCGCCGGAGGAACCACCGTTGTGGTCAAGACGTACGACGCCGTGCGCGTGCACCAGTCGCCGCTGGGTTTGGTGGCTGCCCTGATGGACGAGGGATCGGCGAGGCCATACGTACGCGAGCCTCAGGGCGAGGCCATTGCCGTTGATGCCACCTGCGAGAGCTACGTGACCCTGTCGGAGGGGTTGGGTCAGCCGCTTGTGAGGTACGCACCGTGACCCTAGGCATGCCGGCTGGAGCCCCCGCGCTTGGCAGCACGTCGCTCGCCATCGTGGGCGATCCGGGCTACGGCGGTGCGGCAGTCACCAGCACCACCAGCCGCAACGTGCGACTGCGGTCGGTCAGTTCCAGATAGCGAGCCGGGTGGCCTTCCGCGGCAGGCGCACCTCGAACTCGTGGATTCGCCGCTCCCGGGTGATAACCGGGATGCCGAGTACACGCGCTGTGGCCTAGATCATCTGGTCGGCGGGGTCACCGTGAAAGCCCTCTCGCTCGAGACCTGCAGACTCGATTGCGATGCGCGGCGTCAGTGGCGCGACCGCACAGGGGTCGGCGAGCGTCGTCATCATCCACTCGTCCCACGTCATCTTCGGGTCCCGTGTGCGCAGGCGATCCCGCGCGCCGTGTACTGCGACCTCACGCAGGCAGATGGCGGGAACGTGCAGCACTGTCGCCGTGTCCGTAAGGAGCCGGGCACGTCGGGGCAGCGCGTCGGGCGCGGTGACGTAGTTCACCCAGGCGTGGGTGTCGAGCACGTACTGGTCGTTCACCGCGAGGTGCGCGGAGGCTTTGCGTACTTCCCGGCCTCGGTCCCGAGCACCGGGTCGGTCACGCACGGGTCGGGCCTTTCGCCATCAGCGGAGAGGAGGTCATCAAGATTGCCGGGCAGGATGAGGCTGCTGATCAGGCTTTGACGCTCCGCTGTCGGGACAAGCCGCGCCACGGGGCGGCCACGGCGGGTGATGACGATCTCATCGCCCGTCGCGGCAACTTCGGTGACCAGGCCCAGAAGGGTTGCCTTCACCTCGGATATCGGCATGGTGCGGATGGCCACGGTGGCCTCCTTGGAATGACCAGTTGAAGTGGTCATAATGCTATTTCACCCGCACCGTCACGTTCTTCGACATCCCTGCCCCCAGCGGCCATCCCATCTCCTTGGGCGCCCGCACCCGGAACGGCACGGTGAGGCCGCTCGCCTGAAAGCGCCACGACATGGTGAATGATCCGTCGGCCTTCGTGCGTGCGTTCACCACCGGGCGCCACTTCCTGCGGAAGGGGTCGCGCCACTCGAGCACCACCGCCTTGGCGGCCCCTGGCGCCGGGGCCACCTTGCCCCTGAACACAATGGGGGCGCCCTTGGCGGTGGCCTCGTGGCTGCTGGCCATCAGGGTGACCGTTGCCCTCACGTGCACGCCCACCCGGGGGCCGCTGGGGATCGGCACCACAGATGATCCATCGGGCACGCCCACGTCAACCGGCCCGCTCTGGCGGGGCACCGCGGGCAGGCGGAACGACCCGTCGGGGCCAGTTACGGCCGATCCCACATCGCGGCCGCCCTGGCGGGCCACCATGGCGAAGCCCGCCAGTGGGCCGCCACCCTTGGCCACCAAGCGGCCCGTCACCACAATCGCCTGTCCGTAGGTGATGGAGGTGGTGCGGTACTCGGTGCCCTCGATCATCTCGACCGACCCCCGCTCGAGCCCCAGGGTGAGGATGCCCTCACGGGCCTCGTCTGCCATGTGCTTGGGCGAACCGGGTGGCGTGGTCGCACCGGGGGCCGCGGGCTGGCTCGGCGTGGCCGGCCTGGCCACCTCGGGCATGGCCACCTCCATGGCCCGCATGTTTCCGGCTACATCGCCCACCTGTACCCGCATGCGTGCTTCCGGGTCGGGGATGAGCGCCGGGTCGAGCGTGACGATTCCGGTGCCATCAGACGCCGGCCGCTCGGTCACGGTGCGCCAGCTCCAGCCATCGAGCCACTGCAGCCGTACCCGCTCCACGCCCGACCGCACGTCGTCGGCCGACCAGATCATTCGCACGCGGCCATCAGGCAGCACCGTGAGCGCTGCGCGTGCCAGATCGGGAGGCGTGAGGTCGGTGCGCACCAGGCCCAGCCGCTGCGCAACAAGGGTCTGGCCGAATGGCCCGCCATTGCGCAGCTTCAGACGTACCTGGTGGGTGCCATCGCCGAGCCCCGTGAGCGGCACCTGCATCTGCTCGCGGCCCGGCGCATGAGATTCCTGGCTCATCAGCACCCAGTCGCCGCGGCTGGTTCCGTCGGTCGCGATGTTCACCTCGATGTCGAGATCACCAAGGCCCAGCACCGATTCGAGGTTGTCGTGCAGCGTGACGTCGAGGGGCAGGGTGGATGTCCACGCGGCAGGGATGGGCACCATGTCGATCTTCGGCGTCTGGGTATCCACCACGATGGGCACCTGTGCGGGCTCCTGCACTGCGTTACCGGCATCGTCGCGCGCGCTCACCCGCCAGGCGTGAACGCCATCGGCCATTCCGGTGCCGGCAATGCGGGTGATGCGCTGCCCGGCACTGGCCCGGGTGGCGGTGCCCGACCCAACCCAGGTTCCACCGGTCGATCCATCAGCCGCGGCATTTACCTCGGCCGTGGCAGTGGCCAGGCCGCTGGTGGCGTCGGCGGCCGACCACGCGATTGTGGCCCTGCCGCTCGCGTTGTCGAACGTGGTGTTCATCTCGCCGATCTCGGGTGGGGTTCGATCAACGCGCACGGTGGCGTCGCCACCGGCTCCGGCGGTGCCATCACCATCCACATCCAGGTGCACCCGGTGCACGCCATCGGCCAGGCCGTCGAGCGGCACGTCGGTGGCCATCTGCCCCTGCCCGGGCGCACCGGCCCATCGCACTTCGCCGTTCACCGACACCCGCTGCGACCCGATCCCATCGCTGCCAAAGTTGTCGAAGGCCTGCCACGCCAGACGTGCCGTCTGCTGGCCGCCGCTGATCCACGCGGCGGGCACGCTGTTTATGGCCGCAGTGGGCGGCGCGACATCGCGCACCACCACGCCGGGCCCGCCGATCCACCACACCCGGGCATGCTGCCTGCGCTGCTCGGTCTGCACGATCTCGAGCTTGAGATCGCATACCCCGCCCGGCAGGCCAATGCCGTAGGTGCGTCCATCGGCAGGCGACTGCGGCATGCCCGCGTCGCCCTCGGCCCACACCGTGCCCCCGTTGGCCTTCAGCTGAAGGTCGGCGCTCGATGCCGCGGCGTACCGCAGCGCATTCCACGACACCGCGGCAATTTCGCTGCCGGGCACCGGGCACCCCCAGTTCATCGACCACGCGGTGCCGGCAGTTGCCGATGCCACGGCCGCCGCATTCACCTGCACGGTGGCCGCATTCACCTGCGACGCCGTAGCCAGCGCGCCGGTGCTGAACCCGCCCTGCCCCTGGGTGTAGAGGTTGCCCTCGGTGGCATGCGCTGCGGTGCCCGCAACGGAGGTGATTGCTGCAGCTGCAAGCAGCACGAGACCACGCGGCATGCGCCTGCGAGGTGGGATCGTCATGGTCCGAACTCCAACTGAGGTTGGGCACCGGGCGATACCGGTGCGTTCTGCGAACTGGAACCCGGGGCGGGGGATGCCGCGGGCGAAGAGATGACCTGCACTGCGGGTGCGGCGTTCTCGGCGGCTGCCTTGCGCTGGGCTGCCTGCCGCCGTGCGGCAAGGGCCCGGCGCTCACGGTCGGTTTGCGCGCGCAGGCGTGCGAGCAGGTCCTCTGCATCTGCCACGCGCGAGGACGGTGGCGACGGGCCCACCACCGCGGCGCTGGTCTGGACTGGCTGGCTCATGGTCACCTGCTGTGCGATTGCTGCCTGCCCGCCCTGCAACTGGTGGGCCACGATGGGTACCCCGGCCACACCCGCCACGGTCACCGCCAGCGCACCTGCTCCAATGCGCGCGCTCATAAGGGAGGGGATGTCCAGCAGGGCGTTCCACGCCTGGCCGATCGACACCGCGATCCGTGCGGTGCCGCGGTCCACCACGTTCATCGCGGCCGTGGCGTCGGGCACAGCAGTGCCGGCCACTGCTGTGGTGGCGATGATTGCCACCGGTACCAGCACCAGCAGGCCGGCGTTGCTCTGGCGCCGCGCACGCAGTGTCGCGCGGCAGTGGGCGCAGTGGCGTACGTGGCGCGAGACCGATCGCCGATCGCCTGCGCTTGCCTCTTCGTCGCCCACGCGCTCAAGCGCCGGGCGGGTGCCCAGGCACTTCTCGCCCGACGCCATGTCGAGGTGCCATGCGTTCAGCCGTGCCCGGCCGCGCACGATCGATCGCTCCACCTGGCGGTCGGTGTAGCCGGTCATCGATCCGATCTCGGCACGGCTCACGCCCGCGGTGCGAAGCAGCAGGCAGATGCGCTGGGCATCACTCAACGTGGTCATGGCGTCTTGCAGCGTGCGGTAGCGCTCCTTCCACTCCATGACCGCGGCGGGCTCATCGTGGTTGCTGGTGGCGCGGTCGATGGTGGCGGTTACCACCTGGTCGTCGGCCGGGGCCTCCACCGATCGCCGTCGGGCGAGGGAGGTGGCCTCGTTGCGCAGCACCACATGCAGCCACGCGACGAACTCGTGCTGGTCAACCACCGGCCCCCGGGTGAGCGCGATCTCCATGGATCGCTGGTAGGCGTCCTCGGCGTCTTCCATCGAGGGGGCGAAGCGCGCGGCGTAGCGCAGCAGACCGGGCGCTGCGGCCATGGCCCCGAGACACAGCCTGCGGCGTGCGGTTGATTCATCCTCGCCCGTGGGGGCCGGGGCCTCGCCAAGAGCAGTGTGCATCAGTGGGGTGTGCATACCTATGTCCGTTGGGGCCGACGAGTCTTGCAGCACATCGGGATTCCTGAAATCGAAATTGCATGGGACGGTTCCAGCGCGACCTGCCCCCTCAACGCACGGGCCCGCCGGTTGCTCCCCCCCTCTGGGAGTACGAGGTCGCTCGCAGCGGGAAAATCACCCCATCTGCGCGGGCTAGGCTGCGCCCATGAGCCAGTCCGCGCCGCATATCCACACCGAGACCCGCCGCATCGTGATGAGCGAGGTCGACGTGAGCCAGATCCACTTCACGATGGCCTACGCTTGGATGGATCGCGGCCTGTGCGAGTGGCTTGCAGAGATGGGATGGCCATTCACCCGGCTGCTTGAGGAGGGCGCGGGAATTCCCATCGTCAACAGCCAGTGCCGGTTTGACCAGCGCATGGTGCTGGATGACCTGATCACCCTCGAGACCAGCGTGGGTGGAGTGGGCACCACCTCATTTCGCAGCCGCCACCGGTTTGTGCGGGGCGACCAGCTGTGCGCCGAGGGCGAGCTCACCCATGTGTGCATTGAGCGGGGCGACCGCAGTCCGGTGCCAGTGCCTGAGTGGATCAGGAGCGCGGCCACCCCCGACTGATGCCCTGGGGGTCTGTGCCATTTCGGCACGGCCGGGGCACGTGATTGTGACCTCTCGGTGTGGATCGGTCACGCGGGGTTGGGGGATGGTGGGTGCATCGCACCCGAGTCCGGAGGATTTCCATGGCCCCGCGTACCCAACCACCTCACGCATGGATCGTGCCGGGGGCGCTTGTCATTGCCGAGCGCCCCGGAGGAGGCGGGCGAAGCCACCGGGTGGCCCGCCGCGAGGCCGAGCTTGGGTGGTGGCACGAGCAGGGGGTGCGCACCATCGTAAGTGGCATGCGCTCGCGCCATGCGCTGGTGGAGTACGCGCAGGCGGGGTTCGGCGTGCGGTGGCATCCCCTCATGGACGTGGTGCAGGCCCGGGCCGAGATACCCCGGCTGGCGGCCGATGTGGCCGATGTCATGGCCCGCGAGCCGGGGGCCGTGCTGGTGCACTGCGATCGCATCAGCGAGTGGCTGGCAGCTATCGACGCCACCATCCGGCTGCGCCTCGGGCTGGCTCCCGACGTGGCGGTGGCACTTACTCAGGCCGAGGCCGATGGCCTGCCGGTTGATGATCTGGCCCGCGACCTGATGGACGTGGGAATGCCGCCAGCCGCGTAACTAGGGCGCTGCTGAGGTGGGGCGGGGCAGGGATGCCCGCGTGGAAGCCGTAAGGATCCCGTGAACATGGGGTTCGGGCATCGCCCGCCCCCTTGTTCGGTGGCGTGCGATGTCCCTAGCCTGCGGGACGTTCCCGGGTCATCCCGTCGCGCTGCAATCCCGCACCGCTGGCCCAGCACCGAAGCACGCGCCCCGAGGAGGCACCCCACCGCATGCGCCGATTGTCCAAGACCATCGTCACCCGCTCGAGCCTGGCCCTGTTGGCCGCGGGCATCCTCGCTGGCTGTGGAGGTGGGTCGGCAGCCGAGCCGACGGCCCTTAAGGGCACTGTCGCAGGGGTTCCCACCACGTCGCCGCTGGCGGGTATTCAGGACGATCGCGTGTGGCAGGTGCCGGCCAAGGAGGCCGCCTCCCGAGTCAACACCATGACCAAACTGGGCGCGTCGATCATTCGGGTGGACATGCGCTGGGATCAAGTGGCACCCACGCGCCCCAAGCGCCCCAAAGATCAGTTCGACCCCGCCTACAAGTGGGATGCCTTTGACGCGGTGGTCGATGCAGCAGCACAGCGCGGGGTGAAGATGCTGTTTGCGGTGTGGGGAACGCCCGGATGGGCCGCCGACCCCGCGGTAAAGAAGAGCACCACATTCCCCGACTGGGCACGCCGACCGCTCAGGCCCGGCCCGTTCGGCGACTTCGCCTATGCCGCGGCCTCGCGATATACACCCCGTGGCGTTCGCTCGTGGGAGGCCTGGAACGAGCCCAACATCCCTATCTTCCTGCGTCCGCAGTTCAAGAAGAGCGGCCGGACATGGATTCCGGTGTCGCCCGCCACCTACACGGGCTTGGCCAAGGCGTTCTACGCAGGCATCAAGCAGGTGGATGCCAATGCACAGATTGCCGGCCTGGTAACCGCACCCGCCGGCAACCAGTGCCCGTCGTCGTGCCCGAAGAGCGCCAATGCGCGCATGACCCCATCGGCGTTCCTCACAGCCGTGTCGAAGCCGGGGCTTCGCCCACCCATGACCGTGGTGAGCCACCACCCGTACCCCATCACCACTCCGCGTGACGTCATCTTTCCGGGGGCGTCGTACATCGACCTGTACAACATCAACCGGTTCCAGAACGAGATCGACACGACCTACCTGCGGGGCAAGAAGATCTGGCTCACCGAGTTTGGGTACTCCACCCAGAAGGTGGCCCAGTACAGCCTGAACGTGACCGAGGCCGAGCAGGCTCAGTACCTGCAGGACGCCTACCGCCGGGTGCGCGCCAACCGCCGTATCGGAATGTTTGTGTGGTACTTCCTGCAGGACAACTCCGCGTGGGGGTCAGGCCTGCTGAGGCAGAACGGCGACGCCAAGCCGGCTGCGAGCGTATTCCCGTTGCCCATGGGCCCCCTCTCCACAAAGGTCGTGAGTAAGACAGGAACCACCACGCTGGTGGGTCAGGTTCGCGATCTTCGGTCGCCGGGTGAGGTCACCATTCAGCGCCAGAGCGGGGACAACTGGCTGGCGGTGGCCACCGTGCAGACCGGTAAGGACGGCTCATTTGCCGCCAAGCTGGTGCCGGGAGCCACCAGCATCTACCGCGCCACCTGGACCGGCGACGTGCCGAGCGGGGACAGGACCACACGTACCAGCTGGCCCGTCACCGTGAGGGTGAAGTAGTGCGGGGTACCCTCTGCCGGTGAGCTCGCCACCGCCACCGCCGCCAACACGGGCGGCCCCCGCAGAGGGCACCGAGCGCCGGGCCGGGCGCGACGTGCGATTTGTGCCGATTCTGCGCGGCAGGCAGTACCGCGACTACCTGCGCCGCGGCGCATCGGTGGCCGCGCTGCTGGCCATCGACGTGGGGTCGGCGTTCCTCGGCCTCTATGCCGTGCTGGCGTTCAAGTTGTGGGTCACCGGGCAGCCGGTGGATAGCGGGGCCATCTGGTCGGTGGAGCAGAAGGCGCTCCCCATTGTCACCGTCACGTTGGTGCTGGTGTTCGCCAAGAATCACCTGTACCGCGAGCGTGGCGAGCGCGGGGGGTCGGCACGTGTGCTGTCGTCGGTCACCGTTGCAACGGTCATCGTGCTGGCGCTCACGCTGGCCAGCGGCTGGCGGTTTCAGACCTTTTACATCTTCTACTCGTCGTGGTTTTCGATCTCGGTACTGGTGATCGTGCTGCGGGCATCGTGGGACAGCG
>SXGR01666828.1_pt1 | contig 23232 bp, 19 predicted proteins | sample 3174711 | NCBI WGS metagenome assembly SXGR01 (sample SAMN11356860, study PRJNA531348) | freshwater metagenome | isolation source: freshwater sample F1-60 | place: China: Fuxian Lake, Yuxi | collected 2017-12-25 | reverse complement strand
GATGCGGCCGCGCGGCAGACCTTTGCCGCCCAGGGCCACGTCGAGGCCGATCGAGCCGGTCGAAAGGCCGGTCACTTCCCTGGCGATGACGCCATCGCCCAGGCGCATGATCGAGCCCTTGCCAAAGGACTTCTCGATCTCGCCCACGGTCGCCTCCAGATTCTTCAGCTTTTCCAGCCGCTTGGGGTCGATCGGTGCCTGCTTGTCGTTCTTCTTCGGGGTGATGCTCATGGTCGTTGCCGATTCTTCTGACGGTGGTTGGGGCGTGGCGGGAGTCTAGCCACCCCGATGGGGAGAGGCAAAAGGACAATCGCTCCCGCGCACGCAGGAAAAAGGACGGCGGGAGGGCCGGAAAGCTCGCTCCTAAACCGTGACGATCGACAGAAGTTGGTCGTAGCGAGAAGGGATCGCGTCCGCGCCCAGGCGCGCCAGTGCCTCGACGCCGAAGCCCTCGACGCAGTAGCTGGCCGTGCAGGTTCCCATCAGCATGGCCCGGCGCAGGGCCCCCGGTGTGACGCGGCCCTGAGAGGCCAAGAAGCCCATGAAGCCGCCCGCGAAGCAGTCGCCCGCGCCGGTGGGATCGTAGACCTCGTCCACCGGATAGGCCGGGATTGAGAAATGCACATCCGCCCCCAGCAGGAAGGCGCCGTGTTCTCCCTTCTTCAGGATCACGTAGCGCGGACCGAGCCCGAGTACGGCCCCGGCTGCCTTGAGCAGGTTCTTCTCACCCGTCAGCATGCGCGCTTCCTCCTCGTTGAGCACCACCGCGTCGATGCGGCGCAGGAGCTTCAGCAAGTCGGGCTTGTCGATGTCGATCCACAGGTTCATCGTGTCCGCCATCACGAATGCGGCCTGTTCAATCTGGTCGAGCGCGGCATGCTGAACGCGCGGCTTGGCGTTGGCGAGAAACACAAAGCGCGACTTTCTCTGCGCGGGCGTCAGCTTGGGGTCGAAATGCTCGAGCACGTTGAGCTCGGTGAACAGCGTGGTGCGCGTGTTCCAGTCGGTCTCGTAACGTCCGCCCCAGCGGAAGGTCTTGCCCGGCTGGATCTCGACGCCGCTGGTGTCGATGCCGCGCGAGCGCAGGAACTCGAGATCTGCCCGCCGCACGTCCTCGCCGACCACTCCGACCAGCGAAACCTGGCTGAAGGAGCTCGCCGCGACCGAGAAGTACATGGCCGAACCGCCGAAGACATGGCTCTGCTTGGCGTAGGGCGTCTCGATGTCGTCGTAAGCCACGGTTCCAACTGCCAGCAAACTCATCGGGGGGGACTTTCTGCGCTCGGGTTTTCGGACGTCTCGGTGCTGCCTTGTGCGTCCTCCATCTGGGCCCGCACCTCGCTGCCGCCGGGCAGCAGCAGGAAGATACCGCCTGACAGGTTGAGAACCACCGTCAGGAGGCGGAAGGTGAGGCTCACGGCGACGCCCAGCGTCGGGCTGGCGTGCAGCACGCCGAACAGCCAGCCGAACACGCCCTCGCCGACGCCGATGCCGCTGGGAGTCAGCGGAACCGTGCTGGCCACGTTCGCGATCGCCGTGACGGCGATGTAGGTCGGGAAAGCCAGCTGATCCTCGCCGAAGGCGCGGCCGATGGCGAAGATCGCGCCGGCGATGCCCAGATGGTTGAGCGCCGAAAGGCCGAAGGCGATCAGGATCTCGAAGGGATGCCGCGCATAGATCGACAGCGCGCGTTCCATCGCGCGCAGGCGCTCCTTCTGCGGCAGACGCTCCAGCAGCTGCGAGAGCTTCAGCGCACGCCGCAGGCGCGCGTTCATCAGGAGCAGGATCGCCAGGCACATGATGCCGAACACGGCAGCCACGGGCAGCACGAGATCGCCGAAGCGCTGCGCATCGAGCAGCACGACCGAGAGCGCCATCGTGACGAGCACGAAAAGCCCCAGCCCCCGATCGACGATCACGCTCATCAGCGCATCCGCGCGCCGCTGCGGATTCTCCCGCACGACCAGCACGGCCTTGATGACATCACCTCCGGTGAGTCCGGGCACCACGAGGTTGAAGAAGAAACCGAGGAAGGTCAGCCGCAGCGTGTTCCAGTAGCTCGTCTCGCAGCCGGCGATGCGCAAGAGCCGCCACCAGCGCGCCACGCTGACGAAAGCTGCGGCGAAGAGCAGCGCCAGTCCCAGCACCAGACCCTGCGGTTCCATCTCGCGGAACACGCGCGGCATGCCGGGCTTCCAGTGGTACTCGCCTTCGCTCAGCTCGAGGCCCTGCGGACTGCGGAGCGCCTCGAGCGAAGCCTCCGGCCAGCCCTCCGGCGGCACCGTGCCCGGCTCCAGACGAAAGCGAATGGTCTCGGAGCGCCAGTTGCCTTCGATCTCGCCCGGAACACTCAGCTTGGAGCCACCGGACTCGTGCACCAGCTGGTCCTTCCAGGGCAGCAGCGTCGCCACGAAGGCCAGCAGACCGACCGCCAGCACCAGCCGGGCGATCCCGAGCAGCCGCGCGCGCGCCGCCTTGCCGTCGGAAGGGGCGGTCGAACCGGTAACGGGCTTGCTCACAGGCCAGGGCCCTCCGCCGTGCGGCGCGCGAGCTGCCGCTGTTCGTGCCAGCGCTGCCAGTCCTCTTCGCGCAGCGATTCGAGAGCACCCTCGCCCTGGAGGCTTGCGGCATGCCTGCTCAGCACGCGCATCGCCGCCACGCGCAGTTCGCTCTCGCTGCGCGTCAGGACGATTTCGATCAGCGCCAGCTCCTGCTGGCGGATCAGCTCTTCCGCGGGCGGTCCGCCGTCGACCTTGCGCTGCAGGCCATGCCGCTCCAGTCCGTCGAGTACCGCTCGCACCACCAGAGGATCGGAATCCGGCCGCAACTGGTTGAGCACGCCGGGCAGAATCTGGGCGCCGTAGAGCGCGATCGTGGCCTGCAGTGCGGCGCCCAGCGCCAATCCGGAGCGATCACCGAGGCCGATCGCGAGCGCGCGCGCCGCGCAGCGGCGCTCGAGGTGCTCGACCAGCGCCGCGAGGCTCGCCATGCGCGGATCATCAAATCCGTAGCTCTCTGCGAGGCTCGTCGCGACTTCCAGCGCCCGCCGTGCTCCGCCGAAATCGAGCGCGCGCGTGCGCACCAGCTCGCAGGAGGCTTCCAGATCGGCGCGCCGCGTGGCCGCATCGGCGGCGGAAAGCCCGCGCTCGCTCGCCGCGCGTGCCGTGCGCACAAGCTCGCCCAGCACGCTGCTCAAGGCGGCCTGGGAGCTCGCTTCGGCGGGCTTGGGGCCTGCTTCGGGTTCGATCGGAGCCAGCGCCTGCGCCGCCTGCGCAAGCCCGAGGAAGGCGCGCTCGCGGCACAGGGCGCCGGGGTCCTCAACGCCTAAGCGCGCGAACCACTGGATCTGACGCGCGCGGGCCAGCCGATTCCCGGAATCCAGCTCGGCGAGGCCCAGCAGCGCATCGAGCGTCTCCAGGCTGGGATTCTCGATCGCGTCGGGCTCCTTACGCGCCAGACCGGTCCGGAACAGCGCGGAGGGCCCCAGCAACTGCTGGCGCAGCGTGAACTCCAGATCCCCCATCAGCGCGCCGGTGTATCGATAGCTGGAATCCTCGGCGTGCAGCTGCTCGAGGTTCCAAGTGCGCGAACCCACGCTGGCGCAGCCACAGGGGAGCGCCGACGTGATCAGGAGCAGCCAGAGCGGCCGTAGAGGACAGGATCGAGACACGCGCGCGTGTAGTGTAGGCATGGCGCTGTCCGAAGGCCAATCTGAAGGCCAACACCATGCCGAGCTCCCGAACCTGGAAGGTCCTATTCCTGTGCACACACAACTCCGCGCGCAGCATCCTCTCCGAGGCCCTGCTGCGTCACCACGGCGAGGGGCGCTTCGAGGCCTGCTCGGCCGGCAGCGCCCCCGCCGAGGGGCAGCGCCCGCATCCGCTGGGGCTGCTGGCCCTGGAGCAGGCGGGCATCGACACGCGCGGACTCGCCAGCAAGAACTGGACTGTCTTCAGCGGCCCGCAGGCGCAGTCCATGGATCTGGTGATCACCGTCTGCGGCAGCGCGGCCGGCGAGACCTGTCCGGTTTGGCCCGGCACGCCCGAGCGCGCGCACTGGGGCCACGCGGACCCCTCGCGCGTGCCCGGCAGCCCGGAACAGCGTCTCGCCGCATTTCACTCGACTCTGGAGAGTATCCGCGCGCGCACGCTGGCCTTCGTGGCCGGATCGCGCGACGTCGACACCGCCGAGGAACTCGGCGCACTGGCGCGCCGACTGGAGACACATGGGGCTGTTTGAACGCTTTCTGACCGTGTGGGTGGCCCTCGCGATCCTCGCCGGCGTGGGCCTGGGGCTCACGGCACCTCAGGCGCTGGCCGCCGTGGCAGGCCTGGAGTGGGCGCACGTCAACCTGCCGGTGGCCTTGCTGATCTGGCTGATGATCTGGCCGATGATGATCCAGATCGACTGGGCCGGAGTGCGGGATGCCGGACAACGCCCCAGAGGCCTCGCGCTGACGCTGATCGTCAACTGGGCCATCAAGCCCTTCACGATGGCAGCACTCGGCTGGCTGTTCTTCGAACACCTGTACGCCAGCTTCTTCACGCCGCAGCTGGCGCGCGAGTACATCGCGGGCCTGATCCTGCTGGGCGTCGCCCCCTGCCCGGCGATGGTCGTCGTGTGGAGCCAGCTGGTGCGCGGCGACGCCAACTACACGCTGGTGCAGGTGGCGGTCAACGATCTGGTGATGGTGTTCGCCTTCGCGCCGATCGCGGCGCTGCTGCTGGGCGTCAGCTCGATCGCGGTGCCCTGGGAAACGCTGCTGCTCTCGACGATTCTGTATGTCGTGCTGCCGCTGGTCGCAGGCCTGCTGGCGCGACGCATGCTGCTGAAGCGCTCGCCCCGGCACCTGCTGGAGTTCATCCAGCGACTCAAGCCGCTCTCGATCAGCGGGCTGTTGCTGACGGTCGTGCTGCTGTTCGGCTTTCAGGCGGAGCGCATCGTCGACTCGCCGCTGACGATCGCGCTGATCGCCGTGCCGCTGCTGCTGCAGACCTATGGCATCTTCGCCATCGGCTGGATCGGCGCGCGGCTGCTCCGGCTGCCGCGCGAGATCGCGGGTCCGGCCTGCCTGATCGGAACCTCCAACTTCTTCGAGCTGGCGGTCGCGGTGGCAATTTCACTGTTCGGCCTGCAGTCCGGCGCCGCGCTCGCCACGGTGGTCGGCGTGCTGGTCGAAGTGCCGGTGATGCTTTCCCTGGTGGCCTTCATCAATCGCAGCCGGAACCGTGCCGGAGGCGGAGCACAGGTTGGTGGAGGCGGCGGGAGTTGAACCCGCGTCCCGGAATGAACCCCGCCGAGCGTCTACGCGCGTGTCTCAGGTTTGAATTCTCGGCACCCTTGCGCCCCTGAGCAGGCCCGCCGGTGATCAGTCACGGTAAGTTCTCGCCTTCGCGCCCCGGGACGCAGCTTGAAGGCCAGCCTGCTGGTGTCGTTCTTCCAGGGCCGCAGGCACTCCCCGGAAGAACGGCGGACTGAAAAATCAGGCCGCGAGAGAATAGTTGTTGGCATGCAATGCCGCCCCAAGAGGATTGACAGGGTGACTTGAGGTCCCTGGCGCGCAACCCGACGGTGAGCGAAACCGGTCGAAACCAGTACGCCCCCACCGTTTGCAGGCAGCATCCTAGCACATCAGCCGCGCCGGCGTTGCACGGCGCGCTCCATTTCGCGCTTGTCCTCGCGCTCACGCACGCTGGCGCGCTTGTCGAAGAGCTTCTTGCCGCGGCACAGCCCCAGGCGCAGCTTGACGCGCTGGCCCACGAAGTACAGCGCCAGCGGCACCATCGTGATGCCCTTTTCCTTGACGCGCGCCTCCCAGGCTGCGAGCTCCTTGCGGTGCACCAACAGCTTGCGCTCGCGGCGCGGCTCGTGGTTGTGGACGTTGCCCTGGCGGTACTCGGGGATGTGGGCGTTGACCAGGAACAACTCGCCCCGGCGGATCATGGCGAAGGCTTCGGCGATCGAGGCCTCCCCGGTCCGCAGCGCCTTGACCTCCGTGCCACGCAGCTCCAGACCGCATTCCAGCTCGTCGAGCAGCTCGTATTCAAAGCGCGCCTTGCGGTTGTCGGCGAGGCGCCGGTTGGTGTCCTTGGAGGCGGTCATGGGGCGGTTGCGGAGAAGAAGAGAATAGCTCCCTTGAGTCCGAAGCATGCAGACCCGATCCTCTTTCCTGAAATGGTCTCTCAACCGCACGACCCCACATCCCTGCTCCAGGAGGTGCTGGCCCGCAAGGCCGGCGGCTTCGTCGAACTGCGCCTGCACAAGAAGCGCACCCGCGGTGTCGCCGTGGAAAAAGGCCGCGTCGAAACCGCGCAGGCCACCGAGCACTCCGGCATCGGAGTGCGCGTGCACGAGAGCGGGACCTGGGGCTTCGCTTCGACCGACCGCATGGAGGCCGCCGCCATCGAGCGCGCGATCGACAATGCGCGCGCCGCCGCTCGCGCGGCCGCCTTCGCGCGCCGGGAGAAGAGCACTCCGCCTCCGCCGGTCGAGCTCGCCCGCGGACGCTTCGAGGCACCCGGCGTCGCCGAGGCCGAGCAGCGCAGCACGGAACAGCTGCTGCAGCTGGCGCTGTCGGTCGAAGCCGCCGCGCGCGCAGCCTCGCCTTCGATCCGCAGCGCGACCAGCAGCTACTCCGAGGTCTTCGAGGAGAAGGCCATCGTCACGAGCGACGGAGCCTGCGCGTGGACTCGCCTTGTGCGACCGGAGTTCCGCGTGGTCGCCATCGCCGAGCGCGCGGGCGAGATCCAGCGCGGAGCGGAGCTGGTCGGCGTCACCGGCGGCTGGGAGTGCCTGTTCGCAAGCACCGCGCCCGAGGAGCTCGCCGGCCGCGCCGCGCAGCAGGCCCTCGATCTGCTCTCGGCCGGCTATCCGCAGGGCGGGCGCAAGCGCGTGCTGCTCTCGCCGGCCATCGTGGGCCTGCTGACGCACGAAGCGATCGGTCATACGGTCGAGGCCGATTTCGTTTCGGCCGGTTCCTGCGCCGCCAACCGCCTCGGCACGCGCGTGGCCTCCGAGCTCGTGACGCTGTGCGACTCGGGCGCTTCCGAGTACCACTCCGGCGCCGGCGGCACGCTGGAAGTCGACGATGAGGGCGTGCGCACGCGCCGCACGGTGATCATCGACTCCGGCATCCTGAGCTCGTACCTGCACGATCGCGAGAGCGCGGCCCGCTTCGGCGTGGAGCCCACGGGCAACGCGCGCGCCTTCGAGTTCGACAACGAGCCTTTGATCCGCATGCGCAACACCTACATCGCTCCGGGCACCAGCGAGCTCGAGCAGATGATCGCCGAGATGGAGGACGGTTATCTCTTCGACGGCGCCTCCAACGGACAGGCCGATGCCAACGGCGAGTTCATGTTCGGCACGCGCCTGTGCTGGCGCATCGAGAACGGCCGCCGGAAGGAACTGCTGCGCGGCGTCAACATCTCCGGACAGGCCTTCGACGTGCTGATGAGCGTCGACGCGGTGGGTCGCGATTTCCGCTGGGATCTGGGCTCGGGCCACTGCGGCAAGGGCCAGCCGGCCAAGGTCGATGCCGGCGGACCGTGGCTGCGCGCTCGCGTTGTCGTGGGAGGCCGCCGATGAGCATCGCGCAAGCCACGCTCGGCGCCGAGCTGATCGAACGCTCGCGGCGGCTGGTCGAGCTCGCGCGCGCCCACGGTGCCGACGAGGCCGAGGTCTTCGCCGTGCACGCGCGCACGCAGGCTGTGCGCTTTGAAAAGGGCGATCTCAAGCTGGCGCAGAGCGACGAGGGCACGACTTTGGGGCTGCGCGTTTTCGTCGGGCAGCGCCTGGGCTTCGCATCCTCCAACCAGAGCTCCGACGCGGCGCTGGAGCATGCCGCGGCGAATGCCGTGACGCTGGCGCGCTTCTCGCCGCCCGATCTCCACAATCGCCTTCCCGCTCCGCGCAGCCTGCGCATGCTCGAGCCCTTGTGCGATCCCGCCATCGAAGCGGCGGGCATCGGCGAGCTCGTGGAACACGCGCGAGACTTCGTGGCGCGGGTGCTGGCGCGCGATGCACGCCTCTCGATCGATGGCGCGAGCCTCGACAGCATGGTCAACACGCAGGCGATCGTCAGCAGCGCCGGCGTGCGCGCCGCCGAAGCGGACACGCATGTCTCGGCCTCGATCGGCGGCATGGCGATCGAGGGCGATGCCGTCGGCGGCATTCACTACGAGGGCGACTCGACGCGCCGCTGGAGCGAGCTGCCGCGGCTGCTTGAGTCGCTGGAGCATGATTTCTGCGAGGTGGCGCTGGCGAACCTGCACCCGAGCAAGGGTGAGTCGTACCAGGGCGGCGTGCTGTTTTCGCCCGATGCCTTCGTCGATGTGTTCCTCGCACCGCTGATCTCCAGCATGAGCGCGATCGCCGTGCAGCGAGGTCGCTCCCCGCTCGCCGGCAAGCTCGGCCAGCGCATCGCCAGTCCGCTGCTCTCGATCGACGATGATCCGACGGACCGCACGCTGGCGGGCGCGGGCAGCTTCGATCGCGAGGGCCAGCCGATGGTCAGGACCGCGCTGATGGAGTCCGGCGCGCTTTGCACATGGCTGTACAACAGCTACGCCGCTCAGGTGGAGGGGCGCATTTCCACAGGCCATGCCCGGGGCGGCGCGCGTGGCGTTCCCTCGCTTGGCCCGCACGCGCTCTCCGTGCGTGCCGGCACCGGCGGCTCGCGCGAGGATCTGCTGCGAGCGCTCGGCCGCGGCCTGTGGGTGCAGCGCTTCTCCGGCACGGTCGAAGCAGCTTCGGGCGATTTTTCGGGGGTTGCCAAGAGTGCCCGCTGGATCGAAGAAGGTCGGGTGGCGCGTTCGGTCGGCGAGGTGCTGATCAGCGGCAACCTCTACCAGTTGCTGGAACGCATCCGTGTGCTCTCGAGCACCCGGCAGCGGCTCTCGGGCTCGGCACTGGCACCCTACGCCCTGGTCGACGGAATCTCCGTGACGGCCGGTTGACAGACGGTCTTCCCCACCGTACTTTCTCCGCCCTGATGTGCCCGCCCGGGTGGCGGAACTGGCAGACGCGCATGGTTCAGGTCCATGTGCCGCAAGGCATTGGGGGTTCGACTCCCCCCCCGGGCACCATCTCTTTCGCACTCTCCCGCGCCGGCTCTTCGGCACCGGCTCTTCGGCACCGTGCCTCACATGCAGGAATTGTTCGACCGCATCGTGTTCGGAAATCCCGTGCAGGACTGGTTCATCGCAATCGGCGTTGCGATCGGCGTTACGCTGGGACTAGGGCTCCTGAAGCGCTTCGCGCTCTCTCGCCTCGCCCAGTGGGCATCCCGCACCGAGACCGACATCGATGATCTGGCGATCGATCTGGTGCGCCGGATCCACCGTATGTTCCTGCTGGTGCTGGGCATCTGGCTGGGGCTGAAGTACCTGCACTTCGAAGAGCCCGTGGATCAGGCGCTGCGCGTACTGATCCACCTCAACCTCTTCGCCCAGCTAGGCCTGTGGGGCATCGGCGGCGTCGACTATCTCATCAAGCGCACGCTCGGCACGCGCGGCCCCGATGATCCGGGCGCCAGGACCGGTGCCACCATCCTCGGATTCATCGGCCGCGTGGTGGTCTGGACTCTGACGGCGCTGCTGATCCTCAAGAACGCCTTCCATCAGGACATCACGGCGCTGCTGACCGGTCTGGGTGTCGGCGGTATCGCCATCGCGCTGGCGCTGCAGAACGTGCTGGGTGATCTGTTCGCCTCCGTCACGATCCTGCTCGACAAACCCTTCGTGATCGGCGATTCGGTCACCGTGGGCGAATTCACCGGCACGATCGAGTCGATCGGCATCAAGACCACGCGTCTCAAGAGCATCAACGGCGAGCAGATCGTGATGGGCAACGCCGATCTGGTGAACAGCCGCCTGCGCAACTTCAAGCGCATCGAAGAGCGCCGCGTCGTGTTCTCGCTCGGTGTCACGTACCAGACACCGACCGCCAAGCTGGAGCGCATCCCCGCAATCCTGAAAGGCATCATCGAGTCTACGCCGGAGGTGCGCTTCGATCGCGCCCACTGGAAGAACTACGGCGACTTCGCGCTCAACTTCGAAGCGGCCTACTTCGTTCAGAAGCAGGAATACAACGCGATGATGGACGCGCAGCAGAGCATCAACATCGCGGTCTGGCGCGCCTTCGAAGCCGAGGGCATCGAATTCGCCTACCCGACGCAGACAGTGATCGTCAGCGGCGCACGCCAGCCCTAGAACGAGTTGTCGCGCGGATAGAACGCGATCCCGACCAGGACGAACAGCGCGACCACCACGGCGAGGCCGATCGCGATCCAGCCCGTGAGCGAAAGCGCCAGCATCCGTTCAGCTCCCCTGGCCGCCCGGTGCCCGGTAGACGAGGATCGCACGCTCGCCCATGTCGCCGGGCAGCTTGTACTCAAAGACCGTGTCCAGGCGGAAACCCAGACGCTCGGTCTCGCGCTCGCCGGCGCGCACCTCGCGCGACCAGGACGGCCCCTTCCACATCACCAGATCCTTGAGTGCGTGCTTCACTCGGCGCAGCGTGCGCACGTTCTCGCGCACTGAGCTCACCGCGCGCATCATCACGATGTCGTAGCGCGTGCTCGCGAGATGATCCTCGCCGCGCGCGTGCACTGCCTTGGCGTTCTTGAGCCCCAGAAGCTCGATGGCCTCCTGGATCACGAGTACGCGCTTGTTGGTGGAGTCAAGCAGCGTGAAACGCGTCTCCGGCTCGGCGAGCGCCACGGGAATCCCCGGATAGCCCGCGCCGCTGCCCAGATCGAGTACACGCTTGCCGATCAGGGAGAGAAAACGCGTCGCACGCCAGGAGTCCAGATAATGCTTGGCCGCGACCTCGCGCGCATCGGTGATGGCGGTGAGGTTGATCTCCCGATTCTTCTGGAGCACGAAGTGCGCATGCGCGGCATAGGCCGAGCGCAACTCGGGCGTGATCTCCTGCCCCTCGAAGGCCCATTCCATGGCGGACTCAAGCTCGTCGCGCGAGGGAACCGGCGCATCGGGATGGCCTGCGAGGTCCGCATCCTCGGCCGATGCGGCGTCACCGGCTTGCGCTGCGTCCTCGGGAAGCGGCTCTTCGGACGGGATCATGCGGTCAGGGCAGCAGGGACGTGGAGGAGGCAGAGAGAGACGGCGAAACGGAACCGAGGTCAGGCTGGCATTGCAGGCTCAGGATGGCAGGCTCAGGATGGCAGGCCAGGAGGGACTCGAACCCCCAACCTACTGATTTGGAATCAGTCGCTCTAACCATTAGAGCTACTGGCCTAGCCTGAGTTTTGCCCCGAGCCCGTGTTTTCACTCGGAGGCGGAGAGCCTATCCCATGCCTTCTGCATGGGCAAGCTCTCGCACCCAAGATGTCCCACGGCTAGGATTCTCCGCCCGCCGTGCGCGATGCCGGCCTGCCAGCTTGACCAAACTCCCCTCCCACCGTCCGGCGCGCGTTGTCAGCGCCAACTCGATCGACCGCGGAGCTCTCGACCAGGATGCGCTGCGCGTGGTCTCGCGCCTGACGCGACAGGGCTACGAGGCCTACCTGGTGGGCGGGTGCGTGCGGGATCTGCTGATCGGGCGGCGTCCGAAGGACTTCGACGTCGCCACCAGCGCGCACCCTCGTCAGATCAAGCGACTGTTCCACAACGGGCGCATCATCGGCCGGCGCTTTCGCCTGGTGCACATCCACTACGGTGATCACATCATCGAGACCGCGACGTTCCGCCGCGATCCGGAGAGCCGCATGCTCGGTGACACCGAGTCGGAAGCGGAGAACACCGGCGGCGAACGCGAGCTTGAAGACCTGCTGATCACCGAGGACAACGAGTACGGCACGGCAGAGGAAGACGCGCGTCGCCGCGATTTCACGGTCAACGCGCTGTTCCTCGATCCTGTGCAGAACGAGATCATCGACTACGTCGGAGGTCTGCGGGATCTGCAGGACAACTTGCTGCGCACGATCGGCGACCCCATGGTGCGCATCGCGGAGGACCCCGTGCGCATTCTGCGCGGCGTCAAGTTCGCCACGCGGCTGGGCCTGCGCATCGACGAACCGACCTGGAAAGCGATGGTGGAGCTTTCTCCCGCGCTCTCGCGCTCCAGCCCGCCGCGCGTGATTGAGGAGATCCTGCGCCTGCTGCGCTCGGGCAGCTCGCTGGGAGCATTCCGCATGCTGCGGGCGCTCGGTGCCCTGCGCGTGATCCTGCCCATGATCGACGCCTACCTGGGCGATCCTGAGAACGCCGCCGACACCGAGCGCGCCAACCTGTTCTGGCGCCTGCTCGAAGCGCTCGACAACGAGGTCCACGCGGGCTATCAGCCCGGCAACGCCGTATGCCTAGCGCTGTTGGCTCTGCGCACCATCGAGCGCGAAGCGGATCCGCGCACTCGCACGCTGCCGGGCGAGGCCAAGACGCTGGACCAGGTTTGCGCTGAGGTGCTCGAGCCGCTCGCGATCCAGGCGCGGCTGGGGCGGCGCGACTGCGCCAAGGCCCAGCGCCTGATCCTGCTGCAGCCGCGCTTCACGCAGCCTGCCTCCCGCCGCTTCCGCCCGCTGCTCTTCGTGCGCTCGGAGGAGTTCCCTGAGGCACTGGAACTGTTCCGGATCCGCACCACGGCCCGAGGTCAGGGCTGGGATGTGTACGAGGGCTGGCTGGAACGCCAGAAGGCCGCCCATGAGGCCTCCCCGGAAGAGGTCGAGGCCGAGCGCAAGCAGTCCAAACCGCGCCGGCGTCGCCGGCGGCGGCGGGACAAAGGCTCCGGCAAAGGCTCCGGCGGCAGCTCTGGCGGAGGCTCCGGAGCCGACTGAGGCCCGACTCGGCCGCAGATTGAGCCCTGCGAACCCAAATTTCTTTACGATTTCCTACCTGAGCCCTCTGCCGGGGGTACGTTTCCTTGGTTCGGAAATCGATCCTGGCCTTCCGGGACGGCCGGCGAGCTCCTCTACCCTTCGGGGTCGGAGTTGCGCTGCGGACAATGCGGTGAACGCGGCGCGCGAGAACCTCCGATGGAGCTCGCGAAGAGCCGTCCCGCGCGGGGAAGGACTGGATCGGAACCAGGCAACTGGACGAGCCTGCCGGCCGGGGAGGGTCCTCCCCCTCCCCGGCTCCGGCCTTTTCGTCCTGCCGGAGCTGCCCACCAGCGGGCGCTCCGGCGGCCTTTTTTTCGGGCCGGCCCGCATGTCATGCTGATGCTGTGATCCCGCTCTTGCCCTGCCTGCTGCTGCTTGTCCAGCAGCCCACCGACGACCCGCAGGCCCGTTTTGCCGCCCTGGGAGAGGCCGAGCAGCGCGAGGTGCTCGAGTATCTGGCGATGGACCTCGATCAGCGCGGCCTGTTCGTGCGCTCGCTGATCGGCTTCGTGCTCGCCACCGAACCGCCTCCGGCCCAGGTGCCCGAGGCCGCCCCGACCGTCTGGTTCGATCCACAGACCCACGCGCCCGCCCAGCCGATTCCCCGCCGCTGGCTCGAACCCACCGACAGCGCCACGAAGGCCGCCACGCGCGAAATCCTCGGCAAGCTGCCCGCGCGCAAGCTCGAGAGCGGCTTTCGCTACGAACCCGGGGAGCGCCGCGTTGTGCGACTGCCGCGTGCGCTCTCGCCCGCGCGAATCTTCGCCAACGCCTGCCGGGGCTATTCGCCAGGTCATGATCAGGCCGAGGCCGTGATCGAGCGACTGCTCGATGACGGCAGGCAGCAAGCGGCGCTCGCGGCTTTTGCGCACGCCTACACGGACCGTCTGGGCAAGGCCTACCCGGGCATCACGCTCTACGATGCGTGGGCCAGCGGTGCCGATCTCGAGATGCCCGATGTCGACACGCTCGGCCTCTATCACACGCTCAAAGGCAGCACGAGCGTATACATCGCACCGATTCCAGGTCCCAAGCAGGAGCCACTCTACAAGGAGCTCGGCGAGCTCTTTCAGCCGGCCCATCGTCATCGCGGCCTGCGCCGCGCGCTGGCTGCATGTTTCCTCGAGCCACAGCCGGAGCTGCGCGACGGCTACGGCGGATTGACCGGGAACTTCCACATGCTGTGGGAGGAAGCGAGCTCCACGCCTGCGACGCTGCTGCCGCGCCTCCCGGAGAGCGCCGCATGGCGCGCGTGGCTGGACGCTCTCGCTGCGCGCGGCACGGCGGAACCGGACCTGTGGAAGGCCGCGGAATTGCGGCAGAACACTCTCGCGCGCGAGATGGAGAGCGTGCGCAGCGCGGCGCGCGAGGCGCTCAGGCTTTTCTCAGACGCTTCGCAAGGGCGCTAGCCGCGACTTGTGCCGTGGCGAAAGCCGCCTGAAAGTTGAGCCCGCCGATCGGGCCCTGCAGATCGAGCAGCTCGCCGATCACATGCAGCCCGGGCCGCCCCTTGATCTCCATGGAGCCCGGATCGACGGCCGCAAGCGCCAGCCCCCCGGCCGTGACCTCGGCCCAATCGAAGCCGCGCGTGTCCTCCACAGGAACGGCGAGTCCCTGCAGCGCCGCCACCAGTCGCTGGCGCTTGTCGCGCGCGAGCTGCGCCACGCGCGCATCGGGAGCCAGCCCCGCCTGCGCCAAGACCGCCTCCAGCAGCCGGCGCGGCAATTCCAGCTGCAGCTCCTGATTCAGCACGCGCGCCACGCCGCCCGAACCGCTCTCCTGAGCCGCGCGCGTCAGACGCTGCTGCAGCATTTCGACAGAGAGGTCGTGCGTCAGATCGATGCTCAGCACGCGCGCCGCGCCGCTGCGCCGCGCAACGTGCTCCGAGAGGTCCATCGCGCCCGGGCCTGAGATGCCCTGATGCGTGAACAGCACCGGCCGCGTGCGTTCCCCCAGCTGCCGGCCGGCCGCATCGAGCATGCGCGCATGCGCTCCCTGCACGGCGATGCCCGAGAGCTCGCGCACCCATGCGGCGGGACTGGTCAGCGGCACCAGCGCGGGCACCGGCTCCACCAGCGGCAGATCCAGCGCCGCCAGCCACGCATAGGCATCGCCGGTGGTGCCCGTGCGCTCGTAGCTCCTGCCGCCCAGCGCCAGCACCAGCGCCTGCGTCACGAGCGCTGCGCCGCGCTCGGGTGCGATCAGCCAGCCTTCCGCGTGCCGCTCCACGCTGCGCACGCCGCACTCCAGCCGGAGCTTTGCGCCCGCGCGCAGCATCCAGCCCGAGAGCGCATCACGCACATCCCGCGCGCGGCCGCTCGTGGGGAAGATCTTCTCCAGCGGCGCTTCGACGGTCTCCACGCCCAGCTCGTGAAAGCGCTCGCGCACCTTCTCGGGCGGCAGCAAGCGCAGGCCATGACGCAGAAAACGCGCGCCGGCCTTGCCGAACAGCGCTCCGGCAGCCTCTGCATCCAGCGTCGTTGTCAGATTGCAGTGCGACCCGCCCGAGGCGAGGATCTTGGTGCCGCAGCGCGCGGTCTTCTCAAGTACGAGGACATCGATGCCGGCCTCGGCCAGGCGCGCAGCCGCCCACAGACCGCTCGCGCCCGCGCCGACCACCACCGCCTCGTGCCGTTCCACCCGCATGCCCGCGTCCTGAGCGCGGATACTGGACTTCTGGATGCATTCCCGCAACCATGCGCGCATGGAAGCCTCCCTGTTCGCGCTTTGCACGGCCGGCCTGCTGGCCGGCGCGCACCACGCAGGAAGCGGACCGGACCACCTGGCCGGCGTCGCCCCGCTGGTGAGCGGCGCGCCGAAGAGTCCCTGGCGCGTCGGTTTGCACTGGGGACTTGGTCACACGGTCGGCGCGCTGTGCGCCGCCGCGCTGGCGCTCGCGCTGCGCGAGCAGATGCCCGGACTCGAACAGACGCTTTCGCTGTGGAGCGAGCGCATCGTGGGTCTGGTGCTGTGCGTCATCGGCGCACTGGGCCTGCGCGCCGTGCTGCGTCGCCACGACCTGCTGGAGCACCCAGGTCGACACCGCTCGGCCTTCGGGCTGGGACTGCTGCACGGAGCGGCCGGACTGGCGCACCTGTTTGCCGTGCTGCCGGCACTGGCTCTGCCCGGCCTGCTGGCTCCTTCGGTCTACCTCGGCGGCTACGCGCTGGGCTCGCTCGGCGCGATCACGCTCTTCGCGGCGCTGCTGGGACCGACCCGCCGCTTCCGCGCATCGTTGGCGCTGTCCAGCGGCCTGAGCGTGCTGGTCGGCCTGTGGTGGCTGCTGGAATCGGTCTAACCGCCCGACAGTGAGCGCTCCCATTCCTCGAGATCCTCCGAGGAATGGATCGAGCGGGGCGGCGTGTCATCATCGCGCGAGCACAGATAGTTCTCCGGCAGCGCGACCGTCTGCACGCGCGAGCCCTTGGCGCGGTGCGCACGCAGTGCGCTGCGCGGGAAGGGCTCCCGCGGGTTCAGCCGCGCGAGCTCACGCTCGAGATCCTCGAACGTGTTGAGACGGCTGAGGCTGTCGCGCACGCTGGCCGAGCCGGGAAATCCCTTGGTGTACCAGGCGCACCACTTGCGCATGTGCAGCAGACCCTCGCGCTCTCCGAAGAAGGCCACCAGTCGGCGCGCATGGTCCTTCAGGATTGCCACGATTCCGCCGAGATCGGGCGGTTGCGCCGGCTCGCGCCCGTCAAAGACTTCCGCAAGCTCGCGGAACAGCCAAGGGCGGCCGAGACAGCCGCGGCCGACGATCACTCCATCGCAGCCGGTGGCGCGCATCATGCGCAGCGCATCGAAGCTCTCCCAGATGTCGCCGTTGCCCAGCACGGGAATCGAGAGCCGTGACTTGAGCTCGCCGATCGCGTTCCAGTCCGCCTCGCCCGAATACAGCTGCGCTGCGGTGCGCGCGTGCAGCCCGATCGCCGCCGCACCTTCCTCCTGCGCCACGCGCCCGGCATCGAGAAAGGTCAGCAGCGCATCATCGATGCCCTTGCGCACCTTGATCGTCAGCGGCACGGAGCCGGCGTTCTTCACGGCGGCGCGCACGATGCGCGCGAGCAGGCGCGGCTTGACCGGAATCGCACTTCCTCCGCCCGCGCGCGTCACTTTCGGCACCGGGCAACCGAAGTTCATGTCGAGGTGGTGCACGCCCTCATCCACGAGCGAGCGCGCCATCTCGCCGACATCCTTGGGATCCGTGCCGTAGATCTGCACGCTGCGCGGCGTCTCATCGGGCTGGCTGGAAGCGAGCAGCAGCGTGCGCCGGTGTCCCATCAGGTAGGCGCGCGCCGTGATCATCTCCGAGACGTACAGACCTGCACCGTATTCGCGGCAAAGGCTGCGGAAGGGATAGTTGGTGACGCCCGCCATCGGTGCGAGCACCACCGGCGGCCAGACCGCCAGCGGGCCGATCTTCAGCGGGGCGAACTCGCCGGCTTCGGCGAGTGCCACGGCCTCGTTCTCGGGCGAAGAAAAGCGCATCGCGTCGCGCGGCTCAGCGGGGAGCGGGGTTGGCTGCCTTGGAATTGTCGGCTGCGCCGGCTGCGGCGCGCGGATTCGAAAGCCGCGCGGAGGGCTCGCCCGAGACCTCGGCCGAGAGGCCTTTCGTCAGCACGAGACCGTTGCCCTGCTGACGCAGCACCTTCGCGACCGAACCATCGACGGCGTACTCCACGATGCGCTTGCCCAGCGGGGCTTCCAGCCAGCGCTCTCCATTGGGCTGGACGGAAAGGCTGTAATCGCCCTTCGCCGGCTCGAAGTCCTCGAGGAACAGCGCCTTGAAGGCGCCGACCCGGCCGTGCTGGCCGAGGATTAGATCGGCGGTGACGCTGCCGGTGTCGAGAAACAGCATGCGCTCGCGGATGCGCACGGACTTCTGGAAGACGCCGTTGAGACGCTGCTGCAGGTTGAGCGTGCCCGCCGCCAGCTCGCCCTCGAGCGTCACGACGCGCGGTCCGGACTGCACTTCGAACTTGAGCTCGACGAGCTGGTTGTCGAGCACTTTCTGCTGCAGCGTGACGAGCGTATCGGCCGTGCTGGCGGTGCCGAAGCTCAGAATGCGCGCGCAATAGTACAGGCCGCCGTCGATCGCGCGCACCACGGCCCAGCGTTCCCCGCGCAGGCGCTGGTTGGCGAAGGTCGTCTCGCACAGGCCGGAGAGCACCAGCTCGCCGGGCGGCAGCTGTGGGCTGGCGATCTCGAGCGGCGCAAAGGAGAGCTTCTGCAGTTCCTTCTGCCGCTGCGCCAGCGAGTCGCGCAGCGTGCGCAGCTCGGCCGCACCGATGCCGCGGCCACGGATCCAGACCTGACGAGGACGCGCGAAGGAGGCGAGGTCCTCGCGCGGATCGGTGTCCAGCGCGACGAGGTTGGCGGTCTTGCCGGCACGGATGCTGCCGTGCTGTTGTTCGACGAATCCCAGATGGCGAGCGCCGGCTTCGGTCGCCAGCCGCAGCACGTCTGCGGAGGGAATGCCCGCGCGCACCAGCAGCTTCAGCTCATTGACGAGCGCTTCGCCGGGCAGCAGCCAGGGCATTTGCCCCGCCGCGGAGCCGGGCACGATCCGCACGCCCGCGCGGTGAAGCTCTGCGACCAGCGCGGATTGCCGCGCGAAGGCCTTGATGCCGCGCTCGAGGAGTTCCGGCGACTTGTTGTAGAGCTGTTCGCGCTGTGCGGCGTCGCCGAGCCACTGCGCCACGGTGATCGGGCTCAGGTAGGCGAGCTCCGGCAGATCCTTGCGCGGCGGAACGAGGCGTTGGGCGTAGGCTGCAAGCGTCGGCGTGACGGCGAGCTCGCTCTTGGCAAGCTTCTCCACCACGGCGCGCAGCTCGCTGTCGAGCACCGTCTCCCAGGTGCGTCCCTCAGGCAGCAGCGCATCGAGGTGGAACAGACCGTCCTGTCGGCCCGCGAGCGCGGCATCGAGACTCACGCCCCGCGGCAGCGGGCCCCAGACCTGCAGCGGTCGCTGCTGGCGATGCGCGAACTCGATCGTCGCGCGCCAGGCCGGCTCCGGCAGGCCCAGATGGAACGAGAAGAAATCGATCGGCCCCAGCTCCAGCAATCGCGAGAGCTTGTCGACGGCCTCCTCGCGCGAGGCGAGCACGATCGCCGAGCGCGTCGCGGGGTTGGGGCCATCGAGCACGGCGCCCGCGATCAGCAGCGAAGGTCCGGGATTGCGATTGCGCGCCAGCGAGTCGCGCTCCGCGATCATCTGTGTCAGATCCGCGCCCACATCGCGCACCAGCGTGATGCCGTGCGAGAGGTACAGCCGATCGTGATCGGCATCGAAGTTGACGTAGGCATCGATCAGGCCCGGCACCAGGTGAGTGCCGCTGAGGTCGATCGTGCGCAGTCCGGCGAGCGAGGGATCCCCTGGCGGCACGACCGCCGCGATGCGATCGGCTTCGATGATGACGGCAGCCGGGCCGGGCTCGGTGGCGGGCTCCAGCGTGTGGACCAGGGCGCCGACAAGGGCGATCTTCTCGAGGAACAGAGGCAGCATGGTTTGGCAAAAGGGTATAACGCCGGGCTATGCCCTCGCTATATCCCCTGGTGCGAATGGATACCGACGAGCTGCCCTCGGGGCCCTGGATCTTCGGGCGCTCGGTGGCGCGCCCGCACGATATGCCCGAGGACGGCTCGATCGTCGAGGTCGAGGACCGCTCCGGCCGCTTCGTCGGTCACGCACTGTTCAATTCACGTTCAGACATCCGCCTGCGCCTCCTGTCGCGCGGCAAGCGCAGCGATCTGCGCAACGTGCGCGAGTTCCTGCTGCGGCACATCGCGTCGGCGGACCGACTGCGCAAGAAGACGCTGCGTCTGCCCGAGCGCACCGAGGCCTGGCGCGTGGTGCACGCCGAGGGCGATGACCTCTCGGGGCTGGTGATCGACAAGCTGGGCGCGGTGCTGGTCTGCGAATACCACGCGCTGGGTTTCTGGCGGCTGCGCCGAGAGATCGAGAGCGTGCTGAACGAGCTCTACCCCGGCCTCGCGGTGCACCACCGCGTGCCCAAGAGCGTGCGATCGTCGGAGGACTTCGAGCCCGAGGAGGAACCGCAGGCCGAGGAGCTGTGGATCAACGAGAGCGGGCTGGAATATCCCGTGCTGCCGGCCGCGGGCCACAAGACCGGCTGGTTCTGCGATCAGCGCGAAAACCGGCTCAAGGTGGGCCTGTACGCGCGCGGTCAGGATGTGCTCGATGTGTGCTGCAACCTCGGCGGCTTCTCGATGCATGCCGCCAAGTCCGGCGCGCGGCGCGTGCGCGCCGTGGATCTGGACGAAGAAGCGCTGGCGCGCGCGCACCGCGCTGCCGCGCGCAATCAGCTGCCGGTCGAGTGCGTGCACGCCGACGGTTTCGACTTCCTGCGCGCCGAGCGCGCCAAGACCGAGCGTCCCTCGCTGGTGGTGCTCGACCCGCACAAGCTGGTCACGAACAAGGCCAACCTCGAGGCAGGGATGGTGAAGTACCGCGACTTCAACACGCTGGCGCTGGAAGTGGTGCGCCCGGGCGGGCTGCTGTTCACGTTCTCCTGCTCCGGGGCGGTCGACCTGCCGACCTTCCTGGGCATGGTGTTCTTCTCCGCCCGCCGGGCCGGGCGCGAGGTGCGCCTGCTGGAGGTGCTGGGGGCCGGTCCGGACCACCCCCAGCGGCCCGATTTCGCCCGCTCGCGCTACCTCAAGGGAGCCCTCTTGGCCGTCGACTAGCACGGGGCCTTTCCCAGGCCGCCTGAGCGGGGCCTTTTCCCGGCCACCTTGGGACTGGAACCGCGGGCCGAAATAGGCCATTCTGTTGGCTCAATCAGCGCCCTCGCTCTGCCGCAAAAACGGCGAGCGGGGGCGCCTTCGTCCGATCGCAACAAATCCAGCGCCCTCCGGCGCCATCCCGCGCCCTGCGGCGCAGAGCCCACCGCCATGAGCCTCACCCTCCTCGTCGCCCAAGAGAAGTGGCAAGACTTCGATCAAGCCTGGTCTGAGTTGATCAAGTCCGGAGGTCCGGTTGATGATCTCGTCCTCGCACTGCGCGTGCTCGGCGAGAAGAAGCGCCTGCCGCGCGCGCTCGCCACCGTGCGCGAGCATGCGGCGCAGCTGGGCAAGTCCGGTCGCAGCGCGGATGCCGCGCGCGTGCTCGGCACCGCGGTCGCCGGCGGCGCTTCCGCCGAACTGCTGCCGGTGCTGATCGAGCATGCAGCGCAGGCCTGGGGCGCGCAGCCTTGGTACGCGCACTACACGCAGATCTCCGGCCTGCTGCCCGGACAAGGCGATGGCCGTCGCGCCTGGACGCAGTTCGAGCGCCTGATCTGGATGCAGAAGGGCAACCTGCTGTTCCACCCGGGTGGCTGGGGCGTCGGCGAGATCGAGGAACTGCACACCGAGTCGCTGGAGATTCAGGTGCGCTTCAAGGCAAACCGCCGCGATCGCTTCCCGCTGCAGGGTGCGGTCGAGATCTTCGAGACGCTGCCCGAGGAGGACCTGCGCGCGCGTCATTTCCGCGATGCCGAGGCTCTCAAGAAGGCCATCAAGGACGAGCCGCTCGATGTGCTCAAGGCGATCCTGATGCGCTACTCCGGACGCACCAACAACAACGCGATCAAGAACGCGATGGTGCAGATCGGCGTGGACGGTTCGAGCTTCTCGGGCTGGTGGCGCAAGGCGCGCAAGCTCGCGGAAACCAGCCCCTGGTTCCGCGTGATCGGCAGCCCCGCGAAGGGCGAGATCATGCTGCTGCACGCCGAGATGGATCCGATGCAGGACCTGCGTCGCTCGGTGGGCAACCTGCCCACGCTGGCGATGGTGCTCGCGCGCGTGCGCGATCAGCTCGGCAGCACGAAGGACCCTGCGCTGCGCGGCATGCTGCTCGACGTGCTCGAAGAACGCACGCGCGAATCGAAATCCAAGTCCCCCACGGCGCTGGCGGCATGGCTGCTCCTGCGCAGGGAGCGCGGCAGCGCTGCCCCGGAACTGCTCGCCATTCTCGCGGGCGCACTGCAGGAGCCCGCTCCGGCCGATCCGGCCCAGGCGCCTGCGCTGTGGAGTCTATTCCGCTCGCTGGAAAGCCTGCAGGACCAGGAGCGCTGCCTGCTGGCGCTCCAGGATGCCTGCGGGGACAACTGGGTAGCCGAAGGTCTCAAGGGGCTCAAGTTCGCCCCAGCAGGTCTCGCGCGTCCCTTGTGCGAAGCCCTGCTGAAGGAAGGCAAGGCCTCTGAGCTGGCGGCGCAGTACAAGGAACTGCTGACGCGGCCGCTGCGCGCACCGGATGCCTTCGTCGCGCTCTCGCGCCTTGCGGAGGAAGACAAGCTCGGCATCCGCCTCGAACCGCCGCTGATCCGCGCGCAGGCTCTGCTGAGCCTCGCGACGTATCTGTTCCTCAACCGCAAGCAGGAAGCGAGCGCCGCCGCATCGCAGGAGCGCCTTGTGCAAATGCTGGTGGGCACCAAGGGCAAGGACAAGGACTGCGTGCTGCGCCGCCTGCTGAAGGGCGCCACGCACGAGCAGCTCACCAGTCTGCAGACCACCATCAAGCGCGGCGTCGACGAAGACATCGACACGCTCTTCACCGAGATCTACATGCGCGCCGAGCCCACCGTGGCGGCCAACGCCGACGGAGGCAACGCCTTCTGGGAAGACGGCCGCACCTGGACCACCAAGAAGGGCCTCGAGCGCCGCCGCGGCGAGCTGCGCCACATCATGGAGGTCAAGATCCCGGCCAACACCGAGGCCATCGGCAAGGCAGCCGCGATGGGCGACCTCTCGGAGAACAGCGAGTGGGAGTCCGCGATCGAAGAGCAGCGCAACCTCACCTCACGCGCCAGCGAGATGGAACAGGAACTGCGCAACGTCGAGCTGATTGAGAACGCGATCCTCTCGGAGGGGTTCATCTCGCCCGGCACGCGCGTGCGCTATCTGGAAGTCGACAAGGGCAGCGAGGCCGAGATCTCAATCCTCGGACCTTGGGACACGGAGGAGGGCAGCAACGGCGAGGGCGCCAGCATGGTCTCCTACCGGGCTCCGCTGGCAGCAGGTCTGCTCGGCCGCCGCGAGGGAGAAGAACTCTCCATCCAACTGCCCTCAGGGATGCTCAAGGTGAAGATCCTCAGCGTCAAGCCCGTTCATTTCGCCTGAACAAACCGCCGGGAGGCATACGGTGTATGCCTCCCGGGCGCATCCGCAAGGCCTTGAGCCGCGCATGTTAGATTGTCGATCTTGCCTCTTCGGAACTCATTCCCCTCAAGCACAAACTCCATGGCTCCCACTCAGAACAAGACCAGCACGGACTTCAAGGTCAAGGATCTCTCGCTCGCCGCCTTCGGCCGCAAGGAAATCGAGCTCGCCGAGCATGAGATGCCCGGCCTGATGGCCCTGCGCGAAGAATACCGCGGCAAGATGCCGCTCAAGGG
>SXGR01233838.1_pt1 | contig 23232 bp, 25 predicted proteins | sample 3174711 | NCBI WGS metagenome assembly SXGR01 (sample SAMN11356860, study PRJNA531348) | freshwater metagenome | isolation source: freshwater sample F1-60 | place: China: Fuxian Lake, Yuxi | collected 2017-12-25 | reverse complement strand
ATTAGAATCGGCTAGACGTGGTAAGGATTATATTCTTGGTACTAGGATGGCACTTAATAATCTTCCATTTGACATTAAAGTTGTAGGACATTCGTTGAAGGCTGCTACTGGATTATATTTTGATCCTAAGCCTCCAGCTCCTGCAGCTGCTACAGAAGTTCCCGCTGCTGCTACAGAGGTTCCTCCAGCTCCCGCAGCTAAATAAAAATTTGAACTAATTATTTGAATAAATAAAAATTATTTGAATAAATAAAAAATTATATAAAATTTAAATAAAAAATATAGGAATAATTATTTAATAATTTATTTTATTTTTTTGGAATGTATATATAAATATACTGTGATCTATATAAATTATAACAGTTTGAATATAGAGTATCTAACCATGGATAACAATGTTGTTATAGGACTTGTCTTAGTCCTCGTCTTGGTATTAGTATGGTATTATTATACTTATATGCAAGAAGAGAATAAGAGTGGATTCGCAAGTGAAGAAGTTGCCGCGGCTCAAGAAGCCCAGTCGGCTGAACAGTGGTATGTTGATCAACTTGACCCCGGTTATGGAGGTTACCAATCATTTGATATTGATGCTGATGGTGTAAATGGTAATAGAAGTAATTATGATGAACAAAGTGGAGGAGCTGATTATGAAGTCGATGAGTCGTATAACGAGTATGCCAGTAATGTCTTCAAGGAAGAAGCTGCCGCTGCTGAGGAAGCAAAGAGACAAAGTGGTGGTGCCGAATCATTTACAGCATCCAATTATGATGGAGTTGCACCAGATTTCGAAACTATGGCAACCAAATTGGCGTTAGGCGATGATATGAAAAAGCTTGAACGTGACCAGTCTGAATGGGCAGGTCAAGCTGCTATGACCAGAGCTGGTATGCCGCTTATGGAAGTCAATCAGGACGTCAATGTTCGTATTGGATTGAATAGAACAAACTATGCTGCAATCCCTAATCTCAAGAATCAAAATACTGTTCCGTCACTTTATAACGAACAGTTATACTCAACCGATAACTACAATATTATGGGTGCTCCCCAGTGGTAAATTTAATTCCTAGGTTTTGGAATAAAACTTAGAATATATTATTTTTTTGATATTGTTATATTATAAAAAATTGAATATAATATTTAAAGATGTCTATGTCAGAATTAAATAATAAAGTCTTGTATATCGGAGCTGGCAGGCATGTTATAATTGATGACTTTCCAGATACTAAAGAATTTGTTTTAATTGATACACTACCAAGAAGTGAGTTTGATGGTTTCTTAACAGTTACGACGATGATAAATTTACTGGATTTTATCATGAAGGATTTATAAAATCTATAATAAAAAGATATAAAAGGTTAGGATTTGTTGATTTAACTCCAATCAATTTAGGACCACCCATCAATTACGTGGTCTCGAATTAGATAAATTATTTAAGAATACCATTTATAGTAAAGAATATGAAGAATTTAAGCAACTTCATTTTAGTTAATAATCATTAAATATTTAATGAATTATTTTGTGAGAAATTTATATATTTTTTTATTATAAAAAATATATAAATAATAATATATAAGGGCTTTTTTGTCCGCAAAATTTTACTTGTAGGTTTTTAATAAATGATATATAATATATATAGTATTTTCTGAAATATTCATTGAATTTGTTGGGGAACAACTCAAGTCAGAAATATTATGAATACCATCAGATCTACGGAAAGTTCCATACCAATGACCACCTAATTGATTACCAGATTTATCTGCAATCGATGTTAATATATACCGCTGTCTGCCATATTTTGTATCAATATCAATGATATCTGTGAGTCCGAGTGCTTGCGGATCGGATAATCTGAAATGTTCTTTATAAGGCAGAACTAATATTATAATATCTTTAACTACAGTTACTTTAGAAAATTTAATAGTAGTGGATTTTTCTTTACATGTCTCACAATTATATTGAATTTCATCATTAAATTCAAGATAATGATTAAATGGAGATGGTGGTTTATATGTTGATAAAGAATCCTTTTTTATATAAAGTGAATTTGAGTATAAATTACTTGGATGATCATCATTTGGGGACAATATTTTTTGGCATTTAGGACAAGTAATTTTAACTCTTGTCCTTAGATACATTGATGGTATTGGCTTACCGCCATAAATTGTGTCTATGATTACCATCAATGCCTCATGACTATCTTGCTGACTATGAGCTTGCATAAGTCTATCCAATAGATATTTGTCTGCTGACCTTGAATATTGTTGTAATAATCTTATAATTTCCATGCCCATAGTTTTAGAATCTGACAAGACTTTATTAATAATATCACATCTGATATTTGAAATTATTAATTTATTGGCATCGCCTGATTTAGTAATTTCAGTTCGTAAAGATTTCTCAAGTTTTTTAATATCTTTTAAGAATTTTGGTAAGGATTTTAATGATTGCAGTGCTGTATTAAGATAACAAGTATTACCGACATTTACTATACCATGAGCTGCCTGCATGATTATACATATATAAATATTCAATTTTTATATAGATATTGATATTTCGAATATCGACATTTTAAGTATAAAAAATATAAAATTAATAATGAGAATAAAATTATGTTACTTAATATAATTGATAATTTTATTTAAGATTTTGGATATTTTTATATTTCTAATAAATTAATGTCTGGGATGTCGTGTCTATATACTCTTGAGAACATACTAATAGGTAATAGATAATATTCATTAATATTTCCGTCTTTTTCTTCGGAAATAAATTTACCTTCCGTTTGCCAAGTATCACTTTCTACAGTATAACCGAACTCAATAGTTCCATCGGCATTAATCTTGTCCTTGGAAACTATAATAGTTATGGGATATTTATCTCGATTTGGTCTGCCAGCTGGTCCGCCAGCTTTATTAAACATCATATAAAATCTACTTATTTTCTTCATTCCGCCACTTTCTTTAATTTTTTCCCAAGCTTCTTCTGTGGTAACATGTTGTATATCCGTATCAAGTTCTCTTACCTTTAATGGTATTTTTAAGTTCGTATGACCTTGTAATGCTCTTATATACACATCTCCGTTATCCTCATCTTCTTTAAACTCTAATCGCTTATTTTTATCACCGTTATCCAATTTATCCATTTTGGCTTTCCAATTTATTACCTTGAATTTAGCATTATCATTAGTCCAATGATATTTCATATTAATATCATCTTGTATATCATCTACAAGAACCCAACCTTCTGAATTCATTTTATTACCAAAATTAGTATGATGTCTTAAATGTTCTACTATATATCCACCGACGTCTCTTTCAGTGACCTCGTTTTTATCTTTTGCGCCGCCTAATATTCTGCCTCCGAATTTTAATACTAATAATAAAGTTAATGATACACAGACTAATACCACTATATTATTAATACAGATATCATTAAAATATAATATTACGCAAAATACTATAATAATTATAATAATTATGGCAATTTCTGACATTTTTATAATTTTTATAATTGTCTGGAACTATATAATTTTAAATAAAATTTTGAAATTTTAATTCTAAATTACTTCTAAAATTATAATAATATTTTTTGGGATTTTTATATTAATATTTTAAGTTTTTTGATAATTTTTTTATAATTATTTATTTTTTGTAAAAAATATATTTCTCGTATATATACTTTTGATTTTTATAAGTTTTTGTATAACCGTATAATAAAATGTCTTCAGGAGCCATTTTATCTTTGATTTCTGCCGATGGCAAGCAAGACGCCCTCTTGACGGCGACCCGATTTTTGACCACGCGTTTGGCTAATATCGTCGCAGTTCGTAAGAGCCGTGGTATGGACCCCACCCCGACCCTTGCCGATGTTGAGCGCACTCACATCGTCTTTACCCATGCCCACTACAGGCCTTACGCTGCCGTGGCCCTCGAGTACCAGAAGCAGACTGCAACATCGGCCACTGCCCTCGGGTCTGAGGTTACGTTTAATATTCCCCAATTCGGTGAGTTCTTCTCCGACATGGCCGTCCATATTAAGCTTAACGCTATTACCCACACTGGTACGGGTACCACAGTCAATTCTCCCTCTTTCCGTTATTTGGACTACGTCGGCGAACGCTTGATGGAGAAGGTTACGTTCAGCGTCAATGGTAATCCCATTGATGAGACTGACTACAATACCTACGTATTCCACCGCCAGTTCCGTCTCCCAGTGTCTAAGCGCACTGCTTGGAACCGATGCGTCGGTCAAGAAGAGACCAATCTCGCTACTCTTTCTCAGGCAGCTGGTGAGCAGGAAGGTTACCAATGCAAGATGATTTATAGCGATGGTAATCAGACCCGCAAGTCTGGTACGGCTCAGTCCCATGCCGTTCTTGAGGTCATGATGCCCTTGTTGTTCTGGTTCAACTTGGACCCCCGATCTGCCATTCCTTCCGTTTCGATTCCCCACGGTCAGCGTTTCATTAAGGTAACCCTTGCCGCCATCAGCAACGTCTTCGTTGCTCAAGGTCGTGGTACTGGTGCAGGCGCTCTCGAGAGTACCAATCAGACGGCTTTGACTGCTCCTACACTTGCCACGTGTTCGCTTTACATCAATAATCTCTTCATGAATCCCGAGATTCACGAGATTTACATCAAGCGTATCACTTTCTCGCTCATCCGTGTCTATCGTCGCCAGACTTTGACCGTCAATTCTGCCACCAACAGCTACCAATTGAGCGAGGTCAAGTGGCCTGTTGAGTGTATGTTCGTCGGTTTCCGCCCTGATGTTGCAAATTACGCATGGTCCTCAACATTCCTCGGAACATCCAACACGTGGCACAGGTTTTCTCAGGGTACCCTCAATACCCGTCATCTTTCATCATTGGCTGCTGGTCTCCAGACGGATAACGATGGTGCTACTTACGTTGCGCTTACGTATCCTCTTACGGCATCTGCAACAGTTACGGTTCCTACCGATGGTACGCTTACTACTAACGGTGGTACTTTCTCTGGTGATGGCTCATTGATTACTACAGTTACTGGTGCTGATACGGCTACTCCTACGTTCGTTCGTTTGCTCGCTGCTCAAGTCCGTGCCCATACTTGGAGCAAGACCATCGATGACCTTACCATTAAGGCTCACGGTATCACTCTTTACAACCAATTTACTTCTCAGTTTTACAATGCCTACATTCCTTTCACGTATGGTGATGCCATTGTTGCTCCTGAGGATATTGGTGCCATGATGGTCACTTTCTGCCTTTACCCCGGTGCGTTCCAGCCTTCTGGTCATATTAACGTTTCCCGTGCTCGTGAATTCTACCTTGAGTACAACTCGAGTTATTTCACAGCATCAGTCACGGGTAAGGCTTATGTGGAATGCGTCTGCATTAATTTCCTCCTTATACATAGTGGAAACGCCTCAGTGAGGTTTTCCACTTAGACAAAATATACATAAATTCTATAAAAAATATTTAAAAATTCTATAAAATATAATAAAAAAGTAATATTATTTTTTATTATAAAAATTGAATATTATGAAGTATAATACACTTAAATATGAAGGAAAATAAATGTGTTAATTGTAATAGTAATACAGTCACAAAGAATTTTATTATGAATACTGAATTAAATATAAAACAACCTATTTGCAAAATATGTATTAAATCTTATGATGGTGAATTTAAAATTAGTTCATATAGACCTTATGACTGTTGTCAAGCTGAAGACTGTACATCAGTTAGTATTAATAAAATAATTGATGATTTAAGATTTTGTAAAATTCATAATTTGACGCAAATTAATGAGATTAAAGTTTTATATAGAAAAGATAATGAAAAAACTCATAAATGTATGTGTTTAATTGATGGAGTAGTATGTTCAAATAAATCATTATATTATTATATTTCTCAAGAAGTCATTAATGATAAAAAATTAGTATATCTTATATGTAATGAACATTCTACATTAGACTCCTTAAAAGATAAAAATTTAGTTAAATATATAACTACAAGAATATGTTTAGATATAAGTTGCGTTAAAACTCCATCATTCCACCATATTAACGATGATACCAAACACCTAAAATACTGTTCTACTCATGTCCCTAAGGATAATACTTATATAAATATTAAATCTGGTAGATTTCCAAAAAAATAATATTTTTCCACTATTAATTAAAAATTATACACTATTTTTATAGTAAAAATTGAATTATTAATAATTATAATTTATACATCTACGAGTTATTTATTATTAAAAATAAATGAAGTGTGTTATTAAGACTTGTGAGTTATCTATAAAAGATGATGGATTATATTGTTATAAAAAACATCGAGAAGTTAAGTATGAATATAAAGAACAAGGTGATTTAAAAGTTCATAATTGTATGGTTTTAAATTGTACTACAAAAAGTACGAGATATTTTAAAGATGGTGATAAATTATATTTATTGTGCGCAAAACATTCAATTTCTGGTTCATTTATTAAGTTTGAAATTAAAAAATATTCACCTAATAGATTGTGCGCTTATAAAGATTGTGTAAAATGTTCAATATTCGGAGACGATATAAATATTACTTATTGTATAGATCATAAAAAAGATCATCATATTAATACACGTAATAAACATTTATTATGCTTGAATAAATGTGGAAAACAAGGTATTTTTGGAATGGAAGGATTAAAAGGTACTTACTGTAAATCTTGCATTCCTAATGATAATAATTATTATTATGATTTACGTCATAAGAATGCGATGTGTAAAACAGTTGGATGTAATACAAGAGCATCTTTAGTGGAAAATGGAGAAGGAAAACCTATTTGGTGTATAAGTCATGTTCCGAATGATGGAAAAAAATATAAAGATTCAAGTAAGAATTATTGTAAGCAGGAAGGATGTGAATTAATGGCATTATATACTAAAGACAATAAATCCAAAATTAATTTAGAATATTGTGCAAGACATCGACCAGAAGGATACTGGAATCCATATAAAAGATGTGATTATATTTACGAAAATGGAGAACGTTGTAAAATAGAAGCTGCATATGGTCTTGAGCAAAATAGACCAATATCATGTTTTACACATAAAAAAGATGGATATAATAACACCAATCTTAAAAAATGTGATAAATGTGATAAGATTGCCTATTATGGGTTAAGAGAAGATAATATAAAACTAACATGCAGACTTCATGCAGAAAGTAATTATGTTAATGTTGCCTATAAATTATGTACCTGCGGAACTGCTCAAAATCCTAACTATTTACCATATTGTGCTAAATGTTATTATAAAAATAACCCAGATATTCAAGTATCAAAAATCTTTGGAATTAAGGAAAAAAGAGTTGTGGATTATATGAAAGAATCTTATGAAGATTTAGAATTATTTAATAATAAACGTATAGTTGGAGGGTCATCAAGCCGTCGTCCAGATATATTAATTAAAGTTAATAAACATGCATATATTATGATTGAAATTGATGAAAATCAACATGATAATTATGATAAACATGATGAAGATGAAAGGCTTAAAATAATAGCAAATGATATAAAAGGTATAAGAGCATTATATCAAATAAGGTTCAATCCAGATAAGTATATTATTCGTTCTAATGATTCATCAAATATAACAGTAATTCCCTCACCTTGGGACCACATTATTAAGGTAAGCTGTGAAATTATTAATGAAACCGAATGGGAGTTAAGAATGACCAAACTTAGTCGAATTTTTAAAAAACTTTATAGTAGAATCCAAGATGCCGTAGAAAACTATAATGGTAAATTAATTACTAAATCAGTCTTCTTATTCTACGATAAAATAGTTTAAAGTTCCACCCGAAATTTTATAAAAATATATTATTTTTTACTTGCAAGATTCGCTTAAAATTTTTGCGTTTATTTCGTCAGGAAGTCCGTCAAATTCTAAGAAAGTTTTATATAAATTATATTTTTTAATTTTTTCAGCTTCTTCTTTAAGTCTTTCTTTTTCTTTCTTGATTAAATGAGGATCTTTACTAAATAAATTTTGGCTTAAACTCTTCCAATCCCAAGGCTTATCTAAATTTTCTAAAATTATATTTATTGTTATATTAGGATTAAGACTTATATAATACCAATCCCAAGTTAAATCTAAATTTTCTAAAACAAATTTTACATCCAGATTTGGGTTACAACTTAATCTATTTAAACACCAACAATAATTATATAAATTTTCTAAAACAAAATTTACGTCAAGATTTGGATTCTTACTTATCCAAACCCAATCCCATTCCTCATCTGGATTTTCCAAAATATCATTCATAGTTATACTTAAATTATTACTTATATCTGTCCAATTCCAAGGCTTATCTGGATTATTTAATACATCTTTCATGGTTATATTAGGATTATTACCTATATATTCCCAATTCCAAGGTTTATCTATATTTTTTAGAATAAAATCCATAGTTAGATTTATATTAACCCCCATTAAATCCCAATTCCATGGTTTATCCATATTATTTGATATAAAATCCATATTAAGATTTGGATTATCGATTAACCACTCCCAATCCCAAGGTTGATCTGGATTATTTATTACATCGTCCATAGTTATATTTGGACTATTACTAATATTACTCCATTCCCAAGGTAAATCTAAATTATTTAAAATATCATTCATAAATATATTTGGATTTTCACTTATATCATTCCAATCCCAATTTTTATCCAAATTTGTCATTACAAAGTCTATACTTAAATTTGGGTTACTGCTCATCCAATCCCAATCCCAATTTTTATCCAAATTTGCCGTTACAAAAGTCATACTTAAATTTGGGTTATTACTTATCCATTTCCAATCCCAAGGCTTATCTAAGTTCGATAAAATAAACTCCATAGTTATATTTGGATTCGAACTTATATGTTTCCAATTCCAAGGTTTAGCTGGTAATGCCAATATTAACTTTTCCAAGGTAGTAGTCATATTTTAATGTCATAACTTTATATGAAAAAATTCAATTTTTTTACTTACAAGACTCATCTAAAATTTTGGCATTTATTTCATCTGGCAGACCATCAAATTCTAAGAAAGTTTTATATAAATTATATCTTTTAATTTTTTCTTTCTCTTTTTTAACTAAATAAGGATGTTTGTCAAATAAATTTTGACTTAAATATTCCCAATTCCAGTCTTTATCTAAATTCTTCGAAATAAAATCTACAGTCAAATTCGGATTTTTACTTAATAAATCCCATTCCCAATCTTCATTTGGATTCGTAAGAATGAATTCCAATGTTATATTTGGGTTGCAATTTATCAATTCCCGTTTCTTATCAGAATCCTTTGGAATCATGTCTATTGTTATATTCGGATGGCTCATATGATCACAATAATATACTTTATCCGAGTGCGTTAATACAAAATCAATATCCAAATTTGGATTAAGGTTTATCCAATTAAATCTCCAAGGTAATTGTGGGTTTGCTGTAATATCATTCATAGTTATATTTGGGTGTCGGCTTATATCATACCAATTCCAATTCTCATTTAAATTTGCTAATACAAAATCAATAGTTAAATTTGGATTACGGCTCATATGAGTCCAGATAGATCCTTTGTTCGGACATTTATTATTTATTTTAGATAACTTTGAGAGCGGTATAATATTAAAAATTCGATACTTGTTATAATTAGAATTCGCTAAAATGAAATCCATTGATATATTTGGATTTGCACATATATGATAATGATTCCAAGGTAAATGAGGATTCGCTAATATAATATCCATAGTTATATTTGGATGTTTGCTTATAGCATACCAGTTCCAAGGTTTATCTAAATTTGTCAATATAAAGTCAATAGTTAGATTTGGATTATCACTTAGAGAATGCCATCTAAATGCGGAATCTAATATCCAAGGAAATGTAGGATTTGAGAATATAAAATCTATAGTTATATTTGGATTATGAAGTAAATTATACCAATCCCAAGGCTTATCTGGGAATGCCAAAATCAACTTCTCTAAAGTATTCATTGTGTTTCTATTATAAAAAATATTCAATTTTTATATGTATTACATTATATTGATAAATAATATAACGATCTCTTAAAATTATTTATAGAATGCCTTTAAATTTATGAAATTTACGTTTATTATCAGGTAGATTATATTTTTTAATAAGATGAGGATCTTTATTAAATAAATTATGACTCATAGAATTCCAATTCCATTCTTTATCTAAATTCTCTAAAACAAATTCCACAGTTAAGTTAGGATTTTCACTAATATATTGCCAATTCAGTTCCTTATTTGGCAATTTTAAGATATCATCTATAGTTAAATTTGGGTTCGAACTTATAACTTTCCAATCCCAATCCTTATCTAAGTTTGCCAAAATAAAGTCTATATTTAAATTTGGATTATGACTTAATTGACCAAAATCCCAAGGTTTATCAATATTTTCAAAAACATCATCCATAATTATAAGAGAACTTTTACTTATATAATACCAACTCCAATCCTTATTTGGTAATGCTAATATTAAACTCATAGGCATATTTACCACCCATCCCCACTCCCAAGGTAAATCTAAATTCGCTAAAATATCATCAGCAGTTATACTCGAATTACTACTACTTATACAATACCAATTCCAAGGTAATTTGAGGTTCTCCAAAATAATTCGAATATTAAAATTTGGATTTTGGCTTATAAAATCCCAATCCAAATCTTTATCCAAATTAGCCAATATAAAATCTATATTTAAATTATGATTATTACTTACCAATCCCCAATCCCAAGGTAAGTTCATATTTGCCGAAATATCGTCCATAGTTATATTTGGGTTCTCGCTTATATATTCCCAATTCCATAGCTTATCCATATTCGCTATTATAAAATCCATAGTCAAATTTAAATTAATACTCACAAAATTCCATACCCAAGGCAAGTTCGTATTTGTCGAAATATCGTTTATACTCAAACTTGAATTTTTGCTTAATCGTTTCCAATTCCAATCCTTATCTAAATTCTCTAATATAAAATTCATAGTCAAATTGGTATTTTTACTTACACGATTCCAATTCCAAGGCAATTTAAAATTCTTAGATATAAACTTTAAAGTTATATTTGAGTTCGAACTTATATATTTCCAATCCCAGTCCTTATCTGGTAATGCTAATATCAACTTCTCCAAAGTAGTCGTCATATCTTAATTTTATATTAATATTTATATCGATATTTATTTAAAATATTCATCTAAATTTTTTAAGATTTTTTCCTTCAATTTTTTTTAGAAAATAAGGATTTTTATTAAAGAAATTTGTTATTAATATAATTAGTAGCATAGCCACATATTATATGTCCTATATATCTTTTATATTGATTAGAATCTATCAATTCAAAATCAAATAATGAGTGTAAATAAGCCAATCCGAGTGGAAATATGTTTAATTTTTTACAATCAATATATAACTTTTTAAGAAATCTATCGTATAATAATATATCTTTAATATTCGTTAATATCATACTTCTAATCTCAGAATTATTATAAATAGTTTTACTAAATTCTTGAATTTGGTTAATATTTAATATAAAGTTAATATATTTAATAATGCGCTTATCATAAATATCTAATATGAATGTCGATTCGTAATTCCGAGAATCCATCACAAATCTATCGATTTCCCAACTTAAGCTTGAAATTATAAATTTAAGTTCCTCGGTAAGTGGATCAATAAATGAATACTTAATATCAATAAGTATTGGATTAGAATTGATATATTCATTAAATTTTCCTTCTATAATTTTCTCACTTTTAATTAAATCAAATCCGTAAATATACGCAAGAAAAGTAAATTTTATATCTTGACCACTATAATATTCAGCTATAATATCATCATTCATAATAGATTTATATATTACTTTTTTATAAATTGGATATTTTATTAAAACATCATAATATCTAAAAATATTACAATTTTTAGACGCTTTTATTAATTCTTCATGAATATTAGATTCATTATTTTTATAACATATTAAATGAAAATGATAAAAATTAATCGTCATCTTGAAATACTTATATTATTTTTATACTAATATTTATATCAATATTTCATAAAAATTTCTTAAAAATAATTGAAATTTTAATTATATAAACTCTTCATCCCACTCAGATATGATACCGCGCAATCAGTTTTTCAACTCCAACCTTTATAAGAAGACCCCAAAGAAACATTTAAAAACAGGTCCAAAGCCACTGCTTATCAATTATGTCAAAAAATTGCCAAAGGAAACTTCAAATCCATTCTCAGATATATTTCCAGAACAACCAATTTACATGCCATTACCAAGAAGGAATTATATTTCAATACTAGGAAATCAAGGAAGAGAATATCACGAAGAATCAGAATCAGTCATCAATTTTATATTAAAAGATTGGAATTGGAAACCTATCGAACCTAATATCGATTTTGAGCTTTCGATGGCAAAGGTCAGATTTAAACCTTGGGATTGGAGAATTGACCCAATTAGGAAAAAACAAAAAATCAACACTACTCTTGATATATTTAGAAATTTTAATAAACTTCCAGACGATGTAATAAAAACAATCGTAGAAAAGGCTTATGAGTAAAAAATATACTCACTTAAAATAAGTAATTATTTTTTATCCAAATAAAAATTTATACTTCATTTATGATTTTTTCGATAAATTTATCGCTTAAATGTTTAGTTTCTTTTTTAGGGTCATATTTTATATGAGCAATATAAAACTTATAAAATTCTGGGTCAATAAATTCAAAATCAAATAATGAATGTAGATATCCTAAACTAACTGGGAATATTTCAAATTTTTTTAAAATATCAACTAATTTTTTCATAGAATATCTTCTATCTAAAAGTTCTTTAATATTTGATAAAAATTTATTTTTAATAATTTTATTAGAATACTCAAATTTATTAATACTATTATAGTCGATATTTAATATAAAATTAATAAATTTAATAATTTTTTTATCACAAATATCAAATATAAACTCTGATTCATATTCATTTCTTTCTGCAATACAATCCATCAAATTTTTAAGTAAATCTTCAATCATATTATCTAAATAGGAAATAATATTATTTATAACTACATAATCAAAATGTATTATATGAGATTCTTTTAAATATTTCAAAAATCTTTCTTCTACAATTTTTTCACTTTTAATTAAACCGACTCCAAAAGTAAAATAAAATTCATTATAATTAAAATTAACTGTATTTTTAAGATGTTCGGCAATTATATCATCCTTTAATATATTTTTATATATTACAAATTTAGGCCACTTAAATTTAAATGATTTATTATAGTATTTAAGATAAAAAACTTCTTTAGAAGCATTATTTTTTGCTTTTTTAAGTTCATCAGAATCAGCATAACATATATAATAATTATTATAAAGCGAATACATAACTTATATTATTATACTTTACTTCAAATACTTATAATATTTTCAAAAAATATAATTAATTTTTCAAATTATTTTAAATTTAAAAATTAATTTAAATTATTTTAAATATATTATAAAATTAAATATATCTATATATACCATCTTATTCAATAAAATCAATAATTTTTAAAAATGTCTGATCCAGTCCCTGGAGTAGTATGTGAAAAATGCGATTGTAAAGTATCTGGTAATGGTGAAAATTGCTATAATAATAGTAGTTGTATGGGACACGTGTCATGCCTCGATGCTCCTAATGATTGCCCATGTCAAGTAACTTGGGATACCCCAGTTGAAGCCTCAAAATGTAATAGACTTGATTCATTAAAATGGTGTTTTGATTATGGTAAAAAGATTAATTTGCCAACACTCTTAGAAGCAATTAAAGCCAATTCTCAAGACTGTGTAGTATTTATTTATGAAGAGGGGACAGTTGATTGGGCCAAAGTTATCGAACCCCAACTCACTGCAATCCAATGTGGTAATACTACTGCCCTCACATACATTCTCACCCGCCCCAACGTTAAACTTGAAGATATTTTGATGGATGAAGCAGCGATCCTCAAGTCCCTACCCATCCTAACTGCACTTCATCAAAAGGGTTGTCCATCTACAGTAACCACTCTCAGACACGCATGCCGAGGAACTCCGTCGCTTGAGTGTATAACTTATCTTTGTGAAACCGTAAAAATCATTTCAAATACTTCACATATTATTGATACATTGCTCGCAAATTCAATTACTTGTTCTGATTATCTTATTTCCAATAATCCAAAATTGGTCCTACCATCGTCAATTATCTCTGCAGTTGAGAAGTGTAATTTGGACACCATTAAATATATGGTTGCTAAGGGGATTTCACTTGAATCTAATTCAGTATATGACTCAATTTATTATGGAAAACTCGATGTTTTTAAATATCTCCATTCTATAAATCTTTCGTTCAATCGCCAACAAGTCGAAGTCTTACTTGATAAAATGCACGATTCCCGCGAAGAATATTACGAATATTACTATAAAAATATGATATAGATTTCATCAAAATTTCATTAAATTTCTATTTAAATTTTCATTTAAATTTTCATTTAAATTTCATCAAATTTTCATTAATTTTTATTTTTTAAGAATATTATAAAAATTTAATTATATTTATAATAATGTCTATATTACCGTATTATATTATTGTAGTTGGCGTAGTCATAAATTCAGTAATTCAAAGTCATATTAATGAAGAAGTTAGTAAAAGACTCAATAAACATGATAAAAAAATAAATAAAACATATAAATTATATAAATTATATAAAAATGATATCAAAAATTTAGAAAATTCTAATATTAAAAATAATGATATTATTAAAAATAATGATAATATTAAAAATTTAGATAGAATTTAATATAAAAATTTGATATTATAATTATATTATTCAATTACAAGTATAATACTCCTAAAAATGCCATCGAAATATAGTAAATATTTCGATGAAAAAATAAATATTAATAAAATTAAAGAAATCGCCGATGAGATGAAATTAAATAACGATAATTTAGAAGATCTTTTAGACTTATTTATATATAAATCAAGAGTCAAATGCGGACCTGTTGATACTGATTTTATATATTATAATCAAGAAGAATATGAGAATATTTTAAATTTCCTCGTAAATGATTTAAAGTTAAATATTAATAAAGTTGATGATGACGGAGATACAATTATTTTTGACTTTATGGAAATGGATGAATCATTTCATTATTGTATCCAAGAAGTTGAAATACTTGTTAAATACGGTGCTGACATTAATCATGAAAATTTAAACGGAAATACTCCTCTTAATTCTCTCATAGATTGCTATTATCATGAATATAGTGATATTATGTTAGGTACATTATTATATTTAGGTGCAGACTATCATTATTTATGTAAGTCTGAAAATGGGCGCAATATATTTAAAGATTGGTCTTATTTTACTAAAATATATAATGCTGAAAATATAAAATTTAATGATATTAATTTTAATGGACTTGACTTTAACGGCGAAACTGCACTTACTTATTGTATTAAAAATGATTATAATATGCGAGATTACGGAAAAGATTGTATTAAAATATTATTAGATAATAGAGCTGATATAAATTTACCAAATTCTAAAGGTGAGTTTCCTTTGAAAATATCAAGCATGCGAGTTCGCGATTATTTATTACAATATAATAATAAAAAATTAGAAGATGCAGCTTGGTTAAAAATTTTTAATAAAAAATTCACTCTCAATGATTTAAAAGAAAGTTCAAAAAAAGCCAATGTTCATATTACTAATTCTTATGGTGCTAATGCATTACATTTATTTACGTCGGCATGTATTGGTGATGAGTACTTTCCAGAGCCAAATGAATATAAATTAAAGGAATATGAAGAAATATTGAATTACCTCGTAAATGAATTAAAAATAAATATTAATCACAAAGATGAAGATAACGAAACTCCAATTTTTAAATTTATAGTTCAAACTTTACTCGAACAACAGAGTCAAGAATTTGAACTGTATATTAAATACGGAGCCGATATTAATGCAACAACTTCATACGATTCAGTGTTGCATCGTGCAATTAGTATATATCATCCTCAAGACGGAAATGATGTATTTACTGAAATATTAATTGAAAAAGGAATTAATATTTATATTTTATGTGGTCTTAAAAATAACGATGATAAAATTACTAATAAATCTGAAAAATATTACTTCTATAAGTGGAAATATTTATATATGATAATACAGGATTTAATTAATGTTAAGATTGATTTAACCAAATTTGATTTTAATGAATATGATTTATCAGGTGAAACATCTCTAACTGCCTCTATAAAATATGAGAATAATTTTTGTGATTTTATATTTCATGAAGATTATTATAAAATTTTATTTAAATACGAAGCCGATATTAATAAAAGAAACTCAAAAAATGAATCAGTATTGGACTTAGTAAATATTGAATATAAACAAAAATTATTAGAAATATTTCAATTAAATAATTAAAATTTCATCAATTTCTATAATATATTTTTTATAAATATTATAAACATATATTTTTAATTTATATATAATGAGTATTATACCGTATAGTAAAATCTATGCTAATAGATTCTTATTTAATGATAATTTTTATAAAACATTAAAATGCGCATATACTGGAATTACAGTTACAGCCACTCTAAGTGGGTTTATATTATATGCAAATAACATGGAACGGATAAATATCAAAAAAGAATATGAAGTTAAATTTGATGAATTAAAAGATTTACATAATAAACAAATTTCAGAGATTTCATTAAATCATTCTAAAGAAATATCTGAAATAAAGGAATATTATAATAATAAACTTTCTAAATTAAAAGAACGTTATACTAAAGAAATATCTGAAATAAAAGATCAGTCTGCTAAAGAGATTACTAATTTCAAACTTGAATATATAAAAGAATTGGATAAAATAGATAGAAAAAATATTAAGAGGTTTAATAAAATTAAATTAAATAATTCTAAATAAATATTATAATAAAATTATATTATAATAAAAATATAATTATATAAACATATAAAATGAATTATTTCAATAAATTTATTAAAAATTATCATTCAATTAAAAGATGTATAAAAGTAAATCAAATTACTGAAGATAAAGTTCATACCTATATTAGAGGTACTTCTTTAACTCTTACTGCTGGTTTTGTTATTATCACTATTAAAGATTATTTTGAGGATTATTTTAAAAATAAATCTAAAATAAATATTACTTTGAATAATAAAAATAATTGAAATATTTTTATATAAATATTCTCATAGAACGGTTTCAGCAGCTGTAAAGTATAATATTGATTAAAAAATGAGTAATAATTTATTTGATGTCGTCGCTAAAATAACTATGATGGGGACTGCCGTCTCATTATACGCTATTCAAGAGTATAATATTAGCAATCATTCTCAATTACTTGCTAAGCATAATAATGAATTAATAAAATTACGTAAATTATATCAAGATTTTAAAAAATCTAATAATTTTCCGAGTGATGATTCTAATAAAAAATAATTGAATTTTTATTATCAATTTATCGAAAAATGAGTAGGGAAATTTTGGATAAATTATTAGAATTCTTTAAAAATAATCCAATTCCTATCATCAATAATACTGAAAATTTATGTAAAATTTGGAGTATTTATAATAAAAATATTACAATCCTGCGGGAAGAATATTATAACGGTGAGCATTGGAGTTTCAGAAAAGACCATCCAGCAGAACTCAAAAAATATTACGAAATTTATGAGTTTATTATAAATAATATCAAATCAACTGGTCTTAATAATTATATAGATATTTATACTAATTTATATAAATATGAAAAAGGCCTATACAATTTAGACGAACTACTTTTACTTAAGTAACCTTGAATTATTTAAGTAGTTCAAATTACTCAATAAAATTATTATATATTTTTTAAGATTTCTTGTTATTTGATAGATATTTTAAACGTTCAGTAATATTATCATCATTTATAAATGTCTGAATAAAATAATTCTTATTACTGCTCTCATTATATTTATTAACTAAATCTTGAATAATATTTAAATATTTAATTTTATTATTATTTATTATAACCACCCCATCACGGTATTCTGAAGTAAAATTATTCTTGAAATAATTCTTCTCCACACCAAGGTCAATATCGCAATATTCTTCTTTTTTCTTCTTAATATATTTTTTAGTACATTTGACGAGTTTCTTTAAAATTTTTTTATATTTTTTAATTTCACTTTCATCAAAATAATAATATAATAATATTATTAATAGAAATAATACTTCAAAATCATTATATGTTAAATCTACTTCAATACATACATCTGTATCAGCTGTGGTACAAGTATAAAATATATAGATAAGTTCTTCGTAGTCTAAGCAAGTATAACCCTTAATAATCTTAAACCACTTAGAAACTCTAAATTTAAAATCAACATCGTAATCATAAGGCGCTAATTTATTATATAAATAATATGGTTGATATATATCATATCCTTCATCGTACGTATTATTAGATTGTATTATAATTTTATTTTTACATTTATTAATAAGCGTATTAAAATCAACATCATTATAGTCTCGAGAGAGATCTAAGTTATATTGGATATAAAACATTAAAATATTAGTATCATCATCACAATTATAATTTTCAACATCAATTATTAAGTTTTTATATTGTTCTTTTAATTTAATTTGAATTTGATCGCTTTCAACAATCAATTTATTAATTTCATCCACATACTTTTTAGTATTATCTAAACTCATCTTAATAAATTTGTCAAAAAAATTCAATTTTTATATTGATATTCTTTAAAATTTTAGAATTTTCAACTATTTAATTATTTTATTAATTTAAAAATTTAATATATTGATATAAATATAATCTTTTATAAAGCCAATTAAATAAATATAAATACAAAAATGTTTGAAGAAATGTTCGGTGGCGCGGAACCTCTTGGCACTGGAATGAAGGTTGCAATTATTATAATCTTCATTTTTATGATGTTCTTCGTTGCAATTATGGTTCAACTTACAGTTGCCGCAATGACCTTTGCCGACCCAATGATTCTTAATATAACTGCATTAATGCTCACAGGATTTACAATTTATTCAAGCTATCTCATAGCGACCCGTATGTAGAGAATTTTTATTAAAAAATTCCTCATAATATTTTTTAATCTAAAATTTAAAAAATATATAATATATATAAAAATATTATATAGTATTTTATATAAAATATTCAGAAATGTCAGATCAAATTCGAGACTCAGTTATTTATAATATTCCAAATAATACTCAGAACTTCTTTGATAAAATTACTCGTATTCAAGAAGAATTTACTACATCAACTCCATCACAACTTATATTAAGATTATATCAAATTGACAATCAAGATGGCGATAAAATGATTAAAGCTTTCCAGCGATATTCTTATCTTAAGACAAGAATTGAAGAAATTGTTAAGGCTCAAATTGCACTTATACAATCCAAGGGTGATTCAGTCCAGAAAGTGAATTATTTTAGTGAAATTCGCAAAACTCATTTTACCCCACTTAAGTCTCATTGGGTACCATTCACTGCAACGTCTAAAATATATAGATCGCATGAGTCATCTGGACCGACTGTTCTTGGCTCAAAAATTATGTTTAATATTAATACAACTGATACACATCTCTTGTCAGATGGCTGTATTATACTTAAACTTAAAGGCATGAAGGCTAACTCAGCAACTAACAAATGTAAGTATGCAACAAGACTTGGTGAAAGAATTGTCTCAAAAATTGAATTTAAGTGTAATAGTATAACTGAACAATGGTATGACTCCCAAGGTCTTAATCATTATTATAATAAGATTCTTCCAACAGAAAAGAAAATAGCTTGGGATAGAGCTATTTCTGATAATCATAAATATACTGGAATTCTTAATGAGAACCCAGATACGACTACCGATGATGTCGAACAGCATATCACATTAAATACTGGACTCGATGTTTATAAAAATGAACATACTGAAGTCGAAATCTGCGTTCCACTTATATTTTATTGGAATAATGATAAAACTCCACTGCCTGTCCGCAGATATGGAAATCGCAAATTTCAAATTGAACTCACTCTTGCTCAACCAGATGAATGCAGGAGAATTATTAATTACGTTGATCCAGATGACTCGTTTCCATCTAATCAAACATCATATCTTCGTGAGCCAACTATTGAAGCCAAATTATATCTTGCCCATATTACGGGAACTGATGATATTGAATCTGCAATTTATGAAGCCACGGAGGCCCAAATGGTGAGATATCTTAAACAAACGAGAATAACTGCGAATACCCAAGAAGGCAATATACGTCTAACTGGTATTGGTGGGTTCATCGAGAGATTAATTATTGGATTCAAACCTCATACTAATGCTTCTTCGACTACCGAAATTTCATATAATAATTGGTATAAATGTTCTAAGATAACATCAGCTTACTTTGAAACTCCTACATATAATGGTAGTGGTATTGAGTATATTCCAGTGATTTATCAATCTGAAGATTCATGCATCGATACTTATCAACTTAAACTTAAAGGATCGGACTTAACTTATGAACTTCCTATAAAACTTGAAGACCACAAGGCAATATTTCAACATCATACTTCTCACTCAAATGAGTCCAAATATCTTGTAGATCTCGACTTCAGAGTAGGATATGACGACTCAAATAGTTTTCAACCAACTGGTTATATTCACGCCCCAAGCGGCAATGATTTATCTATATCATATACTGGAACAAATATTACACCATCAGCACCAGTTTTCTTAGAGGTATTAGCAGTATGCCTTGGCTATGTAATTTTCGACCCTCAAAGTCAACAAATGACTTTAAAGTATATTTTATAATACTTATTACTCTATTATAATATTATAATATTATTCTTAATATTCTTATAATTTTTTAATATAAAATTATAAGAATAGATAAATATAATAATTTTATTTTAATATATTTAAATAAATGTTAAATAATGATAATCCTGATAATTTAATTATTTTTATGAAAAAGTAAATATTGATAATATCAAAGAATTTGTTAATGAATTAAAATTAAATAATAAAAATTTAAATAAATTATTGGAATTATTTATAATTAAATCAAGGATATCTGGAGGACTACGTTGGAGTGAATTTATATATTATACTCCTAAAGAATATGAGGACATTTTAAATTATTTAGTAAATGAATTAAAATTAGATATTAATAAAGAAGATAAAAGTGATTACGGTGACAATGAAACAATTATTTTTGAATTTATGATGATAGATATGGAATTAAAATATTATGAAGAAGAAGTTAAAATACTTGTTAAATACGGTGCAAATATTAATCATAAAAATATAGATAGTGAAACACCACTAATTCGTTTAACAGAAAAATATTATAAAGAAGAAGGTGCTGATAGTATGTTGCATACTTTATTAGATTTAGGTGTTGATTATACTTATTTATGTAAATTTGAAGATAATAAATATATCTTTAAAAATTGATATTATTTTACTGAAATATATAATAATAAAACTGTAGAATTTAATAATATAAATTTTAATGGATTTGACGATGCTGGCGAAACTGCACTTACTTATTATCTTAAACTTATATTTAAATTTAAAAGTCATTTCTTCTTTTCAGACCACAAAGAATATTTTAAATTAATATTTTCAAAGGGTGCCGATGTTAGAGTTAGAAATAAAATTGGTGCATATCCATTAGCATTAGCTTCTGGTGATGTATTAACTCTTTTAATAAATTATGAATTTCAACAAGTTAATGATGAAAAATTAATATAAATATTGAATAATATATTGAATAATATAACTTCATTAAAAAATGATTTTAAGTGAAAATATACAATTTAATAGTGAAAATTGGTTAAAGATTTTTAATTATAGATTTAATTTAAATCAATTAAAAGAAGTAATAACTTCGAATGAAATTGATGTTAATGATGTAGATGAAGATGATGAAAATGCTTTACACTTATTTACACAACGTAAAATAGGACATCCACATTTTCCAAACCCAAAAAGATACACAAAAGAAGAATATGAAGAAATTTTAAATTACTTAGTAAATGAACTTAAAATAAATATTAATCATAAAAATAATAATGATGAAACTCCAATTTTTAAATTTATAACTCCAACTTTAGGAGAACAGCAGAGTCGAGAACTTGAATTATATATTAAATACGGAGCAGACGTTAATGCAAAATCATTTGATGAATCAGTTCTAAGATATGCTATGTATTTTTATGATGATAATGGAGCAGGAAATGAAATATTTGCAGAAATTTTAATAGAACACGGCGCTGATTTTCATAGTTTATGTGGATTTAAAAATAATAAATATTATTTTAATGAATGGAGATATTGTTATGATATATTATATAAATTAATTGCAGTTAAAGCTGATTTAAGTGATATTGGTTTTAATGAATATGATTCATTAGGCGAAACTGCATTAACAGCATTTATTAAAGAAGTAAATAAACAATCTTCATATTATTTATTTGATGATGATAAATTTGATTATTTATTTAAAAATGGTGCCGACTTTAATAAAAAAAATTTAAAAAATGAATTACCATTAGAATTAGTAAAATATGATTATAAATCAAAATTATTAAAAATATTTAATTTAAATAATAATTAATTTTAATTCTGAGTATTCTTATATTTAATTTCATTACATTTACAACATCTTGTTGTTTCATCACCTTCTTCATTATCATAATAACAGAGATTACAGCAAAACTTTTTGCAAAAACTACACTTCATAACACAATTATTATTTGCATAATCTCCGCAATATTCGCATAAGTCGATGCAATTATCACAATAAGGTTTTCCAGTTAAAAAGCAACATTTCTCATCTCTTTCACCTAATAAAATAAAACAATTATTACAAAATCTGGACTGATTAAAACATTTTTTACAATATTTTTTCATATCTTTTTTATTAAAATAAGTGCAGACTACACACATATTTAAATCGCCACAGCAATCGCATTTATTTATATGTTCATTACAACTTCTCTTATTATTACATTTACTATAATCTCCACAGCTATTACAGCTGATGTTGTATTTCTTACATACTATTTTTAAGCATTTTTCAGAATAACAACAATCAAAATTCTTAGGTTCATAACTTTCAACCTCTT
>SXGR01081530.1_pt1 | contig 23235 bp, 12 predicted proteins | sample 3174711 | NCBI WGS metagenome assembly SXGR01 (sample SAMN11356860, study PRJNA531348) | freshwater metagenome | isolation source: freshwater sample F1-60 | place: China: Fuxian Lake, Yuxi | collected 2017-12-25 | reverse complement strand
GGTCCTCCTCTGCCCATTCGGAATGTCTCACGTGTGGGCGCACGAGGTATACACTCCTCCGTCTCGCGTTTCGCGCTCGCTCTGGTCCCCCCGATCGCACGTTTTGCGTGCACCCACGGGCCGCGGTTGCAGGAGAGGTTTCCGCCGAGGCTGGCGGGTCGGTAGCTGGCAAGGGTACACTTCAATACTCAAAAACCGCGCAGCTCTCGGAACCTGCAGGCCAGCGTGAAGGAGGAGCGGTTTGGATTTATTCTGTCGGAGTTTTCTGCCCATGGCGTGGTCCAAGTCTTGTTTCAATAATTCTGGGCGTACGGCCTTCACGGCCCGCGTTCCTCAGGGCGCTCTCATTTTCACCCTGCTGCTTGCAATTCGGGCCGGTGCCGAAGCGCCGCTGAGTCCCGAAAAGCGAATCCCCTGGGCTACCTCGCGCCTTGTGGGCTCGCCGGAGCCGCCGCTCCCCTATACGGTGGTGAAGACCTTCAGTAATCTCACTTGGAAGGCGCCGATCTATGTTGCCCAGGAGCCGGGGACCGATCGACTGCTCGTTGTCCTTGCTGGCGGTGAGCCGGGTCGACCGTCGAAGATTCTGCGTCTCAAGGACGATCCTGCCACGAACGAGGCCGAGACGTTCCTCGAAGTCGAACGAAGACTGGTTTACTCGGTCTTGTTCCATCCCGCTTATGAGCAAAATGGGTGGATCTTCGCCTTCTCGAACGGGATTACCGGTGAAGCGGAGAGGGCCAACCGGATCTCTCGCTTTGTAGTGGATCGTCAGCCACCGTGGGGTGTACAGCCCAACTCCGAGGAAGTCATCCTCGAGTGGCGCTCCAGGGGGCACGACGGAGGAGACATGGCCTTCGGGCCGGACGGCATGCTCTATCTCTCGACGGGGGATGGTACGAGCGACTCGGACAGCTGGAACTCCGGGCAAACCCTTGACGACCTCCTGGGAAGCGTGCTCCGCATCGATGTCAACCGCCGCGATGCTTCGCTGCGATACGCCGTGCCCCCGGACAACCCTTTCGTGAAGATGCCTGGAGCGCGTCCCGAGATCTGGGCCTACGGACTGCGCAACCCCTGGCGAATGTGCATCGATCCCGCGAGCGGGCAGGTCTGGGTGGGGAATAACGGGCAGGACCTCTGGGAGACCGCACACCTCGTGCGGCCCGGAGAAAACTACGGCTGGAGCGTCTATGAGGGTAGCCATCCCTTCTATCTCAACCGGAAGCGGGGCCCGACGCCGCACGTGCTGCCCACCATCGAGCACTCCCACTCGGAGTTCAGGTCGCTCACGGGAGGCATCGTCTATCGAGGCGCTCGGCTGCCAGAGCTCGATGGCGCTTACATCTACGGGGACTATTCAAGCGGCCGGATCTGGGGAATGAAACACGACGGCCAGCGTGCGCTTTGGCATCGCGAGCTGGCGGATACGACTCTCCAGATTGTTGCCTTCCGGGTGGATCAACGCGGCGACCTGCTCGTCGTTGATCACGGGGGTGGCCTGTATCGGCTAGTTCCCACGCCGAGTGATCAGGCCTATCCACCGTTTCCCACTCGCCTGGGTGAGACCGGATTGTTCCTGTCGGTCAAGGATCATCGGATCGCGCCCGGGCTGATCCCATACTCGGTCAACGCCCCGGGTTGGGCCGACGGCGCCGAGGCTGAGCGTTTCATCGCGGTACCGGGGGAGGTACGGGTCGAGTACAGCTCCAGCCAGAGCTGGGGTTTCCCGGACGGGACAGCGCTCCTTCAGACGTTTTCGTTCGAGCGCCAGGAGGGGAGCCCGGCGTCTCGCTTTCCTGTTGAGACGCGCATTCTCCTCCGCCAGCAGGGTGAATGGGCCGGCTATTCCTATCGGTGGAACCCGGAGGAGACCGAAGCCCTGCTGGTGCCGAAGGAAGGCGCAGAGGCAGAGCTCACCTTCCGTAACGCTCAAGGTGGGGAGGGGCGCCGGCAAGTGTGGCGATTTCCCAGCCGCACCGATTGCATGGGCTGTCACAGCCGAGCGGGGAACTTCGTGCTCGGTCTTACCGAGGGACAGTTGAATCGCGATCACAGCTACGGGTCAGTTCGCGACAATCAACTACGCGTGCTGGACCAGCTTGGTCTCTTTACCGGCAAGCTGTCGAAACCGCCTGAGGAGCTCAGTCGCCTCGCCTCCCCTTACGACCTCGCTTCTGACCTTGAGGCGCGCGCTCGGGCCTACCTGCATGTCAACTGTTCCGTCTGCCACGTGCAAGCTGGCGGTGGCAACTCAAAGATGGAGCTGGGGCTTCCCACCCCGCGCGAGCAAATGGGCATCCTCGACGCCCGGGTGCAGCATGACGCCTTTGGTATCGCTGACGCCATGTTGGTTGCGCCGGGAGATCCGCGTCGCTCCGTTCTCCTTCAGCGGATTTCACACCGCGGGCGCGGTCAAATGCCGCCCATCGTGACCACGCGCATCGACGAGCGCGCCGTGAAGCTGATGGGGGACTGGATCGCCGGAATGAAGCCAGGAAAGGCAGTGGTGCGAGAATGGCAAATGGAGGAGCTTCTCCCGGCGCTTGAGGGGACCATGACCGGCCGCTCCTTCACTGGCGGGCAGACTGCTTTCCGGGAATCCGGGTGCGTGCAGTGTCATCGCTTCGCGGGCGATGGGGGCCTGGTTGGACCCGATCTGTCGGGCATTGCCCGACGGCAGGCAGCTCGCGATCTCCTGGAATCCATTGTCCTCCCATCCAAGGTGATCGCGGAAGAGTACGTTGCCCTGGAAATAGAGACTGAAAGCGGTGAGATCTTCTTCGGGCGAGTTGAAAGGGAAGATGCAGAGGTGCTGTTCCTGAGGCCGACCTCCTCGAGCGAGGCGCCGGTGGAAATCAAGAAGGGAAACATTCGGCGTCGGGAGCGATCGGGAGTGTCCAATATGCCAGCGGGCGTCATTAACGTGCTTCAAAAAGAGGAGATCCTTGATCTCGTGGCGTATCTGCTGAGCGATGGTGATCGCGCGGCCAAGGTTTTCCATTGAGAATCGTGTCGATCGATTTTCACGGGGCGGCGCCCGGGTCCGTCCCAACCAAAAAAAGCTGCTTGAAGTCGCGGCGTCTTGGGTTTCATTGGGGGTGCCTCGAGTCTCGATCACGCCTCCGTCCGCGTGTCGACCTTGAGCACGAAACTTTCTTATTATTTCAGGACAAGGAGTTTGTAACGTGGCCACTCGAAACTACGTCACCCGCCGTGAGTACGATGCCTGGATTGCCGAGTGTGCGGCGCTCGCCATCGCCTGCCGTTACCCCATCCAGGCCGAGATGATCAACGACAACACAGGCCTCGTCTTCGGTGACGATCAGTACGAGGCATTTGTAAATGGTATGTGGTCTCGCGAGCCGTACGAGGTCTTCGCAATCTTTCAGGCCCTCAACGAGCCCGCGATTCAGGGTCTTCCCGAGGGTGGGTTGGAGTGGGCGCAGTTCGGTGGCCTTTGCGACAAGCTCATGATCGTCCACCCCGGCAAGTTCTGCAGCCCGCACCTGCACTGGCGAAAGACGGAGTTTTACGAGGTTGTGCTCGGGGAGATGGAGCTTTACTACGCTTCCGACATCCTCGAGGACAAGCGCCTCCAGGTGACCAAGAAAGGTCTTGTTTCCAGCCACCCCATGCCGAAGGGCGAGCGACGGCCGTCCGGAGTTCGCCTTCCGAAGGGCCGGGAGCACACCTATGACAAGCTCACCGAGTACAGGCGCCTTGGCGTCGGTGAGCCGAAGTTTGTGATGCACCGTAAGCACCTGCACGCGTTTGGATGCCCCCCGGACGCGAAGACGCCGGTCGTGATCCGCGAGGGTTCTGCTTACAGTCACGAGCCCACCGCGACTGGCAAGGCGAGCATTTTGAGCAACTGGCAAGGCATTCACGACAACGGATTCCTCCTCGAGGGGCTCGATGAAGGCCGGCTGAAGAATCACATCCGCGAGTCGTGAAAGGAGGAGCTTGCTTTCGCGAAGGGGTGTGGGGACCATCGTTCAGGTGTGGTTGTCCAAAGGGCTGTGCCCGGAGCATCAGCATTGAACAGCAAAATGTTCGCAATCGTCGTTCTCGCCTCGAATCCGTCGAGCACAGGGGCGCAGGAGCTCCGTTTCGAGCACGCACTGACCTTGAGTAGTGCCGGGAGCCCGGGCCCGGCAGTCGTTGCGGCGGGCGACCTCAATGCCGATGGCAAGCTCGACCTCGTGACCGCAAGCAATGCAGGTGAAATCAATGTGTTCCTGCAAGATCGACTGGAGCGTAATGGCTGGCAGAAGCAGTCACCCAGGAGAGTCGGACTTCCCATCTACATGGTTCAGACGATCGACTTGAACCGTGACGGCTACGCCGAGATCTTCTTCGGCGACGCAAGCACGTCCGCGTACATGATCCGAAACCAGGGCGGCGTCCTTGACAACAAGCCGATTCGCGTCCCGTCGACCGACGGTGCTCGGTGGATCACCGCCGGGGATTGGAACAAGGACGGGCATCTGGATATCGCAACCGCCAATTTTTCCCAAAACACGACCTCAGTCCTCCTCGGAGATGGCACGGGAGCCCTCAAGAATCCCGCTGCTTACAGCCTGCCCGAGCCGCACGCAGTCGAGCCAGGAGACCTGGACCTTGACGGCGACCTCGACCTCTTCGTCGGATACGGGGACATGGGCCTGCGCACCCTGGATGGCAATGGCGACGGCACCTTCGCCAAGCCAGTACTTGTTCCCCAGAAAACGACGTGTGGACGCTATGTCTTCCCTGCAGATTTCAACAATGACGGTCGAAGCGACATCGTAACCACTTGCATGCGCTCTGCACCTCAGGGGGGTGCAGTCGGCAATGTGCTCGTCAGCATCAACAAGGGTCAGGGAGTATTCGAGCCGACACTTGAGGTGGAGCTCAGTGACATCGCAATCGCGGCAGTGGGGGATTTTAACGGGGACCTTGACTGCGACCTCGCTCACGTTTCGCTCAGTTCGACTCTGGTTTCCGTGCATCCCGGTCGCGGGGATGGTTCGCTCGATAAGTTGGTGAACTATGGCCCTGCAGGGCAGACTCCCACGTACGTCATCGCGGCCGACTTGGACGCCGATGGCAAACAGGACCTCATCGTCACGGATGCGACTTGGTCCACGATTACCATTTTGTGGGGCACGGGAGAGGAGCAAATGTTCCAGAGCGCTTTCCTGTCGAGTGGGCACAAGGGCACGACCCCTGCTGTGGCCGACTACGACGGCGACGGGGCCACCGATTTTTGCTTCCCCAGCACGAGCCCAGTGGGTGTGGACCTCTATACCCGCCCGGCTTTCCAGTCGGCAGCGGCGCCCAAGCTCAGAATCCCGACGGCCGCAGTATACAACTCATTGCGTGGGGCTGACATGAATGGAGACGAAGTCCCGGATGTACTGGGTGTAAACACCAAGCAAGCGAGTCTCGGCGTGGTGTTCTTGAGTAGGGACGGAGGCGTACTGAAGCAGGTCTCTTTCCCCGTGGGCAGCTTTCCGGGCCTGCTCGAGGTCGGCCGGATTGACGAAGGTGAAACGCTGGACGTCGCAGTGCCCTGCTTTGGATCCAACGAGGTCAGGTTGTTTTTTGGACGCGGCGGGGACACTCTTGAAGTCGGGGCGGTGGTACCGACGTTCGAAAGCCCAAAGTTCCTGGTTCTTGGCGACGTGGATTCCGACGGCAAGCTCGACATGGCGATGACCACGGCCCTTGGCGTGGTGGTGGTGCATTTCAACACCGGGGGCGGGGCCTTTGGCGCTGCAGTGCCCGTATACCAGAGCGCGACGCCCGTCACCTTTCTGGACTTTGCGCTTGGGGACGTCACGGGGGACTCTTTTCCGGATTTGCTATTGTCGATTGCACGAATGAACGACCTGCTCGTGGTGCCCAGCAAGGGTAACCGCGAGTTCGAAGCCCCGATCCCCTTGACGTTCAAGGGCCGACCGCGATCGATCTCCCTTGCCGATTTGGACTCGGACGGAACCCTCGATTTCTGCGTCAGCCAGTTGAATCACAGCTTTTCGTTCCTCTACAGCCGACCCAACAGGCTCTTCGAGCCTGCACTTGAGCTCAACAATATTCTGCCTTCCGCTACAGATGCCGAACTCCGTGACTTGAACAATGATGGGTTGCTCGATCTCGCAGTGTACGGCGGGGGGATCTCCGCAGTCATCTTGGGCGCTCCGGCGACGGTACCACCGCTCAACGGCTTTCGACGTGGTGACGCCGATTTGAGCGGCAAGGTAGACCTGACAGATGCAGTAGTGGTGCTACAGCACCTCCTTGGGGGCAAGCCAAGCCCATGTGAGAAAGGAAGTGACGTCGACGATGATGGACTTCTGAGCCTCGCGGACGCGCTTGGGATTGCTCAGTGGCTCTTCCAGGGAGCCCCGATGCCGGGGGCGCCAGGCCCGGAGGTCTGCGGGGAGGATCCCACGCCGGACGCGCTCAAGGTCTGCGGGGCGTCTTGCCGGTGACGCAAGCGAGGGCGTTCTTGCCGAGTAGAGAGGGTACTTCGCCCGCACGGGACGGCAGCAAGTGACGTTGCGAAGTCGTCCAGGTGACGTCTGACAGGTGCCCAGTCTCTTGCCGATAGCCTTCACGCTTACGGCGTCACGCAAGTCTTCTTAGTGCCGACGATCTTTATACCGCACGCGGGCAGTGATGAGACCTTTTGCAGCCTGCGAAAGGTTGCGGCTGCTCGCGCCAGAGGCGCCGAGGAGGGGGAGGGTCCGCCTCTCCCACCAGCAGAAACGAGCAGCAGACTTGAGATGGTCCTCCTCTGCCCATTCGGAATGTCTCACGTGTGGGCGCGCGAGGTATATGACTTATCCACCCGAACGACTCGAGGCACGCCGCGCCCGTCCCGAGTCCTTGCTACTGAGGCTCAGAAAGCTCCTGTGGATCGTCGATTCCGTGGACAGGACGGAGTGAGGAGAGAAGACAACCAAATCGAGACCCTGAGATGAGAAGAGAGGCGACCCCCCTTGGTCGCACTCGACCTGGAGATTCAGCGTGGTGATAGCCGTCCAGATCTTGCTCCATTCTGGACAGGAAGGTTCCGGTAAGGCAAACTAGTTGTGGCTGAGTCAGGCAGGAAGCTCCGAGCCAGGGCAATCGCTCGCGAAAACAGAGGGCCCGAAGAGAAAAGTTCAGGCGATGACAGGAAGTGTAAGAGAACCGGGCGCGTATCGGGGTCCCTGGGTCGAGGACGTACGACAAGCTCCGCACGGCCATGCTTGGGACATTTTGGCCAAGGCTCCACCACCGCCGGCGCCGGCGGCGCCCGCCGCTGATCGAGCGCCGAGGAGTGTGAGGACGTCGCCCGGCGCCCGGTGCGGGGGAGGTTTTCCTTCCCCGCGAGGAGTCTAGCACAATGCCAGTACTCTTCTGCCGGCACCTGGATCGCCGCACCGAATGGAAAGTTGTGGTGGACGATTCCGACTTCACGATCGGCTTCTCGGAAAGCGCCACAATCCCCTTGCCGGACGAGACTCTCGCGCCCAGAGAGGTTCGCATCACCCGCAAGGGCGAGCGCTACCTCCTCCAGGATCTTGCCGAGAAGGGCCGGGTGATTCTCGGCGGTACGGTCACCCGCACGGGTCTCCTGAAGGATGGAGATTGTTTCCGTCTGGGACGCGTCTCCGTGCTTTTTCACGATCAGGACCAGAGAACGGGTGGCCAGGTCGAGGTCTTCCGCGACCCGCCGCCGTCGTTTGATTTGCTCGAGTCGGCTTCTCAGTCCTCGGTTGTCAAGCGAAGCGAGCCTCTCACTCCCGATGATCCCGAAATCCCGCGGGGTGTCTGGGCCGCCGTGCTCGTCCTTGCGGTCTTCTCTGGTCTTTCGCTTGGGATTCTCTTGTGGGGTCCGCCCCGGGACACAACTGCTGCCGTCGAGCGTGCAACAACGAGCATGGAGGCTCCCGGGACCTTGCCAAAGTCAGGCGAGCAGGCCATTGCGAGGGTGAAGGAAGAGGCCCGATCCCCAGTCTCGACCTTGCCCAACCGCCGGACGCCGACCACTGAGCCGGCCGTGCCGAAGGCCTCGCCTCCACCTCAGTTTGCTCTGGAGCCGATCCTTGAGCCCGCAGCTGGCAGGCTATCCCTCTTCCGCCTCTTCATCGATCTTGCGGGCCGACCACCCACCCGAGCCGAGGAGCGAGAGCTTCTGTCTCTCAATCACGAGGCCAAATGGCAAGAGGCGCTCGACACCGGAAGGCGTGAAGGAACTCTGCCACAACTTACCACTCCGCTGGAGGCTCAATTTCTTGACTTTATCGGTCGACAACCGTCTGGTGTGGAAGTTCAAGAGATCACCGGAGCCGTCACCCAGGAGCGACCTGCCGCGTTTTGGATCACGGCGCTTCCGGAATACCGCCGGGTGGATCACCGCCGGCAGCGGAGCGACTCGGTGCGAGCCCGGAGTCTGATAGTCGACTTCCTCGATCGGGCGCCATCGAGCGAAAAGGAGGCGGAGACCGTACGGGCGGCACTGCCGCAGGAAGGAACTGCGATGGAGGTGGCCCGGGCGCTGGTCTATTCTGCCAGTGGGCGCCAGAAAGCCCTCGCCGAGAGGGAGACGACCTGGGAAGCGGAAGCATTCCGCTTTCTGCTACGCGAACCCACTTCAGCCGAGCGCACGGAGCTTGGCGCTGCGTGGGAACGGCTCGACCCCGCAGAGCGTCGGATCTGGCTCTTGCTTGCGTTGGCCACTCACGAGGATTACGGGAAGTACTGATGCTTCGTGCTGGTTCGATCCACCTCTGGCCCGCTCTGGCCTGCCTTCTCCTGGTGAAGGCAAGGCTTCAGGCGCAGGAGACCGCAGAAAGGGTGGTTATTGTCGCTCGCGGGGGGAAGTTGTCGGAGGCGGAGGTCTCTCCGAGCCCCCAGCTCAAGGTCCCTGCTCTCTGGAAGCTTGCCCTGGAGGGCATCAGCCTGACGAGGGTGGAGCTGAAGGACGGAGTCCGACTTCCGAGCTCGCCGGATGAGCTCAAGCAATGGCTCCTTCCCGCCGGTATTGCCGCGGAGGTTGTCGACTGGCGGAGGGGAAGCGGGGGTGAAGCTGTGGCTTCCGGCGGGGTGCAGACCCTGCACAAGCTTTTTGGCGTTCCGCCCGCGCCGACCGCTGCCGAGGCGGCTGGGGTAGCAGCGTTCCTGGCTGCGTTTGGGCCGACAAGGGTCCCCGAGCTGGCAACTCAGGGGCAGGCGGTGACCACCCAGGATCTAGGTTGGCTCGCTCGATCTGCTGTGACCATTGTTCGAGTCGACGCCGTCTCCGACGGCGCGGCGGCCGCCAGCGAACGGGATGAGCTTCTCGACAAGGTGATGGAAAAGGCTGGTCCCGCCGCCAACATCATGGTCGTCAATTTGCCTGAACGAGGCGCGGGCACCGTGATTGCCCGGGGACCACGCCTCAAGAAGGCCCGGGTGAGTGAGAAGCCGAGGTCGATCGCGGCAGTGAAGGGAATCGTGTCTCTTCTCTTCGACCCGATCGCCGCCGAAAAGAACCCCGCAATAGAGCAGGAGTCCGTGCATGAGATCTTCAAATAAGCCGTTGCTGGCACTCCTTGTCGGCCTCTGCGTGCTCCTTGGAGCCGCCAGGGCACATTCCCAGCAAGACCTCCCGCAGCGGGTGGACGCGGCCATTCACCGGGGGAGGGCCGCGCTCCTGCCCCGGTTGGCAGCTCAGTTGAACGCTCCTCCCAAGGAGTATCCAATGGGCAACATCGCTCTCTCACTTGCCGCCCTCCTCAAGTCGCATGTGCCGACATCGAATCAGGTCATCCAACAGGCGTTCGAGAGGCTCGAGACAATGGCACCAGCCGAGACCTACTCTGTCGCCTGCTACCTCTTCGCCCTCGATGCTTTTTGGCAGGCGACCTACAAGGAAAGCCTCCAGCAGGCGAAAAGGCATGGCAAGAGCAATTCCCCGCCTGTGCCACGTGTGCCTCCCGATGGTCCCGTGCGGAGCAAGATGCAATCGCTCGTAAGCTGGCTCACTCGTGGCGCTGGCGGCAGCTGGCACTACCGCGGGCGCGCGGGGGGAGACCTCTCGAACACGCAGTTCGCGGTGCTCGGCCTCGAGATCGGTCTCCAGAACAATCTTGAGGTTCCAGGCGAGGTCTTCCGCGCGGTTGCCGAGCAACTGGTGAGCTCCTACCACGTGACGGGTGAGCCCATCTCGCTGGGCATTGTCTATCTTACTCCCGCCTGGGAGGGCATCACCCCAGGTCGTACCCGGGTGGCGAACGCAAAAGTGGCGCCGGGAGGTTGGAGCTACTCGTTCGATCCGAAGGCCGATCCGTCGAGCACCATGACGGCGGCTGGTTTGTCGAGCCTGCTCGTGGCGAGGAGGGCGCTGAACGGGACCACGGGATACGATCCAAAGCTCGCAAGAGAGGTTGATCGACAAGTCGAGGGTGCTCTTGCCTGGATCTCAACCCACTTCGCGAGTTACCTCGCTTCTGGTCCATGGCTCTACTATGGCCTTTATGGCCTCGAGAAAGTGGGCGATATCTCGAGCGCGAAGATCCTGGGCAAGTACGACTGGTATCTGGAAGGCGCCCGGCTGATTCTTCGCCTTCAGCAGCAAAATGGCACCTGGGGGAGCGAGGTGAATACCTCCTTCGCGCTCCTCTTCCTTACGCGGGCAACACGTTCACATGTTCAAACATTCGGCCCGCCAGTATTGATCACCAGCGGTGATGGCGCCAGGGTGAAGGATGATTCGAGCGACCTTGTCTTTGTCTCGAAGCTCGGCGGATTCGTCTCGGCCTCGACACTCTTCGGCTTCCTGGCCGAAACTCGCGACCCCCTGATGATTCCGTTGGTTGAGGAGGCCGAGAAGGGCTTTCCGCCGCACAGAGTGCACCAGGTCTTCAGCCTGCTGTTGCCGCTGTGGTCGGACGAGAATGACGCCGTGACGCAGCACGCCCGCACGACCCTGGAGTTGATCGCCGGACTCCGAGGCGGTGACCGCCGCTCGTTCGAGACACTGGGGCGAAGCCTTGGGCGAATGCGAGAGCTGGAGCGGGCGGGCGAGGCAACAGGCCTCGAGGTGGCGGAGCTGCTCGACTCGAGCGAGAGCCCGCTTCTTGCGCGGCGGGCGCTCGATCTTGTGGATCGGCTGGGGCTCCTCGAGGCATTCCCGGCAGTCATCTCAAAACTCACGAGCTCCGATGCCCACGTACTCCGGCGCTCGAAGGAGGTGCTGGCTCGTTGGACCGGCGAGCGTGCACCGGTGGCGCATGCCGATGACCCTGCGCCCACTGTGGCGGCAGCGTGGCGGGCCTGGTGGGCCCGTGAAGGCAGCGCTTTCGTGGCGTCACGAAGGGCGGCGAGACTGATCGAGGACATCGACCGGGCAAACGATGGTCTCGCACAGGATGCTGCCGCACGAGGTCTCTCGAAGTTGGGTCAGGACGCCGTCCCGCACATCCTCCAGGCCATGGAGAAAGGCGAGTATTCGATTCACCTGGTGCGTGTTCTCGAGACGATCACGGGCAAAACGGTCGGTATTCGGAGCGAGGATTGGAGAAGGCAGCTGGCGGGGTCCGCAGTGCTGAAGTAGAGGGAAGCTGAGCTCAAACTGCGACCTATACTTCTCGCAACCATGATTGGGACATCCTGACGCCTGGAGCGAGGAAGGTCTTCCTCCTTCGCCAGGAGTATACTCACCACACTGGACGTCCTTGTCGCCGGTTGCGCTCGAGTTTGTGTCGGGCCCACGCGAGCGTCCAGGCATGAAGCCGTGCCACCTCTCGAGGCTCGGGCGGAGTGCCACCTGAGGCTCGAAGGTACTGTTCGAGTAGCATTCGCCAGTCCGCGGGCGTCTCCCCGGCGGCGAGAAAACTCGCAGCGAGTCGGGCCAGGTCGCGAGCACGAGTTCGCAACGACGGTGCTCGGGAGAGACGCGTCATCCCGTCGAGATCGATCAGGGATATCCTGATGCTCACCTCGGACTCCTCGCTCACAATCACGTTCGGCGCCTTGAGGTCGCGCTGACGCACGCACGCGGCATGTAGGCGCGCCACTTCCACGGCTATCGCGGTCCAGAGATCGCTTCGCCTGGACCCGTGCGCCGGGTCGAGCAAGTAGTCCCTGAGCGTCACGCCTTGAATCGGCTCGAAGACAACACAACTCGACGTTACCAGGCCACACCTCCGTCGCTCCAGGAGTGCGAGTGGCCTTGACGCACGTACTCCGGCGGCTTCAAGCACACAGCCGATCTCAAAGGAGCGTCTGGGGCGGTTTTTCACCCCGGAGAGTGTGCGCAAGAGTCGCGCCAGCGTCCCGGCTCTGTAGCTCTTGCAAAGTACATGGCCGAGTGGGAGCTGTGGGACAGCGAGCGGAACCGGGCCTGAAACGACAGGATTTGGCTGGGGGAAATCTCCCCGGCTCCAGGCCTCAAGCCACTCCTTCGCAATGGCGTCGTCGAGTCTGTCGAGGGCAGCCAGGGTGACCGGCCAGGAAGTGTGCTCGAAGGTCTTCATCGAGCCCCCTTCCCGTAATATTTCTGCTTGAAATGAATCGGGCAAAATGTAACCATGTCACGGTCGCAGGGCAATTTATAGCTGTTTTACGCTCCTCCTGATAGTGGAAGGTGGTCTTTCTGGTAAGCCTCGCTGACCGCCAAGCTCCCAGTTTGCAGTCGGCCGGCAGAGCGCAACGGACGCGGAGCCAGTAAGGCGGCGCCAATGAAATTGATGAGAGACTTTGGGGAGGAAAACAAAGCTGTGAAGGCTTTCACTGCGGGGGACTCCACGGAGTCCTCCTCGAGCCTTCGGCGTTATCTCCTGGATGCTGCTTACCTTGGTGGGCTCTGTTTTGCTCTGCCTTACCTGGCAGTGACAGGGAAAGCTCGCAGGGTTCTGGATCATGTGCCCCGGCGATCCCGGGACTTGCCCACGCGGACGGGGAAGAAGCCATGCCTCTGGGTGCACGGGGTCTCGGTGGGGGAAGTCCTCAGCGTGCGCCAGCTACTGCGGCGCTTCTCTGGTGAGTTCTCCGAGTGGGACGTGGTGATGTCAACTACCACCCGAGCCGGGATCGAAGTTGGCCAGAAGCATTATCCGGACACGCCCATCGTCTCTTACCCGTTCGATCTGAGCTACCTCGTGCGGCGAGCGTTCGATCGAATTCGGCCCGACTTGATCCTGATCGTGGAGCATGAGCTCTGGCCCAATTTTCTCTGGCATGCGCAGGCCAGGCGGGTGCCAGTCGTGATTGTCAACGGACGTATGTCGGAGCGGTCACTACGAGGTTACCAGTGGCTCTCGAAACTGGTTTGTTGGCCACCACCGGGGATCATCCAGTACTGCGTGGAGGATTCGGTGAGTGCCGAGGGGTACCGCCGACTGGGCGTCGCTCCCGAGAGAATTCACGTGACGGGCAATCTCAAGTTCGACAACGTCGCGAGCCCAGCGGGAGGTTTGAGGGAAGAGCTTGGTTTGAACGGCTCTGATTGGGTCCTCGTTGCTGCCAGCACCCACCTCGGCGAGGAGGAGATCCTCCTCAATTCGTTCAGCTCAGTTTATCGCGAGGACGATCATTCGAGGTTGATTCTTGCGCCTCGCAATGTCGAGCGAGTCGAGGAGCTAACTGGCCTCGTTCGCAAGCGCGGATTCGAGGCGATCCGCTGGAGCCAGGTCAAGGAATCGCTGAGCGACCTGGGACCTAATGCGCGAGCGAGGGACTCGGCCTGGCAGCAAAACGGGCGTGGCAAGGTGGTAATCGTGGACACAATGGGCGAGCTTGACCGCATCTCGACAGCCGGCGATGTTGTGTTCGTGGGTGGCTCCCTTGTGCCGTTCGGAGGGCACAACGTAATTGCCCCGGCCGGAATGGGGCGTCCTGTCGTAATCGGCCCCCACTACGCGAATTTTCGCAGCGTTGTGGCGGCGTTCATCGAACACGATGCCTTGCTTGTGGCGAAGGACCCGGCTGACTTCACCCGCAAACTTCACGACTTGAAGCGTGACCCGGCCTACGCTGGAAGCATTGCACGGCGGGCGAGCGAGACGGTGGCTTCCCGTGCAGGTGCCAGCGATCGAACCCTTGAAGTGCTCAGGCCCATCGTGGAGCGGATCGCAGCGCTGGACCCCATCGAGTCAGCAAGAGTCCAGTCCAGCATCCGGTAACTGCCCGGGCAAGGTTCGTTAAAGCCGACGGTGGGTGGGTGCCGATGGCAAGTATCAATGCAACGGATCTTGAGGATTGCGCTCACTCTTTCACTCGGGGCTAGTTTGAGCGTCGGCTGTGTCACCACTCTCGACAAGCTCGAGCCGGGAAGTTCGCTTGAAGTTGGTGTTGAGTGCAAGATGCGGTCGTTTGGACCGCAGGTGCCGGTGCCCATCAAGTTCTGGGTGGACATCACCAACAAGAGCGGTCGAACCGTGAGTCTGGAGCGCCTTCGAATCGAGCTTCAGGCCACGCCCGTGAAAGTGCCCGAATGGACCGTCCTGAAACAGTCGTGGACCTACAGGAACGCGCCCGAGACCCACCTTGCCGACGGAAAGCGCCTCACGGTCCCGATCGTGCCTGAACGTGCTGACGAGAGAGCGAAAACGGGGAGCGAATTTCCGCTCGAGCTTCTGCCCGAGGGCAAGTACTCCATCGTTGCGATCGTCAATGGGAAACACGTCTCCACTCCGTGCCAGCTTCAAATTGAGCGACCCGACATCCGGCGACCTGTAGTCCGGACACCGTCCACCGAGACCACGGGCAATAGATGAAAGACTGTCCAGCCCAACAGCTCGCTCAGTGGGACGTTCGCCGCTTGCCGCGAGGCCGGTTTCCTGGCAAGGGCATCCGGCGGAGACACGCATTTGGCGAGCACGGGGTTCGTGTTCTCACTCGGGAAGGGGCTCGCCATCCCGACCCAGGAACTCCGGCCTGGGGATGTGCCAGGACTTGCCGTTCGCGCTGGGTGGCAAGGTTTTCTCGATCTTCGCGATCTGTTCGACGATAGTCTTCCTGTCACCCACAAGCACGATCGTGGCTGCGTCCCAGCGGTAGACGGCGGCGGACTCTCTCGAGACCTCCGCGTCGGTCGTCTTCTCGAGCCGCTCGAAATACTCTTTTCGTTCGGTTGGCCCGGAGCGCATCGCCGCGCTTTGAAGAAAGAGCTTGAGAGTCGAATCCTGAGTCTCGAGTGCCTCAACGAGACGACTCTTGTGAGTCGAGCGCGACTTCTGAAGCTCGTCGGCCTCAAACTTGCCCGTCTCCATTGCGGTGATCTCACGCCAGAACTCAACCAGGGCTAGCCCCGTCTTCGGCGTGGCAATCGCCGAGCCCTGGACAACGTGACCCGCCAGGCTGCGGACCTGGAGCATGCTCGAGGCGCCGTAAGTGAATCCATGCTTTTCGCGGAGGTTGGTCACCAGGCGACTTGTGAAGGTGCCCCCGAGGATCGTGTTGGCAAGTGAGAGAGGCGCAATTCGGGGTTCCCCGTGGGCAGGACCTGGAAGGAGGATGCGAAACTCAGTCTGCGGGGCGTTGGGTTTGTCGACGATGATGAGCCGCGCGCCGACATGACCCGCTGGCTCCGGAGTCCTGGCGGGAGAGGGAGGGGCAACGCCTTCTCCTTTCCAGGAGCCGAAGCGACTCTCCAGCCGGGGTCTCAAGTCCTCCATTGAGACGTCTCCCGTGGCAAGAATCATGGCATTTTCGGGCCGAACGTGGGCGGCATAGAAGTTCTTTACGTCTTCGATGTTGAGTGTCTTGACGGTCGCCTCATACCCGTCCGTGGGGTGACTGAAGGGATGCCCCGGACCGTAGAAGGTCCGTTCACTGACGACTCGGGCGACGTCCCGGGCCTCCTCGTGACGCTGTGCAATGTCGTTGAGCGCCAGGGGCTTCACTCGAGCCCACTCCTTCGCCTCGAACCGAGGCCTGAGAGCCACGTCGGCGAAGAGATCCAGTGCTGGGTCGAGGTTGCGCTTCAAGGTCTCGAGAGACACCTCGAGTTGCTCCTTCTGGAGATCGACGGCGAGGTCGGCGCCCAGGTACTCGACTTCGTCAGCAACCTCAAGCGCGCTCCGGTCACCGGAACCCTCGTCCAGCATGTCGGCGGTCAGCGCGGCAAGGCCCTCCTTTCCTGCCGGATCGCGAGACGAGCCAGACCGGACGACGAGGCTCAAACTCACCAGCGGCACCTGCCTTGTCGGGAGAACCCAGACCTTGAGTCCATTGGCGAGCTGAAAACTATCTGGCACCGGCACGCCAAAGGTCGCGGTTGGGGCTCCGGCAACCGGCACCGGAGACTTGGAGCTCGAGTTTTCTGGCAGGGATTTGCAGGCAGCTAGGAGCATGAGGCTTGGAATCAAGAGAGCGGGGGGGCGTGTCATGAAGAGCGGGTGCACTTATTTTCTGGGAACGATGCGAAGGACGAGACGGGAATCGGTTGAAAGTGTGTTCTGGGCCCACTTCTGCACGCTGCCCGGCGTCACCGCGACATAACGAGCCCGATCCTGGCTCAAGGCGCCCGGATCACCAAAGTAAAATTGGTAACGATTGAGGCGATCGGCGCGCTCGCCGAGGCCTTCCTGGGCCTTCCAGAAGGACGTCTCGATCTTGTTCTTTGCACGTTCGACCTCTCGAGCCGTCGGGCCCTCATTCTTGAGCCGGTCGATCTCTCGATCAATCTCCGCCTCGAGCTCATCCTGTGAGGCCTCGGGGCGCGCATAGGCGTGGATGTAGAACTCCGAGCCCAGGTAGTTGGAGTCCTGTTGAACCTCGATCTCCTGAGCCAGTTCCCGCTCGTACACGAGCCGGCGGTAGAGGCGACTCGATTTCCCGCCGCCCAGGATGTTTGCCAGGATGTCCATGTCGGCATCTCCCGACTTGTAGAGAGCGGGGGAGTGCCAAACAAAGAGGCTCAGGGGCAGCTCGACCGAGTCTTCCAGGGTTGCCTTGACGGTGCCTTCAAGCTTCGGCTCCTTCGCCTCCTTGACGTGACTGGCACCGGTGTTGGAGCCGAGCGGGCCGAAGTGTTTCTCTACCAGAAGGCGCGCCTCCTGAGGATCGAAGTCACCGGCAATAACGAGCGAGGCATTGCGGGGAAAGTAAAACCGCTTGAAGAAATCCTTCACGTCCTCGACGGTGGCCGATTCAAGATCCTCATGAGAACCGATAACCGGGTGATGGTAAGGGTGGCCCTGTGGATAAAGGCGCTTTGGAACCTCGAGATAGGCCTTGCCATAGGGGCGGTTCTCATAGCTCTGGCGTCTCTCGTTCCGCACGACCTGCCTCTGTGATTCGAGCTTCTCCTTCGTCATGGAGTCGCCGAGCGACGCCATGCGGTCCGCTTCCAGCATGAGGAAAGTCTCCAGGAGCTCTCGGGGGCCCGTCTCAAAATAGTTGGTGCGATCTTGCGAGGTCGTGGCGTTGTTCGACCCGCCCGACTTCTCCATGATCACATCGAACTGCGGATAGGGGACCTTCTCCGTCCCCATGAACATGAGGTGCTCGAAAAGATGCGCGAAGCCCGAGCGGCCTGGCGGTTCATCCTTCGAACCAACGTAGTACCAGAGGTTTGTCGAAACCAGGGGCAACCGATGGTCCGTGTGAAGAATTACCTGCAAACCATTGGGAAGTACGAACCGAGTGTAGGGGATTTCTTGAGGATGTGCGGTCGGTGGCATGTAGACCATCGCTGTGAACACCAGCGCGAAAGGGATCGGATTCCGAATCATGGCTGAGTCTTGTACCCGCTCGAGAGGATACACGCCAGCAGGCTTTTGTTTCGGGGCCGCGGCCCGCTGAGGAGGTTCGTCAGGGCAAGCCAGCAATAACCTCCTCGGGGGCCAACGACAAATGACAAGGATATTGTCAGCATGGTATTCTCCATGTATGCCAAAGACCTTGTACAGCGGGAGTCGTTACCGGATCCTGGAGACAATAGGAGAAGGCGGGAGCGGGTCAGTGTACAAGGCTCGCGATGAGGTCAACGGGCGTATCGTGGCGCTGAAAGTCCTTGCGGCAGCCACTGAGATGCGGGTGGCTCCGGGTGCGAACGAGGCCCTTGCCCGTTCCGAGTTCAGGCTGCTGGCTTCCCTGACCCACCCCGGGCTCGTGCGGGTGTTGGACTATGGCCACACTGACCAGGGCCTCAGTTACTTCAGCATGGAGCTACTCGAGGGCCAGGACCTCTGCACCTTCCATCGCGGACTGGGGACCGGGGCCAGAGAGAGTGACGTCTTCACCGACGTGATGGTGCAAGCGTTGGATGCGCTCGAGCACCTGCACCGCCGCGGCGTGCTCCACCTTGACCTGAAACCGTCCAACATCCTTGTCACCAGGGACGATCCTGGCTGTCCCGTCGCCAAGGTGATCGATTTCGGCCTGGCTGCGCGGCCAGGGATGGGCTCGAACGAGGCGAGCGGAACCGTGGAATACCTTGCTCCAGAGCGCCTTGGAGGCGAGACCCCTGACGCACGCAGCGACCTCTACTCGCTAGGGGCAACGCTCTTCGAAGTCTTCACTGGCACGCCTCCACACGTGGGTGCCACAACGTCGGAGGTGGTGGCGGATGCTCTCGAAGGCCCGGTGCGGGACGTGAGCAGGGTCCCGAGTCGCTGGAGGAGCATTGTCGCGCGACTCCTCGAACGCGATCGCTCCAGAAGGTTCGGCTCGGCGAGGGCCGTGCTGTTCGAGCTTCTCGGACCGGAGACCGCCAGCAGCTTTGATTTTCCACCGTTCGAGGTGGCTTTCGTGGGGCGTGAGGAACTGCTCCTTGAGCTCCTGAGCGCCGCAAGGGCCGCTGCCCCCGGCTCGCCAAGAGCGGTTCTCCTCAGGGGACCTCCTGGCGTGGGCAAGACGAGGCTCTTGCGAGAGCTTCTCGTTCAGCTTCAACTCGAGGGGATCACCGCGGGAATCGAGACGTGCTCCGGCAACGCGGCAAAGCCCGGCGACCTTCTGTTGGGGCTCTTACGCCATGCGGCTCAGGGCGCCGACTCCAGAGTTGCCGCAATCGAGACAGAGACGGTATCACTCAGGAGCGAAGGCCCCTCGGGGCTGAGGGATGCGACCGAGGCAGAGGCTCGCCGTGATCGGCTACTCCGTAAGACCACCGAGAAGCTGTTGGAGTTTACCCTCGAAAAGCCCGTGGCGCTCATCGTCGATGACCTCCAGCTTGCCGACTCTCTCAGCCGGGACGGCCTTGTCCAGCTCCTCCGAGCGTCGACCCTCGAGAACGAATCACGTCTGATCGTCATCCTGGCCGCGGACGATGAACCCTCCGAAACGGTCGACGGTCTCGAACGAGCCACGAAGAGCCTTGGAATCCTTCGTACCTCTCGACTCGGCGGGCTCGAGGCCCGGGATGTCCACCGATACCTTGCCGAGGTCTTCGGCGAAAACGCCATTCCCGAGGAAACTGGGGCCGTCCTTGCCCGGGAGACCGGTGGCAACGTCCACTTCCTCGAGGAGTATCTACGGCTGCTCGTGAAATCTGGACGTCTCCGTCGCCTTGGCGCCTCGTGGGAGCTTGGAGATGGAGAAAGACTGGAAGTCCCACGAACCGTGGGTGAGGCGATCCAGCAGCGTCTGGCGAAGCTCTCCCCTGGAATGCACCACTGCCTGGAGTGGGTAAGCGTGCTCGATCGCCCGATGTTCCCCTCCGAGCTTGCGACATTCCTCGACGCGGGGACCACGCCTTCCAACTTGGACCGCCAGCTTGCGGCGCTCGCCCGCGAGCAGATTCTCAAGCGTGAAGGCCAGCGATACACGTTCGCCCACTCCGCCGCGAGGAGCGTCGTCCACGCAATGATTCCCGAGGAGGCTCGACGGGCCATGCACGCGGTCGTTGCTCTACGGCTCCTCAGTGAGCCCGATCGCAGCGAGGAGATAGCGCATCACCTGTATCTTTCGGGGGACCTGCGCCGGGCGAAAGATCACCTGCGGCGTGCGGGGGAGCGGGCACGCCGCACCGGATCCTTGCGGGAGGCCAACCTTCATTACTCACGGGCGCTCGAGGCCGAGGATGTCCCACGCAACCGCTTTGAGCTCTTGCTCTCGAGGCAGGAGATTCTTGGGCTCCTGGGACGAAAGGATGCCCAGCGAGAGGATATCGCCGCTCTCAAGGCAATTGCCACGGCCCTGGGTGAGGCGAAGCTTGAGCGAGAAGCGGCGCTCGAGGAGGCCCTTTATCTCGAGTCGCTCGGGCGGAAGCGAGAGGCGCTCGAGCAGTTGCAAGAGGCGCTAAAGAAGTGCCACGACGACAGGGTCACAGAGGCCAAGTTGCTCACGCGAAGCGCAATGCTTGAGTTTTATCTGAGCGAGTTTGACGCAGGATTCAGCGTCCTCACGCGTGCGCTTGAGGTTGCTCGAGCCCTCAAGGACAGGAGCCTGGAGGCCGAGTGCCTGCAGGTACGGGGTCTTGGCCACTACCTTCGCTTGAATCTTGACGAGGCGGTCGAGGAGATGAGCCGGGCTCTTTCCATCCGCAAGGAGGAGGGCGACGAGACGAAGGCGGCATCGCTCGAATCGAACCTTGGCCTGATCCACTTCGACCGCGGGGACCTCGAGGCGGCCGAGGAACGATTTCTGGCCTCGCACAAGCTCTTTCAGCGCGTTGGATTGCGGCGAGGCGAGGCGGTGAACCTCCTCAACTTGGCTCTGGTGTACCTCGAAATGGGCCGCCATGAACGAGCGCTCGACGCGTTTCTCGGATCGCTCAGACACCGCAAGGAACTTGGCGACCGGCGCGGCGAGGGTGCCGACCTCGGCAACCTGGGCGCGGCCTGGATTCAGGTCGGCCGACACGAGCGGGCTGTTCCGCTGCTTGAGGATGCAATCCGCATCGCTCGCGAATGCGAGAACAGGCAGTCCGAGAGCGCCAACGAGTGCCGTCTCGCGCAAGTTGCCCTCGAGCGCGGGGAGTCCGAGAAGGCCCTGTTACGCTTCGAGCGAGCGCTCGAAATCAGCCATTCGGCGAGGATTGCGGCGCAGGAGATCCAGGCGCTCACGGGCCTCTCAAGTGCTGCGCTTGCCCTGGGTGACGCGGGCAGGGCGGAGAAGCTCGCCCGCGAGGCATTGGTGCTCGCCGAGGCGCGTAAGATGCGGAGACGGCCTGCGTTGATCCGTTCGCTCCTGGCCATGGCATGTCTTGAGGCCGGGAAGCTCGAGGAGGCTGATCGGGAGTCCCTGAAGGCCGTGGAGATCGTCGAGCGATTCCGTGGCTCCTGGGGCGACGCACACCTTGTCTGGTTCCACCGCTACCGCGTCCTCCAAGCCGTCGCTTCCGAAGGCGCTGGCGAGGAGGCTTTGCGGCGCGCTTATGGGCTGTTGCGGGAGCGAAGTGATGCCTTTCAAGACGAGGAGCTCAGGCAAAGCTACCTCGAGAGCATCGTGGCTCACCGCGAGATCAATCGCCTTCACGAGGTGCTGCAGGCAAGAAACCGACGCGAGGCCACGCGGAGGGAGCGCTCGTTCCACGAGATCGCCAGGAGCCTGCATTCCATCACCGAGATCGATCCGCTCCTCGATCGCCTACTCGAGCTGGCGATCGAGACAACTCACGGCGAAAAGGGCCTCATCACCCTCCGGCAAGCGGACGGCGAATTCACCATTCGGGCGGCTCGCGGCATGGCGAGGGAGTCAGTTGACGATGCCTCGGACATTTGTAAGAGCGTGATCGCGGATATCGAAATGGGCGGAGAGCCTGTCCTGGCTGTCGACGCGGGGTCAGACGAGCGATTCCGCGAGCGTCGCAGCATCGTGTCTTTCCGGATCCGTACCCTCATGTGCGTTCCCATGAAGGCGAGTCAAGAGGTCCTTGGCGCCGTCTACGTCGACGGCCGCGGCGCCTCGAGCTTTAACCGCGAGGACCTCGAGTACCTCGTCAGTTTCGCCCAGCTCGCCGCGATTGCGGTGGAGAACGCGCGGCTCATGGACTGCTTGCGTGCCGAGAACCTCAGCTTGCGCAGGGAAGTTGAGACTCAGTACCGATTTGAAAACCTGATCGGCAAGAGCCCTGCGATGATGAGACTCACGCTGCTCATGGAGAAGGTTGCGAACACGCCGGCTTGCGTGCTGATTTCTGGCGAGACGGGCACCGGCAAGGAGGTCATCGCGCGCTCGATCCATCACGCGAGTCGCCAACGCGGGAAGCCCTTTGTCGCCGTCGACTGTGGTGCCCTGCCGGCGAATCTGCTCGAGAGCGAGCTGTTCGGCCACCGGCGAGGAGCTTTCTCCGGCGCGATACACGATCGTGCGGGCCTCTTCGAGGAAGCTGAAGGGGGTACTCTCTTCCTTGACGAAATCACCAACACGAGTCTCGACCTGCAGGCGAAGCTGCTCCGCGTCCTTCAAGAGGGTGAGATTCGCAGAGTCGGAGAGAATCACATGCGAAAAGTCGAGGTCAGGATCATTGCCGCTACCAATACCGACCTGCGAGGCGCAGTCGAGAGGGGCACGTTCCGGGAAGATCTCTACTACAGACTCAACGTGATCTCGATCGAGGTGCCGCCCCTGCGCGAGCGCCGTGAGGATGTGCCCATCCTGGCACAGCACTTCTTGCGGCGGAGCTGCGATCGACTTGGCAAACGTCTCCTCGGTTTTACGGAGGAGGCCATGGAGTCTCTCGCGGCTGCACCGTGGCGAGGCAACGTCCGAGAGCTCGAAAATCTGATCGAGAGAGCCGTGATCCTCGCCGAGGAGGAACGTATCGACGCAAGATTTCTCGAGACGCTGCTTCCGCGAGGGGCGAAGCCTTCCGTGGATGAGCAGCCTCAGTTGGAGACAGCCTCCCCGGGGCACGACGTTCCGAGAGAGGCCAGGATGGCCCCGAGCCTTGAAGCTTTCGACCTTCAGTGGCATGAGTCAGAATGCAGGTATCTTCAAGCGTTGGTGGACGAGTCCGGGGGCAACTTGGCTGAGGCGGCAAGGCGTGCCGGGGTGCGGAACCGCAATACACTCATCTCGCGTCTCAATCGCCACGGAATCAGGGGGAAGCGAGGTCAGGAGAGGGGTTGACCCGTTTCGAGCGAACTGCACCAGGCTCCCTGGGTCATGGCTCCGCGCGGCCATGATGAGGGCATTTTGACAAAGTGCCCACGCACCCTCGGCGCCGGAGGCGCCCGGCGAGCGCCGAGGCCTGGCCCGGAGCACGCGTGGAGCACGTGTCGGAGGGCGGGAAGCGGTCGCCGGCGAGGAGTATACTGCACGCGGGCAGTGATGAGACCTTTTGCAGCCTGCGAAAGGTTGCGGCTGCTCGCGCCAGAGGCGCCCGGC
>SXGR01080558.1_pt1 | contig 23235 bp, 14 predicted proteins | sample 3174711 | NCBI WGS metagenome assembly SXGR01 (sample SAMN11356860, study PRJNA531348) | freshwater metagenome | isolation source: freshwater sample F1-60 | place: China: Fuxian Lake, Yuxi | collected 2017-12-25 | reverse complement strand
CCCAGCAAGAGCACACGCCGATCATTGGGGCGATTTCTTGATGCAGTACCAGTGGACGCTTTTCGCGACTCTGACTACCCGTTTTCCGATGACGGAAGCGCGGCTCATCAATGCGTACGATAGCTGGATTCGGAGGCTCGCACGGGTGGCGCAGGGGGCACCGGCATGGCAGCGATCCATCGAGCACCATGCCTGCGGCAATCACTTGCACATTCACTGCTTACTATGGGTCCCGCCGTGCGTCACCCCATCGACAGCCAAAAGTCTCTGGGCGCTCGGCAAGGCCGACGTGGAGCGCTTCGATCCAAACAGGGGCGCAGCGTACTATGTCGGGAAAACCTACCTTCGCAATCCGGATGGCTACGATATCTCTCGCCGTCTGCCGCCGGAGGTACTACCGCTCCGCTGAAGACGCTGTTCGTCTGCGGTGCTGATGCGGTCATCGAGACCGCGTTACCGCCACGCTGGCGCACTGGCCGCGCTTAACGCTGCCGCTCAACGTGACTTACTGCACTGGTATAAACACCTAGCAAGGAGCTCGTCGTATGGGAGTAGACATGATGGCGTTTGACGCTACAGGTGGCATAGGGGAGTTCCGTCTCACTAACACCGCATGGGAAGAGGTTGCATCGTTTTGCCGACTTGTCGCTCCCGATATTTGTGTGCGGCAGGCAGAGAACCCCAACTACGTGGGATACTACGATTACTACACAGCAGAAGACGCAGTAGCGTTGGCGGGCCGTATTAATGACGCCGTCAGACTCGGCAAAACAACGGAGTTCCGTTGTCACTTTTTGACAATTGCCACCAATAGTGAAGCTGGCATGCCCGTTGACATCAAATACCTGATCGAAGACTCCATGCCTCAAGATGCATTCGTAAACTTGATGCGCAGGTACGCACAGTTCCTCCACGCATCGGGGGGCGTGGGGATGCTATAAGTTTGCCGTGACCCCCGAAAGCTGACCCAGGTATTACGTCAGTCCTCACCATTCCGGCTGGCCTGCGCCCCAACCCGTATGCGCAGCGTTGATGCGCTCCCGCGCACGCGTGATCTATTTAGTTGGCATTTCGTGTATTCCCCTTCGTAGCCAACCATTACTCCGGCGCAAAACAGCGCCCCACCAATCCCGCGCTTACGTAGCGTCCCACTGCGCCTCAAGCGCGGCAATGCGTTCAGCAACAAGGCGGTTCAGCTCATGGCCCTTCTGCCCGTGATGAATACACCGATGGCACGCTGGGCAAAGCGCGGCGACCGAAGCGATGTGATCGGGACCGCCGTCAGCCATACGCAAAATGTGGTGTGGCTCAAGGTACGGCGATCCATCGTGCCGGAGAAACGGTGCAGCATCACCACACCCTTCGCAGATTCCGTTAGCACGAGCGAGGACGTAGTCTTTCACCGCGAGGCTTCGCTCATACACACGACGACTCCCCTCTGCCGGTTGCCTTCTTGGTCGCGCCGCATCTGCGAGGGCGAGAGCTTTCAGCTCGGCCAGTGACCGAGGCCGGCGTCGGCGACCCTCCTGGACGCCCAAATCAGGCACGTCGGCGCCGCGGATCCCACCCGTTGCGAGCTCGAATTCAAATACGAAGATCCGGCGATCGGTCTCATTTCGATCGGGGCCCCGAGTGCTGTGAAAACCAATGCAGCGGGCTTCCCCTTCATAGCGCACGATCGCCTTACGCACTTGACTGAACAGGTGAATGGTCTTGCCAGATACCTCCGCGTCAGCCAGCACAAAATTCCCTGCCGTCATCTTCTGGTCACCTACTTGGCCCTCTCCTGAGTAGAAGAAGACACCATTCGGTTGCGGACCATCTCGATATCCGTGTTTCTCCCCACCTTGGCCAGTAAAGACGAAAATCAATGTGGAGCCGCGAGGAGTGCTTATCCCGCTCTGCGCCTGTCCACCGAATGCTGCGTGAATCTCTGCCCGCCGATATTCACGGCCTAGCACGAATTCCATAACGCCCATCTCCGTCAAGATTCTTCGCCCGCGCACGCGTACTATATGGTAATGGCGTTTTGCTTTCCGGGTGATCGCTAGGCATTCCACCGTCCTCGCCAGCGCTGAACCTGACCCAAAGCTATGCCCAAATTGCGCCAACTGGTTACCAGATGGTTACCCACGCAATCCCTTCAAGCAAAAACAAGAAAGCCACCGCGACGAAACTCGTTGCGGGGCTTTGCTTTACGAGAGAGCGGGCGACCGGACTCGAACCGGCGACGTCCAGCTTGGGAAGCTGGCATTCTACCAACTGAATTACGCCCGCAACACCTCCAAAGTTACCGGCTGTCGCAGGAGCGGCACAAGCGACGGCCATCGTCAGGTCAGTGGCTCGTCGCGATCCACGACCCGTCGGCCAGCTGTTCCGGACACCGTACACGCATTACGACCACTTGCATATGGCGTCGCATATGCGAGACGCCACCTAGCCTAGCATGCTTATCGCGTTGAAGCCTAACCGGCCGGCGCGCCAAGGCGCGCACGGATAATACGCTATCCTAGCCAGCGAGGGTGGCCGCGTCGAGGCTAATGTGACGCTACTGGCGACGGCAGGCACGTTCGGCAACCTTAACCATTTTTCTATAACCGTGTTTGAGCAATAAAATATTTTTCAGGTAGATACACTGCGGTGTCACCGTGCGACTACGGCCGTCGCACGTCGATCGTCATTCCCGTCATGCCGAGACCGGCCGCCGTGTTCTGCACACCAAGGCCGGGCGCCCGCACGGCGCGGAACACCGCGCTCTTGTTCACGACGATCTGCCCACCATTGACGTCGAAGGTGAACGCCGTCTGCGGCGATCGGCTCAACCCGTCGAGCGTGCGCAGGAATGCCCAGGGCGCGAAGATGTTCACCGGTGCAATCACGGTGGCGCTGTCGCCCGTTGCGAGCGCGACCGGCGTCTTGCCCTGACGCTGGGTGAGCGCGCGGGTGGTGAGGTCGAACGCATCGCCGTCGCCCATCAGGTGCATCACGATGCCAGTCGCGGACTGGCCGTTCCGCCGCGCCGCGCGCGCGTCAAAGATGGTGACGCCTGAGGCGCCTGCCGTGCGCACGGCATTTCCGTCGACGACGAGCGCGGTGTTCTCGTCGATACCAAACGCGAGATCAAAGGTGCCAAGGTCGAGCAGCGCCACGAGTAACCGGCCGAACCGGCCGCGCGACAGGAAGTGCTGGTCGGCGAGCGCCGCGGGAAATAGTCCGAGTCCCTGCGAGACGTTGAACGCACTGGTGGTGTCGTCTGGGTCCTGCGCCGCCCCGTCGGTTATCCGTCGCACGCCGCGCGTGAACGCAACGGCACTGGTGCCGTTCACAATCATCGGATCGCTCATGATGGCGGCACCGGCACTCGACCCCGAGACCACGGCGCCGTCACGCCACCGCTGCATCACTGCCTCGTACGCGGGCGTCGACTTGCCTTGCGGGCGGAACGCGGCGGTGACGCGCGACTGCACGCCGCCGATAAAGAAGAACCCCGAGCAGCTGCGCAGTTGCGCGACCACGGCAGGATCACGGGCCGTCTCCGGCCGCTTCGCCGAGATCAGCACGCCTTTCGCCGTGCCCGGGCCGCCGTAACGATTAAAAATGGCGGCCGGGCCGTCCATCGCCGAGTCCGGGGTGGCACCCGCCGTCGGGATCACGCAGAACGGACCGGAGCCAGCCCGGGCCTCGAGGATGGTGCGGTACACGGCCTCGTTGTTGGCGTTGAGCGCGCCGCCGACAATCACCAAGCGACCCGGCTTGGGACTCGCCTGCCGTGCGGCGAGTGATATTGGCGCACCGAGGGCGGCGAGAGCAAGCAGCAGGAGCGCGCGCATTTGAGGATGGGGTAAAGGGTTCGGCTGGAATCTACGGTCGCGACCGGCACCCCACCCCACCCGCCGTGGCGAACCTCAGCTGTCAACCCCGTGATGTCCCGGGTTGCTTCTAAGCCACTGCTCGCGAGGCAGCGGACCAGAGCCTATACTCCAACTACCCCGATTGAGTTTCCTATCAAGATCAAGCTGGTCGGACGCTAACCGCTGACAGCGAATCACTTACCCCTGGAGGCTCGATGCTGAGGCACCCCTCGATTACCCAGTTTGGCGCCGCCTTCCTCATGGTAATGGCCGGCCAGTCGCTCCTCGGCCAGGCGGCCGCGACGATGCCCGTCGCCACGGAGTTCGAGAAACTCCACTTCCGCTCAATCGGACCGGCCGTGAATTCCGGCCGCATCTCCGACCTGGCCGTCTACGAGGCGAATCCGAACATCTATTACGTCGCCACGGCGCACGGCGGCGTCTGGAAGACCACGAGCAATGGCGCGCTGTTCACGCCGCTCCTGCAAGATCAGGGACTCATGTCCTTTGGTGCTGTGACGATTTCGCAGACCAACCCTGACCTGGTCTGGGTCGGCGGCGGCGAGTCGAACAACCGCCAAACCACTTCGTGGGGGGACGGTATCTACAAGTCGACAAACGGCGGCAGCACGTTCCAGCACATGGGACTGCGCACCTCCAAGCACATCAATCGCATCGTCATTGACCCGGCCAACAACGACGCAGTGCTCGTCGCGGCGACGGGTCCGCTCTTCGGGCCCGGTGGTGAACGCGGCGTCTACAAGACGACCGACGGCGGCCGCACCTGGCGCCTGGTGCTCGGCGGCGACGAGGATACGGGTGCGAACGACCTGGTGCAGTCGCACTCCGATCCAAAAATACTCTTCGCGTCGATGTACCAGCGCCGGCGCACATCCTGCTGCATGAACGGCGGCGGTCCGGGGAGTGGCATCTGGAAGTCCATCAACGGGGGCGACACGTGGACGCGGCTCTCGGGCGGCGGTCTGCCGGCCGGTCCACTCGGCCGCATCGCGCTAGACGTGTATCGCGGCAGCTCGAACATCGTGTACGCGTTGATCGAAGGGCCGGGTGCCGGCGGTGGTGCGGGTGGCAGCGGCGCAGCGCCTGCAGGCGTCTCAGGCCTGTACCGGTCGGACGACGGCGGGCAGTCGTGGCGCCAGATGAACAGCGTCAATCCGCGGCCGATGTACTTCAGCCAGGTGCGCATCGATCCCAGGACGCCGGACAGAATCTTCATGGGTGGCACCGGGCTGCACATGACCATCGACGGTGGCCGGACGGTCGAAACGAACGCCAATCCGTCCATCCACAGCGACCACCATGCGATCTGGCTCGATCCCGTTTCGCCCGGCCACATCATCGCCGGCAACGACGGCGGACTGGCCGAGTCGCGCGACATGAGCAAGACGTGGGTGTTCCTCACAAATCTGCCGGTCGGGCTGTTCTATCACGTCGGGTACGACATGGAAATGCCTTACAATGTTTGCGGCGGGATGCAGGACAACTACAACTGGTGTGGCCCGAGCAGGTCGCGCCATTCGCGCGGGATCACGTTTGACGACTGGATCGAGATTGGCGGCGGCGACGGCTTCGTGGTGATTCCCGACCCGAAAGATTCGCGCATCATCTACGCCGAATCGCAAGGCGGCAACATCATCCGGCGCAACAAGGTGACGGGCGAGGGGCGGACAATTCAACCGACCGCGGCCACCGTCACACCGGCGCCCGCGCCGGGAGAGGTGTATCGGTTCAACTGGGACACGCCGCTGACGCACTCGCCCAACGACCCGGGGGCGCTGCTCGCGGCGGCGAACAAGGTGTTCAAGTCCACCGACCGCGGCGACTCGTGGACGGTGATCAGCCCCGACCTAACGACGAATGCGGATCGCAACCAGATCGTCACGATGGGCGTGCGGAACAGCGACATCACCATGTCCCGAAACGACGGCATCAGTTCGTGGGGGACTATCGTTTCGCTCGCGGAGTCGTCGAAGCAACCGGGCGTCTACTACACCGGCAGCGACGACGGTGTCGTCAGCATGTCGCGCGACGGCGGCAAGAGCTGGCAGAACATTACGAACAACTTACCTGGCTTCCCGGCCGGAAGCTGGGTCTCCGAAGTCGTGCCATCGAGGTACGATGCGGGCACGGTGTACGTCACCGTAGACAATTCCCGCCTCAACGACTTCGAGACCTATATCTGGGCGAGCACCGATTTCGGCGCGACGTTCCGCTCGCTCAACGCGAACCTGAGGGGCGAGAACGTCAAGACGATGACCGAGGACCAGAAGAACCCGGACGTGCTCTACGTCGGCACGGAGTCGGGGATCTTTCTCACGATCGATCGGGGCAAGAGCTGGCGCCGGCTCAAGGCGAACTTCCCGAACGTGCGCGTGGACGAGATCACGCTTCACCCGCGCGACAATGCTATGATCGTCGCATCGCACGGCCGCGACCTCTGGATCCTCGACCACCTGGAGCCGATCCAGGAGTATGCGGCGGCGCAGGCGGCCACCGGCGACGCCAGGCTCTTCTCCGTGCCGACAGCGCTCCAGTGGAAGCACATGGATAACCGGAACGACGAGTTCTGGGGCCACCAGTATTTCATCGGCGAGAATCCGCCCCTTGACGCGATCGTCAGCTTCCACCTGAAGCGATCCGTGAGCGAGCTCAAGCTCAGGATCACCGACGCAACGGGCACGACCGTGCGTGAAATCGCGGTGCCGGGGAATCGCAACCAGCCGGGAATCCAGATGGCCTGCTGGGATCTCCGCGTTGAGCCGATTCCAGTCGAGACGGTGCCTGCGGGAGGTCGTGGTGGCGGTGGCGGACGGGGCACCGGCGCACGCGCTGTACCCGGCGTACCCGAGCCGGAGCCGTCGCCGGGCTACTTGGCGGAGAATCCGTGCGGTGAGGCAGCGGGCGTTGGCACGGCCGGTACGACCTTCGCGGCCCCACACCTGGGCCCGTACGTGCCGCCCGGTACGTATCGGGTCGCGCTCGTCTCCGGCGGCACGACCCTCGATACCAAGACAATGAGGATCATCGGGGATCCCGCTGTACAGATCACGGACGCCCAGCGCAAGCGCCACGATGCGGTTGTCACGGACCTGCACAACGTGCAGCGTGTGGGGACAGTGGCGGCGCTTGCATTGGGCGCGCTCTATCCGCAGGTCACCGCGGCCGGGACCAGGCTTGGCGCGAGCAGCGCACCGGCGGCTGTGAAGGCGCAGTTCGACGTGTTCACCAAGGAGTTTGACGCCGTGCGCGTGAAGTTTGGCGTGCCGGCCGCCGTGGGTGGCCGGGGTGGTGGAGGAGGAGGCCGCGGCGGCGCCGTTGCCGGGGACGTGCTGGCCCCTGTGGCGACGCTAAAGGTGCAGGCGGGCGGGATCTGGGAGGCGCCGAGTGACGCGGTCGTGAGGCAGTCTGCCGCGGCGAAGCTGGCGCTTCAGCTGGCCGTCACGCAGGCGAACGCGTTCCTGGCAAAGTTAACCGCGATGAATCAGTCGCTCAGGCCGTACGACATCACGCTGACGGTGCCTCAGGCTGCGCCTTGACCGGATACCGAACCCAAGGTCCCGGAGGATTCGTGGACACCGCTCAGGACATTCTGCAGCTAACGCAGGCAGAGCTCGCGCAGGTGGCGGAGGAAGTGGAACAGCGCACCGGTGTGGACCGGCGGGAGTTCATGTTCATGTCGCTCGTGGCAACGGCTGCAACGACGTTCGGCGTGCACAGTGCACGCGCACAGGGGGCCGCCGCGGCCGCACCTCAGCAGCCCACCGTTCCTCCGATTCCGCTCGGGAACGGCGAGCCGCCTGCGGTGGTGTTCCAGGCCTACCCCGGCGGCACCGGCGCGCTGATGGAGAAGCTCGCCCGGGAGCGCGGCCGCGCGGCGTTCGACCGGGCGACCATGACGGTCGAGAAGTGGAGCGGCCCGATCCCGACATCGGACGAGGATATCGCGTTCCTCCCTGTGCACCGGCTCTCGGCGCTCATCAAGGAACGAAAGCTCACCTCGGCGCGACTCACCGACATCTACCTCGACCGCATCAAGCGACTCGCCCCGACGCTGCTTTGCGCCGTGACGATCATGGAAACGGAGGCGCGCGCCGCCGCTTGGCGTGCCGACGCGGAGATTGCGGCCGGCCGGTATCGGGGTCCGTTGCACGGAATTCCGTGGGGCATCAAGGACCTCTTCTCCACGAAGGGCACCCGCACGACGTGGGGTTCCAAGGATTTCGAGAACCGCGTCATCGACGAGGACGCGGAAGTGGTGATCCGGCTCCGCGATGCGGGGGCTGTACTGATGGCAAAGCTCTCCACCGGCCTCTTCGCGAACAACGATTGGTGGTACCGCGGGCGAACGAACAATCCGTGGGACCTCAAGCGCGGCTCGAGTGGTTCGTCAGCCGGCCCGGCGTCCGCGACGGCGGCCGGCTGTGTCGCGTTCGGCATTGGAACCGAGACCGGCGGGTCAATCGTGTCTCCAGCCCGCGAATGCGGACTCAGCGCGCTGCGCCCGACTTTTGGACGCGTCAGTCGCTACGGCTGCATGACTCTGTCGTGGTCGAGGGACCGGGTGGGCCCGATCTGCCGGACGATCGAGGACTGCGCGCTGGTGTTCAACGCCATCCACGGTGTGGACGAGAAGGACCCGTCCACGGTGATGGCGCCGTTCCAGTTCGACCGCAACATCAAGCTGGCGTCGCTCCGCATCGGCTACGACGCGGAGGCCCCGAAGGAGTTCGTCGACAAGCTGCGGGAGCTGGGCGCTGACCCGAAGCCCATCGGGCCGCGTCCCTCGGCTGGGGGCGGTGGCGGAGGTGGTGGCGGCGGTGGTGGCGGCGGCGAGGGCGCCGCAGCCTTCGACTTCTACGTCCAGATGAAGGCCAAGGAGCTTGGTATCGACATGGCGTCACTGCCGGAGCTGGCGGCGAGCGCCGCTCGGGCGGACAGCGCCGCGGGGCGCGGTGGTGGTCGCGCTGGTGGTCGCGGCGGTATCCCCGGCCTCCCCACCTCGATGGCCGCGCTTACCAGCCGGGCGGCCGGGCGCGGCGCGCTGGCGCTCGACTTCATTCAGGCGCAGCGCCGCCAACACATCCTGATGCTCAAGATGGCTGACTTCATGAAAGACTGGGACCTGTACGTCCAACCCAATACGGGTGGCGACGTGGGCCTGCACGCCCAGACGGGGCATCCGTGCGCGGTGGTGCAGTACAAGTTCGAGGCGCCGACGACGCCGGTGAACGGCGCGGTCATAGGCCCAGGAGTGGACAGTGCCTGGGTGGCTGGCGGACCGGGCGTCAAGTACAACCCGAAGCCGATCTGCGCGGTGCTTGCCGGGGGCTTGTTCAACGACGACAAGATCCTCTCGGTCGCGCACCAGTTTCAGAGCCACTCGGACTGGCACACCCGGCATCCAAACCTGTAGGCGCCGACGCACAACCGCCCCGTTCGCTTGGCGAACGGGGCGGTTGTGCGTTAAGCCATGCGTGATTGCGACCGCTGCCTGCTTACGGAATGGTCTCGGGCGTAGTCGCGCGTGTTGCCGGTTTCGTGGTGTACTTGTCGAACCAGCTGTGCAGGTAGAGGTGTGCACGCAGGAAGTTCGACGGAGTATTCCGGTCAACCCCGTGCCATTCGTTGTTGAACCGGATCAGCGCCGTCGGGACCTTCCGCAGCCTGAGCGCCATGTAGAACTCCTCTGACTGGGGCATCGGCGTACGGAGGTCGAGGACGCCCGTCATCAGGATCGTCGGTGTCTTCACGTTGCCGACATACATGATGGGCGAGCGCTTCAGGTGTTCCCTCGGGTCCTCCCAGAACGGCTTGTCGAAGTTCTGGTACCAGCCCGCGCCGTCGGTCTGGCCGACGAAGCTCAGCCAGTTGATCACCGGGCATTGCACCGCGGCCGCAGCAAAGCGGTTTGTGTGTCCGACCACCCACGCGGTGAGCACGCCGCCGCCCGAGCAGCCGTAGACGAAGAGGTTCTTCGTGTCGATGTAGCCGCGGCCGATCACGGTATCGACGCCCGCCATCAGGTCGTCGAAGTCCTTGTCCGGGTACGTGTTCGTGATCTCGTTCGTGAACTTGAGGCCGTACCCCGTGCTCCCGCGCGGATTCGTGTAGAGCACGACGAACCCCTGGGCCGCGTGATTCTGCCGTGCGTAGTTGAACCCCACATTGTACATCCCGTGTGGCCCGCCGTGGATGTCGAGAATGAGCGGGTATTTCTTCGTCGCGTCGAAATCGGGCGGCTTCACGATCCATCCCTGAATCCGGAGCCCATCCTTTGACCGGTACCACACTTCTTCGGTCTGGGCCAGCGATTTGCCGCCGAGCACGTCGTCGTTCACGGCGGTGACCTGGGTGAAGGCGTTCACGCTGCCCGTTTTCGGCACGGCGAACGTGACGACGTCGTTTGGCTTCAGGGGCGTCGAGCGAAGGCCAACTGCGAGGCCGCCGGCGCTGACGTCGCTCACCGTGAGCATATGCGTGCCGGTGGTTACTTGGCGCACCGCTCCGCTGACCGGGGCGAAGTAGAGGTTCTTCGTGCCTTCACTGTTGACGCCGAAGTATACGCCGCTCGCGTCTGGTGCCCAGGTGATGTCGGAAAGTGTCCGGTCGATGCTTCCGCTGAGCACACGGCGGTTCGATCCGTCGACGTTCATCAGCGTGAGCTTCGAATCCTCCACTTGCGCGTGGTACGTAGAGTCAGCGGACATGTAGGCGATGTACTTGCCGTCGGGCGAGTACGAGGGGTTGGCGTCCGTGCCCGAACGGTGCGTGAGCTGCCGAATCTCGCCCGTCTCGACGCTGGCCGCATAGATCTCCGACTGGCGGAAGATGTGCTGTGCGTCGGGGAGCCGTGTGGCTGAGAAGGCGACCCATTTGCCGTCGGCCGAAAAGCTCGGGGCGCTGTGGTTCCAGTCGCCGCTCGTCACCTGGCGAGGTGTACCGCCGTCAGCGGGAATCACGAAGATGTGCGTATACGCCTCGTCGTCGAAGCCCGCGTGATCGCTGCGATAGTCGAGGCGCGTCACAATCTTCGGCGGCTCGGTCCACTTGGCACCCTTTGGCGGTGCCGGCATCGGGATGCGCCAATCCGCCGAGTGGTCGGGCACATTCATGGTGAACGCGATGACCTTGCCGTCGGGCGCCCACACAAGGTTGCCTGGGGACTCGGTGAGGTGCGAGATCTGCGAGGTGGCGCCTTCGGCGTCCATCCACCGCACCCAGATCTGCGATCCGGTCGGGTCTCCCTTGGCAATGTAGGCAATGCGCTTCCCGTCGGGCGACCAGCGGACACCCGACCCCTGCACAAGGACCCGGGGGTGCGAACCATCCGCGTTCATCAGCCAGACGTCGGTCGCGTACCGGTCGTTCATCTTGTCCACCCAGCGGCGGGTAAAGATGATCTGTGTGCCGTCCGGCGAGAGCAGGGGACTCTGTGCGTCCTCGAAATCCAGGTACTGCTCGAGCGCGATCTTGTTCACTGCCTTCTGCGTTTGCGCCGGGAGGGCGGAAACGGAGAGGATGGCGACGAGGCAGGTTACCGCGCGAATAAGGGGGCGACTGGGATTCATGCGGGCCTCCGGGGCGGGCCAGGGTTTCTGCTATGGGTACCGTCGCGAGACGACGGTCACGGCCTGTACGTCTGGTTGGGGCGCCGCTTCGGCAGTTTGTCAGGGTGCTGGATGAGCCAGTAGTCGAACCAGGAGCGGATTCGCTCCAGACGGTCGACCAGGAGCCACGGCTCGCCGTTGCGGGACACGCCATGCGACGAGCGCGGGTAGCGGACGAGTTCAGCGGGTACTCCAAGCTTCTTCAGCGCCATGTACCACTCCTCGCCCTCTCCCATGGGAGTGCGCCAGTCCTGTTCTCCCTGAATGAGGAGCGTCGGCGCGGTCACCTTCTCCACGTGAGCGTATGGCGAGAGGCGCGTGTATCGGTCTCGTTGCTCCCAAGGGGTGCCATAAAACTCGAACTCGGTCATCTGGGGAATGTCCGCCATTCCCCACCAGCTGTACCAGTTGGCGATGCTCCGGCTGCTGACGGCCGCGGCAAAACGGTTGGTGTACGCGGTCAACCAATTCGTGCTCACGCCACCGTAGCTGCCACCTGACACTCCGACGCGCTCGGGGTCGATGTCGGGGTACTTCTTGATCGCCGCATCGACTCCCTTCAGGAAGTCCTCCGTATCCATCACGTGCCAGTTGCCGCGCGTGGCATACTCGAACTTGTTGCCGTAGTTGGACGAGCCGCGCGGATTCGAGTACAGGACAAAGAACCCCGCAGCCGAGAGCATGTGAAACGTCTGGAAGAAGGTCTGGCCGTAGGCGCCGTGTGGACCTCCGTGAATCTTGAGTACCATCGGGTACCTCTTGCCCGGCTGGTAGCCGACGGGCTTGACCACCCACCCCTCGATTTCCGTCCCGTTCGCGACTTTCCACGTCAGCCGTTCCGTTGGGGCGATGGTCACGGTCGACAGCCACGCGTCGTTGAAGGTGGTGAGCCGATGCTCGGCGCTGCCGTCGCTGCGGGCGACGAACACCTCAGCCGGTGTATCCGCATTCGTGGCGGTGTAGGCCACCAGGGTGCCGTTGTCCGAGAATGACGGGGACCCGAGTTGGCGGTCGCCCCTGGTCACCTGACGGACGCCTCCGCCAGCCAGCGGTACCTCAAACAGGTGTTCGTTTCCACCGACCCCCGTCAGGAAGCGGAGCGACTTGCCGTCGGGCGTCCACTGCGGCGCGCCGGGATTGAGCTCCCACTTGTCCGTCAAGTTGCGCGGGGTGCCACGAAACGACCCGTCGGGGCCGATCGGCACAACCATCACGTCCAACTCCGCTCCGGTTTGCTGCAGGTACAGGAACGCGAGTGAACGACCATCGGGAGACACGGCCGGCGCGTACTCCGAGCCCGGATTCGACGTGATCCGCCTGGGCGCGCCGCGTTCACGCGAAACTGCGTAAATGTCGCGCGTCTGGCGAACGGAGGGGACGTCCCAGAGTGAGTCACCGGCGACGAAGAGCGTCTTACCGTCGGGTGACCAGATCGGATCACTGACCGCGAACGAGAAGTTGGTCAGCTGCTTCGGCGTGCCACCCGCTGCCGGAACGACGTAGGCCTGTTTTTGGGGTACTGCCGACGGATGCGGCAGCAGCGCGAGCGTGCCGTCACTCTTGTAGTGCATCACGGTGATGACCCGGCCATCCATCCGTTCCGCGTCCAGCGTGCGCGAGATCGCGTCCGGGGCGATCCAACCGGCCCGCGCCTTCGCCCCTTTGGCAGCGGTATCGGGCGAAGGTGCCCACGCGTAGGCGATCCATTTGCCATCGGGCGACCAGCGGGGCGTACCCTTCACCCCGGGCAGCTGGCTCGCGGCGCCCCCGGCGGTCGTCGCGTTCTTGAACCAGGTCGCCCCGCCCTTTTTGTCACGCGTCTGGAAGCTGAGCACCGCACCGTCCGGCGACCAGGCGGGCAGCGAGGCCTCCTGACTGGCGTCGGAAAAGCGGGTCGGCTTGCCCGTCGGTACACCGTCGCGCAGCCTGGCAAGCCACACCTCGCCGTGGCGCTTGTTCGCCTGTTCGACAACCGTCGTGACGATGAACGCGACCTTGCCGCCATCGGGCGACATCACCACGTTGCCAACGTCGACCATGCGATAATAGTCGGCCGCAATCACACCGCGGTTCTGCGCAGGGGCGGCGGTGGCCGCCACGAGCAGCAGGACGAGTGCATTCATCGGGCGGCGCACCATGTTCGGACCTCTCGATTCTGGCGAAACTACATGCTGCTTCAGGGCTTACGAAAGTTCGGGTTGTTGCTCCTTTCCTGGAGCGGTAGTGGCCAACATCGTCCGCTGCTGTACGCCGGTACATTAGGCTTGCGATACACCGTGGCCGTCGGCACGAGGAAGGGAAGGTCAGTTGGATGGCGCCTGTAGTCACCCATGTGCTTTCCTTCCACATAAAATTCATACGTGCGCTGCTTCAGGAACTCGACGAGCACCGAGCGGTCATCAGTTGCACCGGTATATGCCGGCTGGGCGTTCGCGGAACGGCGCGCGGCGATCTGCGCCAGCATGGCCGTCGTGCCCTGAGCCTCCGCCGCGACGTAGTCGGCCTCGATCTTCGAGGCGAGACGGATGGGGTCGGCGTAGCTCTGGTGCTTGCCGATGGACCACATCTCGGTCAGCCCGTCCATGGCCCTCAGCTTGTTCACCGCCGGCGGAATCGTGATGATTCGCGGATCGGTCGAATTCCGGAAATCCGGCGCCGCGGACAGCGTTGAGATGTTGAAGGTGATGTGCCAGACGTAGTTGCCGAGACGGGTGATGTTGGACAGGTCGTTGATGAAAACCAGGTTGTACCTGAACCCTGCGCTCACCGCGCCCGCATCCGCTATGGCCTGGGGTTTGCGGCCCGCATATAGGTGCGCCCGGGCGCGCCCAACCAGCGCGGCATTCTTGATTTGCAGGGCCTCCGCGGTGCCGAGAGCGCCCGCGATGTCGGCGGCCTTGGTAAAGGTTGCCACAGCCGAATCGAGCATCATCGCCGTGGTGAGCTCCGGCCCGCTGTCGACCGTCGCGGTGCAAAAGTACTCCGCCAGACTCAGGAATGCGTAGCCCGAGACCATCCAGGCCTTTGCGGCACTGACGCCTGATGCGGCAGGCGTGCCTTCCACCGCGCCAAACACCTTCGTCGCGAGCACGCGCGCCTTCGACATCGAACCAAAATAACCGTTCGTCGCTGTTTCGTCGACGAGCCGCACGGACATGAGGTTGCCAGGCGAGTTGACGTCTGCGCTGTACAACTCCCCCGAGAAGATGCCACCAAATACAGTGTACGTGCCGTACGAAGCGGCAAAGTTCTGCAGGGCGGAAGAGGCCAGCGTGGCCGCGTCGGTTTCCGGATTGACGTCTGACGCGGCCACGGAGTTGGGGTTCTCAACCTTGAGGAAGTCCTTGCACCCCGTGGCCGCGAGCGACGCCGCGGCGCCCAGCAAGATGGTGAAGCAGGATCGGAGTCGTGTCATCGGTCTCGCCCCTAGAAGTCGAAGTTCAGCCGTAAGAAGAAGCGCCGCGACGGTGGCAGGTTGAAGAACTCGTAAAACCCGAATTGGTCCGCGCTAGCGTCGCCTCTGGTGATCGTCTCCGGATCACCACCGGTGTAGTTGGTCAACAGTCCCAGGTTGCGCCCTCCTGCCGCGATCGTGGCGCGTTGCGCGCGGGCGCGCCGGGCCCAGCTCGCAGGCAGGTTGTAGGTGACCACCAGCTCGCGGAAGCGCAAGAAGTCCGCCTTCTCGTAGTAGGGCTCCGCCACCGCGTTCGGGGACACGGTCGCTCCCTTCGAATCGACGAAGGGGCCGAATTGCCGCAGGCGCGCGTCGTCCGACAGTAGCTTCGGAGCCACCGCTTTCTTGGTTCGCACCACCGACTGGGTGCGGTACTGTTCGGTCTGGTTGTACAGATAGTGACCAGCCTTTCCGTCGAACTGCGCAGTGACCCGCCAATTCCCGAAGAGCGTCATGTTCGAGAACAAGGCGCCCTCGAACTTTGGAAACTGCGTCCCCATGTACTCCAGGGTATCGGATACAACGGCCCGATTCTGCGCCACGTCCACAGACTTGACCCGCCGGGCGAAAAATGCGGCGAGCTCGTAGCCCTTGTTGAAACGACTCGACGTCCCGAACGCCGGGATGCCGCCCAAGTCGGTTAGTTCGTTCTTCAGCGTGCTCGCGCTCACCCGCACATCCCACGCATGGCGGCGCCAGTTAAGCAACTGCCCGGTGACCGATGCTTCGATACCGGTATTCTCCACCGCTCCGATATTCACGAACGGGTTCTGCGCGTAGCCCTTCGACGTCGGCAGCTGCTGCTGCAGGATGAGATCGTTGGTGGTCTTCTTGAAGTAGGTCAGTTCCACACCAACCCGGTCTTTGAGGAAGCTGGCGTCGAGGCCCGTCTCGAACTCACTCCCGCGCTCCGGCTTGAGCAGCGGGTTTCCCGGGTTGAGCAGGTCGAGCCCCGGCTGGTTGGTGCCGGTTTGAGCGGTTGGACTGGGTGACCAGGTCTCCAGTGATGTGCCGGCCAACGGGGCGCGCCCCGTGACGCCGTATGCCGCGCGCAGCCTCAACATGTTGATCTTCGGAAAACGCCGCTGCATGAACCCCTCCTCCGAGATCACCCAGGATGCGCCGATCTTCGGCAGGAAGATCGAACCGACATTGTCACCGAACGAGGAGTTCCGGTCCATGCGCAGCCCCGTCTGTGCGTAGATGCGGTTCTTGTAGCTCACCTGCCACTGCCCGAGGTAACCGAGGGAGCGCACGTCGGTGAACGTCTGGCCACCATTCGTCTGGGCCGTCGCCGAGACGACGCGCGCCGAGTTCGTGGCCAGCCCGGTGCCGTTGGCAGAGACAACGTCTGTGGTGGTCAGCACCAACTGCGCCCCGAAGGCGAGTTCCGAGCCCCAGCTCCCTTCGGGGCCAAAGCTCTGCGTGATGTGACCGAGGTAATCAGCGGTGATCAGGCGGTAATTGATCCGTTGCTCTCGCACAAACCCAGGGTTATCCGAGGCCGAGTACCAGCCGGAATCGTTCTTGGGAACCATCTTCAGCCTTGACTCTCCGGAGAAGTCAGCCCCCACCACGAGCTTTTGGTTGAACCAGGCCGCCGGCTGGTGGTTGAGCTCCGTCCTGGGGATGAAGCGCGTGTTCTGATTGGTGTTCTTGATTGCCGCGATCTGCCGTTCGAAGCGCGTCGCCAGCCAGCCGTTGTTGGCCAGACCCAACGTCAGGGGCGAGCCGATCCCCGCGTTGGCGCCGAACCCGTACAGGCTGTGATTGTCGTCCGGCTGTCGGTTGTAGGTGGTGCTCATGCCGAAGCCCACGTTGAGCGTGAGGTCCGGCCGGATGCTCCACGTCGAGTTGGCGCGTCCCGTATTGCGTCTCAGGACACTGGCGGGGAACACTCCGGTCTCTTCCTGGTTGCCCAACGACAGGAAATACCGGAACGCCGGTGTCCCGCCCATCCCGCTCCAGTTCACCTGCCGCATCTGGCCAGTCTTGAAGACCTTCTCGCGGATCAGCGGGTTGTCCGAAACCAGCGTCCCCACCGCGAGGCCGCGGCACACCGGGGTGTTGGCGTTGAGCTCCGCCTGCGAGCACACCCCCCAGTTTACGGGCGGCGTCCAGTTCGCGTCGATCACGTCGGCCTCGGCCGAAATCGTTTGCTGGAACGACCCAACCCGGCCCTGCTTGGTGATGATCTGGATGACACCCGCTGAGGCATCGGCGCCGTACAGCGTCGCCGCGGCAGGTCCCTTCACCACCTCGATGCTCGCGATGTCCTCCGGGTTCAGGTCGTTCATGCGGCTGACCCCCTGTCCGCCGGTGCCGCTACCGCTTCCGCCACCCTCCCCTGCGAGGCGCGAATCGGCGCGGATGCCATCGATGAACACCAACGGCTCGTTGGAAAGCGAGATCGAGGAGGCTCCGCGGATCCGGATGCGCTGCGACGCCCCGGTAGCACCCCCTCCCTGCGTGACCGACACGCCGGGCAGGCTCGATTGCAGGACCTGCGCGAGCCCGACCTTCGGAGCGTTGCGCATCATCTCTTCGGTATTGAGCACGCCCACCTGGGCCGGCTGCGAGCGTCGCGTCTGTTCGCCGGCTGTTCCGGTGACAACGATCTCGTTGAGCGCGAGCGCCACCTGCGTCAGCTCGAAGTCCGCGGTGGCGGTCTGGCCAGCGGTAACGGTCACCTGCTTCGAGATCGCGCCGTAGCCGATCATCTGGACACGCACGGTGTACGTTCCCGCCGGCACTCCGGTGAGCACGTAAGCACCCGCCGTGGTCGACCGGTCGCCTGTGCGGTTGCCTACGATGCCCACCAGCGCGCCGGAAACCGGTTGCTCGGCAGCGCCGGTGACCCGGCCGCGAATGGTGCCGGTCGCTTGCGACCAGAGGGCGTCGGCAGGCAGAACGACCAACCCGATCAACAAGCCGACCATCCACGCGGGGACCTTCCGGAACTGTGCGGTCATGGTGTGCCATCCTCGTGAACGTGGAACTTCACGCGCTGACGTATGTGTCGAGCAACACGGGTCCGATCCGCATGGCCGCCACGATGCGCGCAGGCACCAACGGCGCTAGCGCCTCGGGGGGGGGGACCGCGGATCGATCTTCTGCCTGCCAGCGTCAAGGAACAGCGCAAGCGCACCCCGCGCGGGGTGAGTGCGGTCCTGGAATGTCTGAACGGGAAGGGCCAAATGTCTGAACGGAAAGGGCCAGCGGAGGAACGTGCTGTCCCGACAACGTGACGCAAGCCGAGAACGTTGTCAAGCAAGACACCGCGGCTCGGCACGGCGGTGTCGCTGAGGCCATCCGGTCCCGGCTCGCAGGACGAACTCCAGGTGTCGCGGCGCGAACAGGGGCGCGCAACTCAGCGCGCGCGAATCAGCAAGCCGATTCCGCCGTCGCCGATCGGTTCCTGCGGGGCCTGTCCGCCGCCGCCGTTGAGCGCAATCGCCGTCAACAGCAGCACCGCGCCGGTGATCGTGACGCCAGCGACGTAGCTCTTCCGGCGGTTGAGCATGCGCCGCTGCACGTTCGCAACGTACGCCTTGGGCACCGTGACGGGCCCGTCCCCTGACCACGCCTGCCGCGGACCGCTCAGAAGTTGCACCCAACTCACGCCGAGCACCATCGCGTCGTCGGCTCCGACCGCCGAAATGTGCCCGTCGACGGCGGCGACCCTCGGCCCCAGATAGCGCGCAAGCTCCGTTGTCCCCTCGGACGTGAGTTGCACGCGCACGTCCATGCTCCTCACGGGCGCGGCGGTCGTCAGCGGAACGTACGTGTAGCAAGCGGTGTTCAGGGCAAGTCCTGCGGCCCCGGACACGGCGAGAATCCTCCGAAACGCCGTCATGCGCAGTAGATGTGACACCGATTCCCTTGCCGTTGCAGTACCTGCGAGACCAATTTATAGATGTAGTCGTGCAGTGGCGTCAAGCGTCACGGTGGCGACAGGCGAGGAGTCAGGTCGGGGCGACGCGCTGTTGACGCGCGACCGAAGGCGCACGCATGATCCACGGACTTGCGCGACGCTGTCGCCCGGCGCCGCTCCCTTCCCCCGCGCCAACAGAGAACATTGCCATGACACGCATGATGGGACTGGATCAACCGTGGCGGGGTGCTGCCGCGGCGCGCGCTGCACTGGCCGCCACGCGGTCAACGGCGCTCGCCGCGTTCGCCGGATTTGCGATCGGTGCCGCGACGGCGACGGCGCAGGACACACGGGAACCGGACCAGATCGTCACGACGCATCACCAGATCACGCTCGCCGGCAAGCCGCTGAAGTACACGGCGCGCGCCGGACTGATGCCGATCCGTGACAACGAGGCGGGCGATCTCCACGCGCACATTTTCTTCATGGCGTACACCGTGGAGCGTGCGGCGGGACAGCCCGTACGGCCGCTCACGTTCGTGTGGAACGGCGGCCCGGGCATGAACTCGTCGCTCATCCACCTCCTCGGGTTCGGCCCCAGGCGCGTCAAGACCGGCGATGTGTACCCGAGCAGTCCTCCCGTGTCGGAGACGCAAATGGAGGACAACCAGGACACCTGGCTCGACCAGACCGATCTCGTATTTGTCGACCCGGTCGGCACGGGTTTCGGGCGGCCGGCGAAACCCGAGTACGCAAACGAATTCTACCAGACCCCGGGCGACAAGGAGTCCGTCGCGGAGTTCATCCGCTTGTACCGCGTGCGCTTCGACGGCATGTATCAGCCGCTCTTCGTCGTCGGGCACAGTTACGGCACGACGCGCGCCATGGGCGTGGCGGACGCGCTCGAGCGCCGCGGGATTCACCTCAGCGGCGTGGCGCTCCTCTCCGGCGGGATCCAGGTCGGCCAACCGCCGCTCTCCCCCGAGTTGCAGACGGCGCTCGGCGTCCCCGGAATGACCGCCGCGGCGTTCTTTCACAAGAAACTGCCCCCCGACCTGCAACAGGACCTTCAGCGGTCGCTGCGGCAGGCGGAAGCCTGGGCACAGAGCACATACGCGCCTGCCCTCGCCCGGCGAGACGCGTTGAGCGACGCTGAACGTGACGCCGTCTTGAACGACCTATCACGCTTCACGGGGGTCAGCGCAAACGCGTTCGACCGCAAGACGCTCAGCATGACACGCGATCAGTTCAAGACCCGGTTGTTCGGGGACGAGAAGCGGATCTTCGGCAACTATGACGCTCGCATGACGCGAGCCTGGGATCCGACGGAAGGCGGGTACGACATCCTAAACGATCCGAGTTTCAAGCCGGCGGTACCGCTGGTTCAAGGCACCTCGCCTCTGTTGAATCGCTACCTGCGATCGGACTTGGGCTTCAAGAGCGACTTGATCTACCAGGGGCCGCTGGCCGGCGGCTATCCGCCCGACTCCGCCGAACTTCGCATCCGCGGCCTGGGCATCGGGATCAACCGCAGGTTCAACAGGGGCGCCGGAGGCCGGGCAGGAGCAGATGCTGGCGGCAGGGGAGGAGCGGCTGACGGCGGGACCGAGCCAACGCCGCCGCTGCGGGTGGCGATGGACGTCAATCCTGCCATCCAGGTGTTTGTCGCGCGCGGCCTGTATGATTCGGGCAGCTGCTTTTCCGCCGCGTACACTGTCAGCCATCTCGAGCCGTCCATCGCCTCACGGGTGTCCGTGGGCTGCTACGGCGCGGGCCACGACTTCTACACGGACAAGCAGGTACGCGTGGAGATCAAGCGAGACATGATGGCGTTCATCAGGCGATCTCTGGCCGGCGCGGCCGCGCGGACGTCGCGCAACTGAGGGGTTCGGCGTGCTGACGTCAACCGCGTCTTCATGACGCGTCGGGAGCGACTGTCGGTGCCGGTGCCGTCGCCTTCGTCCGCGAGTCGAGGCGCGTTCACCGAGTGGATCACGGCGTGGACCGTCGTGTGCGTCGCGGTGACCGCTGCGTGCGGCGGAAGCGGCGGCGATACGGAACTGATCACGACCGCACCTGTCGCACCGGCGCTGCAGCCGGTAGCGAGTGTCACGGTCGCGCCCGGGGCCCTACCGCTCGCTGTCGGCGGGACGCAGCAATTGACGGCCACGCTGCGTGACGCCGCCGGGAACACGCTGGCCGCGCGGACAGTCGCCTGGGCCTCGTCGGCCAACAGCGTGGCGACTGTTTCACCGAGCGGCCTCGTGACCGGCGTGGCTGCCGGCACAGCCACGATCACGGCCGTGAGCGAGGGAAAGTCCGGAGGCGTGACGAGCACGGTTCCTGGGGCAGTTGCCACCTTCGCAACGATCGCCGCCGGTGGCAACCACGCGTGCGGGCTGACGTCGAGCGGCGCTGCATTCTGCTGGGGAAACAACGCTTGGGGCCAGCTGGGCGACGGGATGCTGACCACACGCAGCAGTCCAACGGCGGTCTCCGGCGGAATCGTGTTCACCGGTCTCACGGCCGGCGACTACCACACCTGCGGCCTCACCGCGACGGGCGCGGCCTACTGCTGGGGATACGACTTCAACGGCCAGCTGGGCGATGGGACGACGACCGACCGGAGCACGCCGGCGCCGGTCGTCGGGGCCGCGGCGTTCGCCGGCCTTGCGGCGGGGTACTGGCATACCTGCGGAGTCACCACGCGCGGTGGCGCGCTGTGCTGGGGGTACGGCCTCACCGGCCAGCTGGGCGACGGAACCATGTCCGACATAGGCGTTCCCGCGACCGTCGCAGGCGGAGCCGAGTTCGCCAGCGTGACGGCGGGCTACTGGCACAGCTGTGGCGTGACCAAGGGCGGCACCGCGTACTGCTGGGGAAACAACAACTGGGGCCAGCTGGGCGACTCGACGAGGAGCATCAACCGCCCGACGCCCGTACCGATCGCGGCCAGCGCTTTGTTCGCGAGCATCTCGGCAGGGGGCCGCCACAGCTGCGGCCTCACTACACCAGGCGCGGCGTACTGCTGGGGGTATGGTGTCTTCGGTCAGTTGGGCAACGGGGCGGCGACGACACTTCTCTCGCCTACGGCCGTGGCCGGAGGGCACGGGTTTGCGCGACTCTCGGCGGGATGGTATCACACCTGCGCGCTGACTATGGCTGGGGCGGCGTACTGCTGGGGCAACAACGACCGCGGCCAGCTGGGTGATGGGACGACGACCTCCCGCGTCAGCCCGGTACTGGTGGCCGGTGGCTTGGTGTTCGCCGACCTCTCGGCAGCAATTGATTACACCTGCGGGCGGACCGTTGGCGGCGCCACGTATTGCTGGGGGAACGGCTTGGACGGACAGCTCGGCGACGGCGCCAGCGTCAACCGCAGCGTGCCAAGCCCGGTAACGCGACCCTGACGGAGGCGCGGCGCGACCGCACGACACGGTGCAGCCGCACACGCAGCGACAAGGTTAGCGCGCTGCCACCCGCCACGCCTCACCGAACTCGCGCACGATCTCGCCCGCCGGCCGGATGTCGTGGATCCCCGCGACCGACTTGCCAGCCTGCCAGTACTCGGCGGCCCCCCGTGCTCATGCGGCCTGGAACGACACGTTGAGGAGCTCAGGCACGGCCTCACCGTGGTGCCGGTGAAGAGGTTGAAGGTCTTGGGCAGCACGCCGGCGAGCTGCGGGTTGTGCTTCTCGACCTCGCGCATGGCGGCGTTGACCTTGGCGCCGACGTCGGCCCGCTCGGGCAGGGTCAGCAGGAAGTCGAAGCGTGCCTCGGGGGCGAGGTAGAGCACATTGTCGGCGTGGTAGGCGGCGGGCTCATCGACGCGGCTGCCCCGGCGGGAGGAGGCCCCGGTCTTGTCGAGCTTGGCTCGCTGAGCAGCGAACCGCACCTCGGCGAAGCGCAGGAAGATCAGGCCGAGGATGGGGCCGGAGTATTCCTGGGCCTTGAGGCCCGAGTTGGCGCGGAACTGGTCGGCGGCATCCCAGAGTCGCTTTTCGAGCGAGGCGGAAGCGGTGGCTTTTTCAGAAGGGGCGATCCAGTGCACGCAGTTGTCTCCTCGTTGCTATGTCGGGCTAACGTGAATTAGGTCGGCTTTATATGCGGCGTGCAGCGAAACGGACACACATTGATTGCCGACCTTAAGTGCTCATTGCCGGCGAATGTGAATCGGCAAGTCGTTGCACGCAATCAGTATGGCTTTGACATGCCACCTACCCTGGCGGCCATGGTATGGGCGCGGGGAAGATGGGACTGCTGCCGTGCAGCGGTCCCATCACGACTACGCGACTGCTACAACGGTTTCACGGCCTTCATGAGCGTCGCCATCCCCTTGCGGAGCGGGGCTTCGCTGGCGTTCGAACCGCGATACTTGCCGATGCGCACGATGACGAGTCCGTGTGTCGGCACCATCCATGCGCTCTG
>SXGR01239628.1_pt1 | contig 23254 bp, 20 predicted proteins | sample 3174711 | NCBI WGS metagenome assembly SXGR01 (sample SAMN11356860, study PRJNA531348) | freshwater metagenome | isolation source: freshwater sample F1-60 | place: China: Fuxian Lake, Yuxi | collected 2017-12-25 | reverse complement strand
GATGATCTCGCGCCACGGCAAGCCGTCGGGCGACGGCATCTGCGTCATCTCCGGCTCGGGCGGCGCGGCGGCCGTCATGACCGACCGTTTCGACGACGCGGGCCTGCGCCTGGCGCGCTTCTCGCCCGCGACGCGGACGAAGCTGGCCCCGGGGATCGTGCTGAACGCGACGCTGACGGTCGAGACCTGGAGCGAGAAGGCGCTCCCGAGCGACGCCGAGCTCGCCTGCCGCGAGGGCGATCGGTCGGCGTGCCACGCGGTCGGGAGCGCGACGATGGCTCCGGGCTGCCGCGCCGTGCTCTTGCGGGACGCATGCGATGGCGACGTCGCGGCCGCGTGCCTCGATCTCGCGCTCGAGCCGGCGGGCGATGCGACCTCGACCGTCGCGTTGTCGCGCCTCTTGGCTCGCGCGTGCGAGCTCGGCTCCGGGCGAGGCTGCCGTGAGCACGCGGCGCACCTCGACCCGGGCGACGAGCGCCACGAACCGCTGGCGCGCGGCTGCATGCTCGGCGACGGCGCGTCATGTCGTCTCAGCGCCGCGGCCACCACCGACGATGCGGCCGCCGCGACGAGCCTCGACTCCGCATGCCGACACGGCGACGCGCTCGGTTGCCGCATGCTCGGCGAGCGCCACTTCGCCGGACGTGGAGTCGCGACCGATGCCGCACACGGGCGCGCGCTCCTGCTCCGTGCCTGCATGCTGGACGACGCGAGCGACGGTGGCGAAGCGTGCCGCGAGCTCGCCGCGCAAAACGCGCTCTTCGGCGGCCAAACCGACGCCCCCGACAGGAGCGCGCTGCTCGAGCGCGGATGCACGAAGGGCAGCGTCGACTCGTGTCGCGCTCTCGCCTCGGAACGCTACGGCGCTGGCCTCTACGAGGGGGCGCTCGGTCCGGCCGCACGCCTCGCCGCGCTCGCGCCCGAGGATTGGTTCGGCCCGTACCTCCACGGCATGTCGCTCTACAATCTCGGCCGCTTCGACGAGGCGGTCGGCGTTCTCGAGCGGCTGTGCGAGCTTCGCAGCGAGTGGCCTTACTGCAAATTGTGGCTCTACCTCGCCCGCGAGCGCTCGGCGCGCGACGGCAAGCTCGAGCTCGCGCGCACCACCGCGTCCCTCGACTCTTCCGCATGGCCTGGCCCGGTCGCGGCGTTTTTCCTCGGGCGGATCAGCGAAGCCGTGCTCATCGGGCGCGCCCGTCGCGGCGACGGGCGACAGCAGCTCGAGCAGGCCTGCGAGGCGCACTACTACGTCGGCGCGCGGCACATGGCGCACGGTCGAGCGAAGCAAGCCGCGCGTAGCTTCGAGCTGACGATCGCCACCGGCGTCACGAACTTCGTCGAGTACGCGGCTGCGAGGGCCGAGCTCGGTCGGCTCCGCGCGGGCGCGGCCCAGCCAAAGGCCCAGCCGCCCTGACGGGATTGCACCGCGCCTGTCTCCCGCCGCACTGGATCGCCCGCAGTACACCTAGCGAAGCACCCGATCCACCCGCCCTGCCGGACCTGCCCGATTTCGCGTGACATCAAGCCTGCCGACATGGTGGCACAATGTGTGCCTACGGCGCGACCGATGAATCGACGTCCCTCCGCCGTCGCCAGGATGGCGTTTGGCCTGCTGGGCCTTGGCCTGCTGGGCATTGGCCAGCTCGGACTCGGCGCGTGCGCCACCGATGAGGCCGCGCTCGGTCGAGGCGACGCGGCGGTCAGCGACGTCGATTCGTGCGGGATTTGCCGCGAGATCTTGGTCGAGTGCGCGTCCACCGCCGAGGTCGAGTCCCATTTCGCGAGCTGCCGCGATCAGTGGCAAGCGTGCCGCACGGGCCACGCGCTCGCGGACGACACGTGCGCGGCGCCCGCCGACGGCGAAGGCTGCACGCTATGTCTGGCCCGATACTCGAAGTGCCAGGCGACCGGCGCCGCGACGTGCGAGCTCGAGCTCGGCGTCTGCAAGTCGCTGCTCATCCGCCGTGCCGACATCGCCGCACAGTGCAGCGCCGACAAGGCCGTGCCGCTCGAGGTCGCGTGCGGCACCTGCCAGTCGAGCTTCTCGGGCTGCATGACGGCGACCGCGGGAGGCGATTTCGCGACGTGCCAGAACCAGTTCGAGGCGTGCCGCGCCGCCCACGGGATCGTGACCGCCGGCTGCGAGCCCGCCGCGGGCGAGGCCGCGTGCACCCTCTGCCAGAGCCAGTACGACGACTGCAGCGCCGCCGGACCGGGCGACTGCGCGCCGCTATGGAACGACTGCGTCTCGGCCACCGCGGCGAGCGCCAGCTGCGAGCTCGCCCCCCACGACGACATCGTCCACGAAGGCGGCGAAGAACCCGCCGTGTGCGCGCACGGTGAGTGCTCTCTCGGCGGAGCGCTCCTCGCCGAGTGCAGCTTGTGCGCGACGACCGTGTGCCAAGCGGACGCGTTCTGCTGCGAGAGCGAGTGGGACGTGCTCTGCGTCGAGCGCGCCGTGGCCGAGTGCGGATGCGGCGACGCATGACCCCGCTCGGCGTCGCGAGGCGCCTCGTTCGCGAGCCACTCTGCTTGGCCGCGGGCCTCTTCCTCGCGTTTTGCCACGCCTGCGCCTCCGGCGACGACGAGCTCCACGAGCTCACGCTCTGCGATCCGGGCGAGAACATCTTCTGCCGCTGCGACGGCGGCGAGCCCGGCACGAAGGCGTGCGAGGCCGACGGAGAATCGTTCGGCGAGTGCGGCCCGTGCGCGCCCCGCGAGAGCACCGGGCCCGGCGCGCAAGCGAGCAGCGGCAACACCACGAGCGCCTCGACCGGCGCCGGCGGTGCGCCGAACGCCGCGGCAGCGACCGGCAGCGGCCCCGCGGCCGGAACGACGTCGACGACGAGCGGCGCCGGCGGTTCGATGACGCCGGGCACGACTGGCCTGCTCGATCCGTGCGACGACGACGGCGACTGCCAGAGCCTGATGTGCCGCCACGCGCTCTGCACGAAGCCGTGCGGCAAGCCGAGCGAGTGCCCGTGGCCCGCGTCCGAGTGCGTGCCGGCAGAGGGCGCCGCCATCTGCATGCCGCAATGCGACTCGGCCGCGAGCTGCGCTCCCTTCGGCGCGCCGCCTAGCCAATGCGGCTTCGCCAAGGCGATCGATGGCTGGGGCGTCACGGTGTGCGGCCACTTCGGCGCGAGCCACGCGCTCATGCCGCTCGGCACCGATTGCCTGCCGTTCGATCACTCCGCCTGCAACCTCGGCTACGCGGGAAAAGAGCGAGTCTGCACTGCCGCGGGCGTGTGCGCCGCCGGTTGCTTCAGCGCGCAAGACTGCCCCTCGGGCAAGACGTGCAGCGCCCCAGGCAACACGCTCGGAACGTGCAGCTAGCGGGGCGAAGGCGAATCAGAAATTCGCCGCGCTTTTTCAGCGCCGCATCGCAAGCAATTGAGCGCTGCGCTCGCAGCTCAGCCGAGCCGCTGCCCGGCGATCGGGTGCGCGTGGTCGAGCGGTCCGTGCCCCGAGCCGAAGCCGGGCGCGCTCCTGATGGCCGCGGCCACGTAGGCGCGCGCGCGCTCGATCGCGTCGGTGAGCCGCAGGCCCCGCGCGATCCCCGCCGCGATCGCCGAGGCGAGCGCACAGCCGGTGCCGTGGGTGTGGCGCGAGTCGATGCGCGGTCCGACGAAGCGCCGCTCCTCGCCGTCCGCCGTGCGCAAGAGATCCGTCACGACATCGCCCTCGAGGTGGCCGCCCTTGATGAGGACGGCGCTCGCGCCGCGCAACAGCAAGCGGTCGGCCGCGTCGGCCATGTCGTCCACCGTCTTCACGGCGACGCCGGTCAGCGCCTCGGCCTCTGGGACGTTCGGCGTCACGAGCGACGCGATCGGCAAGAGGCGCAGGCTCACGAGCGACCGCGCGTCCTCACGCAAGAGCGCCGCTCCGCCCTTCGCGACCATCACCGGATCGACCACGATCGGGATCCCGCGCGCGCGCCGCTCGAGCGTGCGCACCACGGCCTCGACGATCTCCGCCGAGCACAGCATCCCGGTCTTGATGCAGTCGGCCCCGAGGTCGTCGAGCACGACCTCCATCTGCTTGGCGACGAAGCTCGGCTCCACGGCGACGACGCCGAAGATCCCGCGCGTATTCTGCGCGGTGAGCGCCGTGATCGCGGTCGCCGCGTAGCCCTCGAGCGCCGTGATGGTCTTCGTGTCGCCCTGGATCCCGGCGCCGCCGCCCGAGTCCGAGCCGCCCACGACGAGCACGCGTCCCTCCATCATCCCGCTCACTCGGCGTACATCGTGATGTCGGTCGCCGCCAGGAAGGCCATGCGCTTGCACGCGTCCCAATCGGGATGGCGCACGATGACGAACCCGTCGCTGACGAGCGTCTGCTTCCAGTCGCGCCGCCGCGTGCCGGGCCGCAAGAGCTGCTCATCCATGACCCACGGCCCGCAGCGCTCGAGCCAGTCGCCCAGGCCCTCGATGCGCGTGATGCGGCCATTGCCCTTCGCGCGCTTGAAGACGATGCCGCAGTTGTATTTGCGCTGGGTCGAGCCCTCGAAGCTGTTCCAGCACGAGACGCGCGCCCACTCGCGGAAGAGGTCGACGTCCGCCGTGTAGTTCATCTGATCGACGAGGTGCGCGCCGCCCGGCCGACAGCCGATCTCGCCGAACACCGCCTCGCCGCCCGGCGTGTAGAACCACTCCATGTGCGTGAAACCATCGCCCATGCCGAGCGCGCCGAGCACCCGCCTCCCGAGCGCCGTACCCTCCTCGATCTTCGGCTGCGACAGGTCGCGCACCGTGATGATGACGGGGCTGATCCACTGCTCGCTTCGCGCCTCGAGCGGCTTCGGCAAATACTGCGCGACGTTCTCGAACGCGGGTCGGCCGCCGATGCTCACCGTGTCGTAGGTGAACTCCTCCCCCGTCACGTACTCTTCCACGCTCACCTCGGGCACGCGCGCGGTGCGAGCGAGCACGGACTCGAGCTCCTTCGGGTCGTCGACGCGGTAGGTGTCCGCGCTGCCGGCGCCCGCGATCGGCTTGACCACGAGCGGGTAGCCGATCTGCTCCGCGGCCGCCCACGCCTCGCTCGGGCTCGTCACGCGCCGCGAGCGCGGAACGCGCAGCCCCGCCGCCGCCACGCGCTCCTTCATGAGCTGTTTGTCGCGAAACCCGCGCACCGTGTCGACGCTCATGCCCGGCACGCCCCACGCTTCGCGCAGCCGCGCCGCCAAGAGCACGAGCGGCTCCCAGTTCGTCAGCACGCGATCGATCGAGCGCCCGTGCAGCCACGCGCTCGCCCGCGCCACGACGTCGCGCTCGTCCATGATGCGCGGCACCGCGAGGTAGTCGGTGAGGTAGCCGCGCAGCTTCTTCGGCAGGCTCCCGGGGGCGCTGTCGCCGATCCCGTAGACCTCGGCGCCGACCTCCGCGAGGCCACGCGTGTACTCCTGCATCTCGGGCGGATAGCTCGGCGCTAAGAAGACGACTCGCATCGCGACGAGCGCAGCATAGTGGGCGAGCCGCGGGAGTCGTCACGCAAAAAACGGCGGGTCGCCGCGAGCGCCGCCTCTCTCCCACAAGCGGCCGAGCGCGCGAATCCCCGAGATTTATGGCACTTTTCGCGATAACCTGCCGCCCCCCATGCGTTCCGTAGTCTTCGTCGCCCCCTTCCCCCTCGAGACCACGCTGCGCTTCGTGCGCGCCGCAGCTCGCCTCGACGGCGTCCGCGTCCTCGGCGTCGTGTGCCAGGAGCCGCGCGGAGAGGAGCGTCGGCTGTTCGCTGACTTCGCTCGCGTCGACAACCCGCTCGCCGCCTCGGAGCTCATCGGCGCCATCGACGTCCTGCGCCGCCGCCACGGGCAGCCGCATCGCATCGTCGGCGTGCTCGAGCCGCTGCAGGTGCAGCTCGCCGTCGCGCGCGATCATTTCGGCGTCCCCGGCACCGATCCGAACACCGCCGATCTCTTCCGCGACAAGGCGCGCATGAAAGATCGCCTGCGCCAGGCGGGCCTGCCGGTCGCACGGCATCGGCTCATCACGCGGATGGAAGACGCCGATAGTTTCGCGCACGAGGTGGGCTTTCCGATCGTGCTCAAGCCCCCGGCCGGCCTCGGCGCCAAGGCGACCTTCCGCGTCGCGAACCTCGCCGAGCTGCGGTCGGGCGTGCGCGGCATGGGCGCGAGCCGCGATAACCCGGTGCTCGGCGAGGAGTTCTTGCAGGGCACCGAGGGCAGCTTCGAGACCATCACCGTCGGCGGCCGCGTACGCGCCCGCTCGATCTCGCACTACCTGCCGCCGCCGCTCACCGTCGTCGAGAACCCCTGGATCCAGTGGTGCTGCATGCTCCCGCGCGACATCGACCGCCCGGAATATGAAGAGGTCGCCCGCGTCGGCATCAAGGCCATCGACGCGCTCGGCCTGCGCGACGGCTTCACGCACATGGAGTGGTTTCGCCGCACCGACGGCTCGATCGCCATCGGCGAAATCGCGCAGCGCCCGCCCGGCGCGAACATCGTCAAGATGGTGAGCTACGCCACCGAGACCGACGCCTACCGCGCGTGGGCACGCGCGACCATCGACGGCGCCTTCGACACGCCGTGGCATCGCCGCTACGCGGTCGGCTGCGCCTTCTTCCGCGGGATCGGGCGCGGGCGCGTCGCCGGGATTGAAGGCGGCGACGAGGCGCAGCGCGCGGTCGGCAAATGGGTCGTCGAGTCGAAGCTGCCGACGATCGGCGCGCCGAAGAGCGACAGCTACGAGGGCGACGGCTACGCGATCGTGCGCGACGAGCGCACCGGGGTCGTGGAAGAGCTGCTCGAGAAGCTCATCAGCACGGTTCGCGTCCGCTACGCCTAGCGCTGCCCGCACCCACCGATGCGCATCCTGTTCATCTCCTCCGAGGTCGCTCCGTTCGCCAAGACCGGCGGCCTCGGCGACGTCTCCGCGGCCCTGCCGAAGGCGCTCGCCGCCGAGGGGCACGACGTGCGCGTCGTCGTGCCGTATTACCGGCGCATTCGCGAGGCAGAGCACCCGGTCGAGCTCGTCGTGCCGCCGCTCGACGTGCGAATGGGCCGGCGGATCCTGCGGTTCTCGACGCTGCGCACGACCCTGCCCGGCACCAACGTCTCGGTCTATTTCATCGAGTGCAACCAGCTCTACGACCGCCCCGCGATCTACTCGGGCGACGGCGACGAGCACGTCCGCTTCGCCTTCCTCGGCCTGGCCGCGCTCCGCGTCGCTCAGCAGCTCGGCTTCGCGCCCGACATCGTCCACTGCAACGACTGGCAGTCCGGGCTCGTGCCCGTGACGCTGCGCACGGTGTTCGCCTGGGACCGGCTGTTCTCGAACACGCGCACGGTCCTCACCATTCACAACATCGGCCACCAGGGCACCTTCGCCGCCGATGTCCTCGCCGACGTCGGCCTCGAGCAGGCCGCCGAGCAGCTCCACCAAGAAGAGCTCCGCGCCGGACGGCTCTCCTTCATGCTGACCGGGATCTTGCACGCGAACGCGATCACCACGGTGAGCCCCACCTACGCGCGCGAGATCCAGCAGCCCGAGCATGGCGTCGGCCTCGACGCATACCTGCGTGGCCGCCGCGACGTGCTCTTCGGGATCCTCAACGGCATCGACGACGACGTGTGGAGCCCGAGAAACGACGCGCTCCTCCCCGCGACGTACTCGGCCGACGACCTCGCCGGCAAAGAGACATGCAAGCGCGCCCTCCTCGACATGACGAGGCTGCCCTATCGCCGCGGCGTCCCGGTCTTCGGCATCGTCTCGCGCCTCGCCTGGCAGAAGGGCTTCGACCTGTTCTTCGAGGTCTTGCCCGCGCTCTTGCGGCAGGCCGACGTGCAGCTCGTCGTGCTCGGCAGCGGCGAGAAGCGCTACGCCGATCTCTTCACGCAGCTCTCCAAGGTGGCCCCGCGAAACGTCGCGTACGTAAACACCTTCAGCGAGCCGCTCGCCCACCTCATCGAGGCCGGCAGCGACATGTTCCTCATGCCTTCACGCTACGAGCCGTGCGGCTTGAATCAGATGTACAGCCTCGCGTACGGCACGCCGCCCATCGTGCACAAGACCGGCGGCCTCGCCGACACCGTGCGCCAGTTCGACGCCCGCAACGGGCGCGGCAACGGCTTCTCGTTCGAGCACTTCGACGTGCGCGGGCTCAAGTGGGCCATCGGCTACGCGCTCGAGTGCTGGCGCGATCGCGGGGCGTGGCGGCGCCTGCAGCACAACGGCATGCGCGAGGACTGGTCGTGGCGCAGGCGCGTCCGCGAGTACGCCGAGCTCTACCGCAAGCTCGCGCCTTGACCTCGGCCGGTCAGGCGTCGCGCGATCTAGCGAGCGCCCGCCCGCGCGCGACTCACGCAACGCGGTGTTCGTGGCTTACGAACGAGCGCGCCGAATGGTAACGTGTCCGCCGATTCATGCCCGCCGACGTCGTCTTCATCGAGCCCTCGTTCCCTTCCAACCAGCGCGAGTTCGTCCGCGCCCTGCACGCGGTCGGCGCTCGCGTCACCGGGATCGGGGAGCGGCCGATCGGGATGCTCGGCGACGAGCTGAAGAGCTGGCTCCACCACTACGAAGAGGTGCCCAACGTCACCTCGCCCGTCGTCCTCGAGCGCGCGGTGAAGCGCGTGCAGAGCCAGGTGCGCGTCGATCGCCTCGAGGCCACGATCGAGGCGCACGTCATGGCCGCGGCGAAGGTGCGCGAGTCCTGCGGGATCCCCGGCACGAGCGTGCACTCGACGTTCCTCTGCCGCGACAAGCCCGCGATGAAAGAGACGCTGCGCGCCGCCGGCGTCCCCTGCGCGCAGTCGCTCGGCTCGAGCGATCCCGATGAGCTCCGCGCCTTCGCGCTCAAGGTCGGCTTTCCGCTGATCTTGAAGCCACGCGACGCGGCGGGCGCCTCCGGCACGATGCGGGTCGACGACGTGCGCGAGCTCGAAGCGGGCCTGCGCGCGATGGGCGTCGGTCAAGGCCGCAGCATCGCCGCCGAAGAGTTCATCGAGGGACATGAAGGCTTCTGGGACACGATCAGCATCGGCGGCAACGTCGCCCACGAGTTCGTGACTCACTACTACCCGAACGTGCTCGACGCGATGCGCCACCGCTGGATCAGCCCCCAGTTCATCGCGACGAACCGCGTCGACTCGGCCCCCGGCTACCTCGAAGTGAAGGCGCTCGGGCGCAAGGTCATCGCCGCGCTCGACCTCGGCACGACGGCCACGCACATGGAGTGGTTCTACGGGCCGAAGGGACTCAACTTCAGCGAGATCGGGTGTCGCCCGCCCGGCGTGCGCGCGTGGGATCTCTACGCGACGGGCAACGACATCGACATCTATCGCGAGTGGGCGATGGCCGTCGTTCACGGCCGACCGAGCCAAGCGCTCTCGCGCCGCTACTCCGCCGGCCTCATCGCGCTACGCCCGGAGCGCGACGGCCGCATCCGAGGCTACGAGGGGATCGCGCAGCTCGAGCGCGCCTTCGGCCAGTGGATCATGGACATGCATCTGCCTGGCGCCGGCACGCCGACCCAGCCGGTCGAGGGCGGCTACATGGCGAACGCCTGGATCCGCCTCAAGCACCCCGACTACGACGAGCTGCGCCGGATGCTCGATCTCACGGGCCAGACCGTGAAGGTGCGCGCCGCGTGAGCTCTGCTGCCGTTAGCTGGCGAGCCGCACGCGATCGCGCCTGCGCCGCCGGAGTCGCCGCGCGCCGCCCGTCGACATGAACCCGCGCGCCAGAAAACTCTCCGATCCGCCGCGCGCCCGGACCTCGCAGAAGCCCCCGCGTCGCCCGCCGCGCGCCATCGTGCTGCTCGGCAATCAGCGCTTCGATCCCACGGTGAAGGCGGCGCTCGACGAGCTCGAGCTCGAGGGGCCGATCGCCACGATTACGGCCGGCTGGCAAGAGCGCGAGAGCGAGGATCGCGAGCTCACCGAGCACCTCGGCTGCCGCACGTTCAACCTCCTCTTGCACCGGCGCGCCGACGAGGTGTTCGCACACGACCGCGAGCTTCGCGCGGCCCATCGCAAGCGCCAAGAGACGCTGCGCCACAAGCAGGACTTCTATCGCATCCGACTCGAGCACGAGCTCGATGCCAACCAGGTCATTCGCCAGCGGCGCGCGCCGCCTGAGATCCTCGCCGAAGAGAAGACCGCGTCGATCGAGGCGATCCGCGACCTCGATCGCTACCACCTCGCGCAGTGCGAGCGCGTCCACGCCGAGTACGAGCGCGAGGTTCGGCCCTTCGAGCGCCCGCACGTCGCCGCCCACCGGCGCGAGCTCGCCGACATGCTCGCGCAATGCAACGCCCTGGCCATCACCGGAGGTCACGTCGCGTCCATCTTGAACCGCATGCGCCTCTTCGGCGTGGCCGAGCTGCTCGACGGCCACGTCGTGTGCGGCTGGTCCGCGGGCGCGATGGTGCTCACCGACCGCGTCGTCCTCTTTCACGACAGCCCGCCGCAAGGACAGGGCGCCGCCGAGGTGCTCGATCGCGGGCTCGGGCTCGCCCCGGGCCTCGTCGTGCTCCCTCACCCCGAGACGCGTCTCAAGCTCCACGACGACGAGCGCGTGGGCGTCATCGCGCGCCGCTTCGCTCCCGCCCGCTGCCTCGCGTTCCCCGAGCGCAGGCAGATCACGCTCGAGCGCACACACGACGAATCGCTCGAGCTCGTGCGGCCGACCGGCATCGTCGAGCTCGCTCCCGACGGCACGACCGCGGTGCACGGCATCCCCCCCGCGCCGCCGTCGCGCCCAGGAATTGCCGCGCCGTTCTACGCCGAGGGCGGCTCGACCCTCCCCGTCTTCGAGGTCGGTCGCCCCTCGAGCCCCGGCGCGGCTCGCCCCTCGAGCCCCGGCGCGGCTCGCCCCTCGAGCCCCGGCTCACTTCGTCCCTCGAGCCCCGGCTCACTTCGTCCCTCGAGCCCCGGCGCGGCTCGCCCGTCGACCCCCGGCGCGGGTCGCGGCTCCGACCCCGGCTTCGGCGAAGGGAGCTCGGGATGAGCCACGCGATCGAGGAGCTGCTCGCCGCAGGGCCGAGCCCCGAGGCGATCGCCGCGTGGATGGAGGGCAAGCGCTTCCCCTTCGTCGAGGGCTCGAGCGCGACCTTCATCTATCGCGGCGAGGCCGACGCCCTCTACCTCCGGCACTGGATCTTCGGCCTCGAGTCGGCGCAGGCGCTCACCCTCGTCGAGGGCACCGATCTCTGGCACCTCACGCTCGAGATCCCGCCGCACTCGCGCGTCGAGTACAAGCTCGAGCTGCAGAAGAACGGCGGCACGCAGTGGATCCAAGATCCCTTGAATCCCCACCGCGCGCGCGATCCCTTCGGCGCCAACTCGGTGCTCGCGGGGGAGGGCTACGTCATCCCCGAGTGGTCGCAGGACGACACCCTCGCGCGCCGCGGCACGCTCGAGCCCTTCACCTTCGACAGCGCCGCCCTCGAGGCGAAGCGCACCGGCTTTCTCTACCTGCCCGCGCGCTTTCGTCGCTCGCGCCGCTACCCGCTGCTCGTCGTGCACGACGGCTCGGACTACATGAGATATGCGGGGCTGCGCACGGTCCTCGACAACCTCATCCACCGGCTCGAGATCCCCGACCTCGTCGCGCTCTTCCTCGACTCGCCCGACCGGCTCAAGGAGTACGCGAACCACGAGGCCCACGCCCGCTTCGTCACCGAAGAGGTCGTCCCGCACCTCGAGTCGCGCTGGCCGCTCATCGGCGAGCCGCGGGGCCGCTGCCTCATGGGCGCGAGCTTCGGCGGCGTCGCGTCGCTCTCGACCGCGGTCCGCTACCCCGGATTCTGGGGGCGCCTCTTGCTCCAGTCGGGCTCTTTCGCCTTCACCGACATCGGCTCACGCAACCACCGCGGCCCCGTGTTCGATCCGGTCGTGAAGTTCATGAACGGCTTCCGCGGCGCGCCGTCGGCGGTGAGCGAGCGCGTGTTCGTGAGCTGCGGCGTGTACGAGTCGCTCATCTACGAGAACCGGAGCCTCGTCCCGCTGCTCGACGCGACGGGCATGCAGGTGCGCTTCGTCGAGGCGCGCGACGGCCACAACTGGGAAAACTGGCGCGACCGATCGCGCGAAGGCTTGTCTTGGCTCTTCCCCGGACCCCTCATGATGGTCTACGAGTGACGCCGCTCGGCAGCCACCCACCGCGAGACACCCCATGACCGAAATCACCCGCAACATCGGCCTCTCCCTCGGCGCCGACATCTGCTGGCCCGCTTGCTACGAGGGGATCATGCGCCGGCTCGACCTGCGCATCCCGCACCAGGGCAACACCCTCAGGATGCACGTCGAGCGCGTGACGATCGAGCCGTTCGATCTCATGCAGTCGTGCAAATACGACGTCGTCATCGATCGGCTGACGCACTGGTACCACACGAGCCGCGAGTGGATCAAAAAGGCCATCGTGATGAACGACCTCTACGTGTTCAACAACCCGTGGGCGGTCCAGTCGATGGAGAAGCACACGTCCTATTGCGCGATGATGCGCCTCGGGATGCCCATCCCCGGGACGTGGATGATCCCGCCGAAGGACTACGAGCCCACCCCCGATCTGCAGCCCACGCTCTCGCGCTACGCCAAGCTCTTCGACGTCGGCCGCCTCGGCCCGAAGCTCGGCTACCCGCTCTTCGTGAAGCCCTACGACGGCGGCGGCTGGCGCGGAGTGACGCGCTGCCCGGACGAGGCCAAGCTCCGCCAGGCGTACGATGAGAGCGGCAAGACCGTGATGCACGTGCAGGCGGCCGTCGCCCCGTTCGACCGCTTCGTGCGGTGCATCGGCTTCGGGCCCCAGACGCACTCGGTGCTCTACGACCCGGACGCGCCGCTCCACGATCGCTATACGATGCAGCGCGATTTCATCTCACAGAAAGAGCTCGACCACCTTCGCAAGATCACGCTCACGATCAACGCGTTCTTCGGGTGGGAGTTCAACAGCTGCGAGTCGCTGCGCCGCGACGGCGTCTGGCACCCCATCGACTTCGCGAACCCCTGCCCCGACTCCCAGGTGACGAGCCTGCACTACCACTTTCCGTGGCTCGTGAAGTCGTACATCAAGTGGAGCGTGTTCTGCGCCGCCACGAAGCGCAAGATGCGTCAGACGCTCGACTGGACGCCGTTCTACGAGATCGCCGCCGGCGAAGGCACCTTCGAAGAGAAGCTCGACCAGTACGCGCAGATCGCCGACCAGCGCTTCGAGACGACGCGCTTCGAGGAGTTCTGCGACAAGCACCTCGGCCACCTCGACGAGGTAGCGCACGAGTTCTTCGGGACCGAAGAGGCCAAGACGGCCGTGCGCCAGAAGGTGACGGCGCTCTTTCCGCAGCACGAGATTGACCAGTTCACCGAGCTCTTCTTCAACCGCATCCAAGAGTGGCGCCGCGTCGAGGGCCGCTAGACTCTCAAGACTCGAGACACGAGACGCGAACTACGAAATGAAGCGAGGGACCATGGCCGACGAGTTCGTCAAATCAAGCTGGTACTCCGAGCGCATGCGCGCTCAATCGACGATGGTTCGCTGGGGGCACCACGGGCAGCCCGTGCTGGTGTTTCCGACCGCGGGCGGCGACGCCGAAGAGATCGAGCGCATGAAGCTCGTCTACGCGCTCTGGCCGCTCATCGAGGCGGGGCGCATCAAGATCTACTCGTGCGACAGCGTCGCGGGCAGCGCCTGGTTCCGCAAAGAGGGTAGCCCCGCCGAGCGCATGGCCATGCAGCACAAGTTTCACCAGTACGTGAAGCACGAGGTGGCGCCGGCGATCCGCCGCGACTGCGGCAACGACAGCGTGCCAATCTGGACCTCGGGCGCGTCGATCGGCGCGTTTCACGCGGTGGCGGCCGTGTGCCGCTTCCCCGACATCTTCCACCGCGCGCTCGGCATGAGCGGCACCTACGACCTCATGCGCTTCATCGAGGTGAAGAACTTCACCGAGGACTACTTCGTCTCCTCACCGCTGCAGTTCGTGCCGACCTTGAGCGGGCCGCACCTCGACGTCTTGCGCCAGCGCCTCATCGTGTTCGCCTCGGGCGACGGCCGCGCCGAGAACATGGGAGAGAGCTGGGCGATGGCGAACGTGCTCGGCAAGAAGCGCATCCCGAACCGCGTCGATCCGTGGGGGCCCGACTGGAACCACGACTGGCCGACCTGGCGCGCGATGTTGCCCAAATACCTCGACGAGTGGACCCGCTGACGCGCGGCCGCGTGGTGTCGCTCACGGCGCGGTGAAGCGACGAGCGGGGCTGGCGGCGCCGGCAAGAGCCCCCCGACCGACGAGCGAGACCGCAAGTGAGGTAGCGTGCGCGTGGCGCTCGCTCCCGATCCTGCGAGAGTCCGGTCACGGCGCCGTGAAGCGCACGGCGTCGGCGACGACTACATAGCCCGGCGTCGTCCAGCGCGAGAGCGCGACGGAGTTCCAGCCCTTCGAGAGCGCGAAGCTGCCGAGCAGGCCCCAGCCGGCGCCGCCCGCTTGCTGGTTCACCTCGATCGTGCCGACCTTCGTGTCGGCGGCGTCGAACACCAAGAACGGCGCCGTCTTCGAGCGGTTGGCGCCCGCCGTCCACCACGCCTCGATGGTGACCGTGCGATCGCTCTCGAGGTACACGCGAAAAAGCGCCGCGTCCGCGCTGGCGCCGGTCGATCGATACGCGTAGCTCGCGCCGTATTTGCCGGGCGCGCTGGTGCCGAGCTGCCACTCGGCCGAGGCCTCGAACGCCGTCGTCGCGGTGGCACCGCCGCCGTTGTCGATGACGAGCTCGAGAGGCCCGGGCCCTCCACCGCCCTGCCCCTCTCCGCCCGCGCCGCCGCTGCCGGAGCCGCCCGCGCCGTCCATGCCGCCCGCACCGCTCGCGCCGTCGGGGATCACCGGCAGAGGCCCGTCGTAGCCCACGGTGTCGGCGAAGAGCGCCCAGATCTTGCGGTGGTTCTTCGCCGACGAGACCCACGGCGTGTACGTGTAGATCGCCGCGGTCGCCTGGTTCTCCGGCGTCACCGTGTAGCCGTCGAGCGTCTTCTTGCCCTTGCCGACGCCGAAGCCCGCCACGGTGGTGCCGCCGTCGCCGAGATCGTCGAGGTACGAGCGAAACCGCGCGGCCATGCAGTCGACCTGTTTGCCAAAGCCCTTGTACGCCGGATTGCACTGTTGATTGTCAGGACAGCCGCAGCCCATGGCGTAGTCGAGCGCCTTCTGCGTGGCGGTCTCTTTGCCAATCAGCGACTGCTCGAGCTGCAGCCGCGTGAGCACCACGATGGGGTTGATGCCGTGCGCCTTGGCGGCGTCCACGATCGCCTGCGCCGCCGTCTTGCCGCCCGTAGTGTACGTCGCGAGCACGGACTTCCACCCATAGGGGTTCTTGTTCAAGAACGCCTGCACTAAGGTCACGTCGAGCGCGCCCGAGTCGGTGAGCTCGCCGTCCGTGAGCACGTCATTCTTGTCGAACGGCCCCGCCTCGTAGGCCAAAGCCGGCGTATCGTCGGGGACGCCGTCGCCGTCGACGTCCTCGGCGCCGTAGCCACCGTGCGGCTCCACCGCGGCGCAGCTCACGAGGAGCGGCAGCGTGACCGATAGAAGCTTGATCTCAAGTGAGCACGAACGAGTAGCCATCGCGAACCTCGCGTTCGGTGCCCGCGCGAGATTCTAACGCCAGCGCACGGTGAAACTCACCAAGTTTTTCACGGGTTTCGCTCGCGGTGGACAATTGGCCTGCGGCTGGAACGGGCGCTACTCGGCCGCGTCCGACGCTGTTCCGCGGACTGCCGCCGGCGCCGGCGCCGCCTTCCAGCCCGGTCCCGCGAACACGTGCCGGAGGGAATCGCCGAGTGTGCGCGCGCGTCGGGCGGCACCCGCGATGGCCACGAACTCGTGGACGAAGATGGTCCACAGATTGAAGCTCTTCACGTTCTTCGTGAGGCCGTACACCACGGGCTCGACCTCGGGCTCGAAGCTGCCGAAGAGGCGATCCCACACGATCAAGATCCCGCCGTGGTTCTTGTCGAGATACTGCGGGTTCGACCCGTGATGCACGCGGTGGTGGCTCGGCGTGTTGAAGACGAGCTCGATCGCGCGCGGCAGCTTGTTCACGCACTCGGTGTGGACGAGGAATTGGTAGATGAGGTTGATGCCGCCCGAGGTCATGATGATCCACGGTTCGATGCCGAGGAGCGCGATCGGCGGAAACGTGACGAAGGCGAACAAGGGCGCCCACGGCTGGCGCAGCGCGGTCGAGAAATTGAAGTGCTCGCTCGAGTGGTGACTCACGTGCGTGGCCCAGAGGATGCGCACCGAGTGCTCGGCGCGATGCAGCCAGTAATAGGCAAAGTCCCAGACCAGCATCGCCACCGTCCAGGCGAGCCAGCCGTCGCCGAGCGACAGGAAGCGGTGGCCGTAGAGCCACGTTCCGAGCGCCATCTGTCCGAGGCCGATGACGCCGACCGTGGCCACCGAAACGATGCCGGTGCCGAGGCTCGCGAGCGTGTCCTTCCGTTCGTAGCCGACGAGGGCCTCGCCGCTCGCACGCCGGCGGACTATGGCGCGCCGCTCCCACAACATGGCAGCGAAGTAGAAGGGGATCGCGACGAGCGACGGATCGAGATGCTCACGCATGTTCGGTCTCTGGGCACTAGCGTTGCACGGTGGCGCAGCTGGGGAATATGGCGAAGCTGGGCAATACGGCGAAGCTGGGCAATACGGCGAAGCTGGGCAATGCGGCGAAGTTGGGCAATGCGGCGAAGCTGGGCAATACGGCGAAGCTGGGCAATACGGCGAAGTTGGGCAATACGGCGAAGTTGGGCAATACGGCGAAGCTGGGCAATACGGCGGAGCTGGGCAATACGGCGGAGCTGGGCAATACGGCGGAGCTGGGCAATGCGGCGAAGTTGGGCACGGTGTCCTCGAGGGAATGAGTTGGGCAAAGTGCGCTAGGCCGAGGCGAAGAGGAGCGCGCCGAGCACGTCGAGGTCGGCCTTGAGCCGCTTGATCTGGGAGGCGTCGGGCAGCGCCAGCTGGTTCAAGACGAGCCCCTGGATCGCGGCGATGGCGAGGCCCGTCGCGGTGCGAACGCGCGCCGGATCGCCGAGCTCGACGAGCGTGACGGTGAACGCCTCGATGTGCGCGATGTGGGCGCGAACGACGGGCGCTAGCCGTGCGCCGAGCTCGCGATCGGTGCGCGCGGCCGTGTAGAGCTCGAACGCCGCGGCGAGCCGCGGATCGAGCATCTGGGCCCAGAGGAGCGCGAGCCCGCCGTGCACGTTGCGCTGCTTCTTCGGCAGCGCGACGAAGGCCGCCTCGAAACGCGCGCGCAGCTGCAAGAAGAGGTGCTCGGCGACGGCCGCGAGGAGCTCGGACTTCGCCGGGAAATGCTTGAAGAGCGCGCCCTGGCTCAGGCCCGCGCGGCGGCAGACCTCCGTCGTGGTGAAGGCTGCGAGGCCCGCAAGGACGAGCTGCTCGAGCGCGGCGTCGAGGAGCTGCCCCCGCGTCTCTTGCTTGCGCTGGGCCTGGGTGCGGCGCGCGGGCATGCGCTGGACCTGGGTGCGCGCGGGCGCGGCGGGGGTGCGGGTGCGGCGCACGGCGAGCTCCCCTGCCCGATCCCCCGCGCCTTCACTGCCCGTCGTTCGAGTCACGCCCGGACCCTACACGGCGCTATAGAAAGTGACAAGTCACTTTTTATCGTCGACGAAACCCTGAGCACGCGCGACCAGATCGCGTACCGCGGCAAGCTCGGAGCGGACGCATCGCGTGAAACGCAGCGTAGTAGGCGCGACTGACCGCGTCGCGCAGCAGGCCGAGGTCGATCAGCGCCTCGGCGGCGCGCAGCGCATCGGCCGCGGCCGCTAGGTCGGCGCGTGCATTGGCTCGGCGATTGTCGTCGGTCATACGATGACGCCGTCGCGCGCGACCTCGCGTGGCAAGAGCAGCTCACGGCTCTCGAGCTCGGCCCAGGCGCTCTCCGAGATCACCAGCGGCACGATGCGAAGGTCGCGCTCGAAGCCGATGGTCGCCGCGATGTCGATGATGCGGGCACGCTCACCGACCGCGAGGTGATCGAGGACGATCAGCAGGTCGACATCCGAGTCCTCGTTCGCCGTGCCCCGGGCCGTCGAGCCGAACACCACGACGCGCCCAACACGGCCGGGGAGTTGCCGCTCTAGCTCGCGCCGTACGTCCTTTGCGGCGCTCGCAACGACTGGCGGCAACATGACCATGGAGTATACCCGAGACTGGTCACTCGTCAGATGTGCGGCGATCCTGTCGAGCGCCGCAGAGTCAACCGTGACACTCACTCTTGATCCTCCGGCGCCCGCCCCTGCTGGTCCATTGAGGGTGAACGCCGGCAAGGATACGGTGAAGCTCCATGAACGCATCCAACCTCGGTCCACCGCTTGGCTTCCTCGGCGTGCTGCTCGCGGCAGCGTGCGCGAACGCCGTGCTCGTAGACCCCATCACGAGCCCCGAGGCCACGGGGACGACCAGCGGCGCATCGACCGGCGGCGGCGGCACGGGTGGAAGCGCGCTGGTCTCGACCGCGGCCACGGGCGGCCTCGGCGGTTCCGGCGGCGCGGGTGGTGGGCTCGCCTGTCCGAACGGCGAGACCGAGTGCGACGGCGCATGTGTCGACGTGACCACCAACGCCCTTCACTGCGGCGCGTGTGGCAACGGCTGCCCATCGACGGCCGGATCGAGCCCGACCTGCAGCTCGGGCGTCTGCGGATTTGCCTGCCATTCGGGCAAAGGCGACTGCAACGCCGACCCCATCGACGGCTGCGAAGCCGAGCTGACGAGCGATCCCCTCCACTGCGGATCGTGCATGACCGCATGCCCGAACAAGCAGGCCTGCGAGGCGGGCGTGTGCAACCCCAAGTCGTGCCTCGGACAACTCGGCTTCAAGACGCGGACGGAGTACCCACAGAAGGTGTACGTCTGGGACATCGCCACTGGCGACCTCGACGGGGACGGCTGGCTCGACGTGACGGCGGCGACCGCGGGCGGCGGAGGACGCTCGTTCTTCAACAACAAGAACGGCGTGTTTGGCGCCCCCATTTCCTCCGGCGTGGTCGGCCCAGCCGAACCCTACGACGTGATCGTCGCCGACCTCGACGGGAACGGCCTCTCGGATCTTGCCTATGCCAACTACGACTCGTTTAACGTCGTCGTCGGGCTACGACAAGCCAACGGGACGTACGCGTCGAAGACGTACCCGGCGGGCCTGGCAAGGTCGATCGCGGCTGGCGACTTCGACGGCGACGGCGACCTCGATCTCGGTTACTCGAACCAGGTTTACCCCGTGTCCGATTTCATGCCCGTCCGCGTGCGCTTCAACGATGGCGCCGGCGGGTTCTCCGCGCCGACCTCCCTCGCGTTCGCTTCGAAGTCGGCTTGGGCCGGGACCTACCTCTCGGTTGCCGCCGGCGACTTCAACAACGACGGCAAGGCGGATCTCGTCGCGCACGACGTCTCCACCACCTCCTTCAGCGTGTACCTCGACGTTGGCGGGCCCAACGCCTCCGCCTTCGTGGAGTACCCCGCGCCCAGTGCCAAAAACGACGTTGCTCCCAACTCCCTCGTCACGGGTGATTTCAACGGCGACGGGTCGCTCGACGTCGTGACCGCCGGAAATGAGGCTGCCCAGCTGCATCTCGGCGACGGCAAAGGCGGCTTTACGCCGGCGGCGACGCTCGCGGATCCGCTGACGTTCAAGATGACCCGCGGCGACTTCGACGGGGACGCCCGTCTCGACCTCGCCGTCGCACGGCCCATCTTCAACGCGGGGCCTCTAAGCATCGCCGTCTACCGCGGCAACGGCGACGGCACGTTCGCGCCGATGCTGGAGGTGCCGGTGATGGCTGCGGGAAAAATGGGAACACCTTCGGTCGCGTCGGGCGACCTCGACGCGGACGGCAAGGACGAGCTCCTCGTGCACAGCACAGCGGACGCCAACGGCACCATGGTCCTCACCGTGTTTCCGGGCGCGTGCCTCTGATCGATCCTGCGTTCGAGCGGGCAGCTCCCTCGGCCGCGACGAGGCCCGCCTCGTACGCGAGGGACGACCGCAGCCAGCGCTCGACCTCGGCGAGCGGGACACGCTTGCGCGCCGCGTAATCCTCTACTTGATCGCGATCAATAGACCCAACATTGAAATAACGCGCGTCGGGGTGGTGAAGGTAGAGCCCGCTCACGCTCGCCGCCGGCGTCATCGCGAAGCTCTCGGTGAGCGCCATGCCGATCGCTTCGGCGTCGAGCAGCCGAAAGAGGGTCGTCTTCTCGCTGTGATCGGGGCACGCCGGGTAGCCGAACGCGGGACGAATTCCGCGGTATTTCTCGGCGATCCTCTCCTGATTGGAGAGCTCCCGCGCTTCGTGGCCCCAGGCTTGTCGCGCGCGCTCGTGCAGAAGCTCCGCTCCGGCCTCGGCGAGCCGATCCGCGAGGGCCTTCACCAGGATCGCCCGGTAATCGTCGCCGTCGGCTTGGTAGTCTGCCGCGAGCTCCTCGGCGCCAAGACCCGCCGTGACGGCAAACCCGCCCAGCCAGTCGACGAGCCCGCTGTCCTTCGGGGCCAGGTAGTCCGCGAGTGACCGGCAGGGCGAACGCTCGTCTTTGCTCTGTTGCTGCCGAAGCATGGGAAAACGCGCGCGCTCCGCGGAACGGGTCGCGTCCGTCCACACGAGGATGTCGTCGCCGTCCGAATTCGCAGGCCAAGACGCCGTGACGGCGCGTGCCCGCAGCGTGCCCTTCTGCACGACCTCGTCGAGCAAGCGGTTGCCCTCGTCGTAGAGCGCGCGCGCGGCCGCCCCGATTTTTGGATGCTCGAAAATCTGCGGGACCTTTCCCTTCAGCTCCCACGGCGCGAAGAAGAACTGCCAGTCGATGTACTCGCGTAGCTCCTCGAGCGAGAGCTCGAGTTGGTGGCGACCGAACAAGGAGGGTGCCGCCACGATCGCCTCATCGAAGCCGACCACGGGTCGCCGCGCGCGCGCCTCGGCTAGCGGGAGGAGGGCCTTGGCCTTCTTGCCGCTGTGGAGCTCTCGCAGGCGCTCCTGTTCCGCGCGGTTCTTCGCGTCGAGCTTTGCGCGCCCGACCGGATCGAGCAGGCTCGACACGACATTGACCGCACGCGACGCGTCGGCGACGTGCACGGTCACGCCGCGAAATTGAGGCGCGATCTTGACCGCGGTGTGTTGACGGCTCGTCGTCGCGCCGCCAATGAGGAGCGGCACCTCGAACCCCTGGCGCTCCATCTCTTGCGCCACGCTCACCATCTCGTCGAGGCTCGGCGTGATGCGACCCGAGAGGCCGACGACGTCCGCGCCCTCGCAGAGTTTGGTGCAGGCTCCACGCCCCCCGCACCAAACCCGCGCCGCCCACGACGACTTTCCTCTGTAATTGCGGCGGAGGAGAAGGGATTCGAACCCCTGGTGGGTTGCCCCACGGCGGTTTTCAAAATGCCATTTGGATAATACACCGAGTGGATCGGGTGTTCACGATAAGGCAACTCAAAGGATCTTCGTGCAACGACGTGGACACGAAGTGCCAAGCGGGTCTTGGCATATGGGCCAAATACCAAGGGGTTTATACCACGCTGTATACCACGTGGTATTTCGAGCGTTCTCGGGTGGTTGCCGTGAGCGGTGGCGGTCAGAACGGCAGGCCGCCGAGCTTGCGATCGAGGTAGTGGAGGAGACTTCGGGTCACGTTGATCACGAGCCAGGCCTCGTCTTCGTCGACCAGTTCCTCGTTCGGATGGCCGAGGCTCGCTCGATTCCTGATCGTGTTGATGGAATCGACGATTGCACTCGCCGAGCGCAGGATCTTCTTTATGTCCTCTCGGCGGACGTCGGGGATCTGAAGGCTCGGATGCTGAGCGATGAGTGTGGACCAGAGCTGCGTGACTGATGGGTCGTTGCCGAGGGTGATGCCTGCCTCTCGGCACACGTGAACGAGGTGGCCGTGCAGTGCCGTGTGGAGTCGGTCCACTGCGCTTACGGGTCCACGGCTCTTGATGAGGGCCTCGGCATCCGCCAGCGCCCGTTGGACCGTGTCCGTGGTCACCGAAGGAACCGCTGCACCAACGACGTTGCCCTCCAACCGTTCAGCGAGCGTCTTGAACTGTTCGGCGATCTCGGTCTTGGTTGCGATCAGTTCGCTCGGGGATTCGTTCGGCGGGAACTTCGCCAGGATTCCACGGATGATGCGTGCTTGTTCGAGAGGGCTCGCCTTCTCCAGAATTTCGAGGAAGCTGTTCTTCGTCGTACCGCACCGTTGCCGAACAGCAGGAACGTCGACGTTCGGTAAGTCGCAGAACTCGACGTAGAAGCGCTCGTGCTCCGAGTACGAGAAGCCTCGGAGGTAGCCCCCATCGACGCCGATGTACTTGTAGACCAGCGTGTTGATCTCGCCCTTCGTCATGCCGCTCATCGGGGCGCGATGATACCCCGTCAGCGGTCCCTCTCGTGGGCGCTGACAAGTGGACATTTAATGCGCTTCTTCGCCGCTCGACGAGGCATCGACGAACAACGTGCCCCTCGCGAGCTCGCCGATGGGCGCCTGGGCAACGTGGCTAAGCCCGAGCTCGGCTGCGTCCCCTCTCAAGCGAAAGTCTCCCTTTGAGCCGCCTATGGTGGCCTTCGATCGTGCCTAGAGAAGATCGGGCTGACGGTGGCCATGGCCTCCATGGTCGCGATCACGAAGGCGGCACCATGGGTCGGCGGTGGGCGCACCACGAGTGTCGACGGGAGAGAGCGATCGAGAATGCAGCGACAACGACTCTTCTCGGTCGGGCGTCTCGTCGCAACGCCGATGGTGCTCGCGAGTGTCTCGCACGAGGAACTTCTCTATGCCGTTGCTCGTCACGCAAGCGGCGATTGGGGAACCGTCGACGATGACGACCGTCGAGCAAACGACCTCGCCCTCCAGCACGGCGACCGACTCCTCTCGGCGTACGTCACGTCGCGTGGGACCAAGTTCTTGATCATCACCGAGGCGGACCACAGCACGACGACGGTGCTGTTGCCTAACGGTAGGAGTACAGAGCACGTTGTTCGTCGCGGTTGAGCGCTCATTCCACGTCGCTGCTCGTGACTGCACCGACGCATCTCGTCGGCGCTATTGAAAGTGAAAATCACCCAGATCCCCGTGGTTTTCGGGTAACCGTCCGGCGAAGGCCGTCGTGACGGACGGCGCGGTGGCCGCTCAGTCGGCGGCGGCCCAGGCAGCCGGGAGCAACTCGTCGATCGCGTTGGCCGGGTGATCCTGGACGCGGGCGAGCACGTCGGCGAGGTACTCG
>SXGR01401362.1_pt1 | contig 23276 bp, 15 predicted proteins | sample 3174711 | NCBI WGS metagenome assembly SXGR01 (sample SAMN11356860, study PRJNA531348) | freshwater metagenome | isolation source: freshwater sample F1-60 | place: China: Fuxian Lake, Yuxi | collected 2017-12-25 | reverse complement strand
CGTCGGCCCCGGACTGGGAGGCCAGGTGGGTGATGCGCCGCTGGATCTCGTCGGTGACGTGCGGAATGACTTGAACGGTCTTGCCTAGATATACCCCATCGCGCTCGTTCTTGAGCACCTGCTCGTAGACCTGTCCGCTCGTCGTCGCGTTGGCCCGGCTCAGTTTGGTATTGGTGAAGCGCTCATAGTGCCCGAGGTCTAGGTCTGTCTCGGCACCATCGTCCAGCACGTAAACCTCGCCATGTTGATACGGGCTCATGGTGCCTGGATCGACGTTCAGATACGGATCGAACTTCTGGAATGCGACGGTCAGTCCGCGATTCTCCAGCAGGGTTCCGAGCGCCGCCGCGGTGAGGCCCTTGCCTAGGGAGCTCACGACGCCGCCCGTGACGAAGATGTACTTCATGAAGTGTTACTGTCCCAAGGCGTTTGCCTGAGCATCAAGTAAAACTTGAGGCCCTGAAGCCCGTCGCCTCTGGGTTGGCTCGTGTTAGCTCATGTTAGCGCTGAGCCATCGCCTATTGAGTCGTGGAGGTCCGGTGCGCCGCCGGTGAGGCGATCCAGGCGCCCACCTTGTCGGCCCAGCGCTTGCCGTGCTCGCGAAGGCCCGGTCCGCTGAAATGCACACCTTTGCCGCCCGAGTCTCGCAGGGGGCCCTTGAGGGCGTCGGAGTCTGGCCCCTCGAGGGCGATGCCTTCCTGCCACAGAGAAGCTTGTGCAGCCCGGATGTCGGCCGAGGCCTCATCGCCCGGCACATGGTAGCTGACTTGCGCCACGAACCACGGCGGCTCCCAGCCAATGCGTCGTCGGGATTCTTGGATCACGGTGCTCAGGTATTCTCGGTAGCGGGCGCCGGCGAGGGTCCGTGAGGCATCCGCCTGGTTGGCATCGCTCTCTCCCTGATGCCACAGCACCGCACGGAACCCGCCGGGACCTAAAGGAGTCAAGCGGCTCACCAAACCTTCGAAAGCCGCACCGTCACTTTCCCACTCCCCGGAATCGAGCCGGCGGACCCGTTGGGTCAAGGTCGGCGGGTTGGGAAAGCGGGATCCCTTGGGCAACCACTCGCGAACACTGGTTGCTCCGATGCCACAGGCGACGAGACCAACCGGGACGCCCAACCGTCGGGACAGCGCATCGCCAAAGGGGGGCAAGAAGCTGCCGCCGCCGCCGCTGGCACCGGGTTGCGGATCCAGGGCCGGACGCCAGCGCGAGCCGTCGAAGGTGGTGACCCATCCCGACTGGGGCTTCTGGAGTTCTTCGCCATGGTTGGCCGAATTGGACTGTCCAGTGACCACAAACACCTCGCCGATGCCCAAGTGTTCGATTTGGGTCTGGGCCACCACGGAGTCACCCCTCCGCTGGCGCACCTCGAGCTGGAACCAGCCGCCCGAGGGCATTTCCACGGAGCACCGGAATTGTCCCTTCGAGGTGGGGGTATCTCTGCGGATCCAAGGGCTCGGACGGCCGTCGGCCACAAATCGGGTCTCCAGGCTAATCGCTCCATCGACCTGCGAGCCATCGGTCCCGATCAAAGTGACCGTGCCTCGGTTCATGGTTTGTCGTTGAACGACCTGATAATCGAGTGGCGCGGACAAGTGCAGTTCGGCCGCTGTCAGTCCCAACGACAGGCTCCACACGCAGGCGGTTAGGCATCTCCAAGGGGTCATCGTAGGTGCATGATTGAAGAGCCGGATGCCGGCTGGCCAGCGGGAACGCTTGAATCCATCGTCCGTAGAGAAATAGCGTGGCCGTCATAGCGCGGTAACAGGGCCGTGGCAGGGATTCCTCAGTCGAATGAAGAACCGATGTGGCTATCGAAGAATTTTCGGATGGATCCTGCTGGGGTGGGCGGTTGTTTGCTCACTCCAGGCCGGGCCGCCGCTGCCGCTGCAACTGTCTCTGGAAGAGGGTGCGTGGCGGGAAGAGGTCTTGGGCCATTACAACGGTGCCATCCGCATTCACGAGCAACTGCTAGAACAACCCAATGTTCCGGACCGGATCCGCGTCGAGGCGATGCATCGTTTGGGCATTTGCTACACAATGAAAGGCAACCTGATTCCGGCGGTGAATCTCTTCCTCAAGTTGCTTCGAGAGTTTCCGGATACCGAACCATTTTCCCAGAAGGCCTCTCACAACCTCCTGCTCTTGTCGCCGGAGTCCAATCCGTCGGACCGCAGCTGGTTTCAAGACGAGCGCCTGTTCTTGGGAGACTTAGCCCTGGTGCTGGATGGCGCCCTAGCGCATTCGGAGATCCACAGCGCGACCGAGGTCGCCAACGAAATAATGGGTGCCTTGCGCATGATGCGCCGACAGCTCTCGGGCCAAGACTTACAATCGGTCGACCGCACGCTCCGGGCAATGGAGTCGCTCGAGGCGTCTTTGGCGAGTCCCAGAACCGCCGGAATACGCGCCGGGTGGATGCAAAGCCCGGGCCGGTCCTGGATGATTGACCGGGATTCCCTGTTTGCGCCGGACGACGCCAATGCGGCCGTGGTGGAGTGTCGCGATCGGCTGTCCAGAGCCTTGGTTGCGGAGGATGCAGCCGAGATTCGTAGGCAGGCCGGTCGGGCGGCCCGGTGGGCCGATCCGGTCGTGCGTGCGGGTGAAGAATCGCTAACAGCGGGTTACTTGAAGTTGATCCAGGAATCGACCGCCGCCGTGGCGTTGAGGGCTTCGGACGGGCGCTTTCGAGAAGCCCGCGCCGTTTGGCTGCAATCCTCCCGGACGCTGAACCGTGCCTTTGGTGCCTTCACCCTGCATGTATCGGGCTTGTCGGATTTTCCGGAGGAGATCCGACCACAATTAGTGGCGGTCCTCACCGGGGTCGATGAGGCCCTTCAGGCCATCGAGTCTACCGACGCCTCTCACGATCCGATGGTTTTGTTGTCTGCGGCCATTGAGCAGGTTCGTGCGATCGAGGCTCGGTTGATTCAACCTTCGGATCCGAAGTCTCAAGGCAAGCAGTCTGTCGATCCTGTCAACCCCGTCGCCCTCAATTCCCCGAGTGTTCAGCGACTCCGGCGTTGGGCAGACGATTGGGCCGCCGTCTGCACCACGTTGGGTGCCGGAGATCTCCTGAGGGCGCGTCAGTTGCTCAAGCCCTACGAACTATGAATACCTTCCTGCTGGAACCCTGACCTCGTGGTATTCCGATTCTTTCCATCCACCTTGGGTCTCCACCTCAAGCCTCGTGGCGAATTATTCGTCTCGTTGCTGGCCATCGGATTGGCTGTCGCTCTTCCGGCGATGGCCTGGGTCTGGACCACGGTCCGCACCCTCGATCGAGACCGCCGAGATTGGTCCCAGGAACTGCAAACCTTGCACCGGTTTCGGCTCGAAGAGGCCATCCGGACGCTCGACGTCGCCTTAAAAGCCCGCGCGTCCCGTGCCGGCCACCGGACTCCGTCCCGGGCTTCAGAGGCGGGAGTGTTGTTCCGGGATCTCTTGGGTGATGCTGGAGAAGCGGTGCTCCAAGAGGGGGCTCCAGATGGTTTGTTGGTCTTGGCTGCCGACGGGACGCCATTATATCCCGCGCTGGCCATCGGTGTGATTAATCCGCCGGAGGTCGACGTTCGGGGAGAGGCCTTGATGGGGGCGTTCCAGCAACGCCTTCTGACGCAGTCGATGGGCGATGCCTATTTGGGATTGGCGGCTCAGTGGGTGGAGCAAGGGCTCGAAGGAAGCCGATCCCCCTCCGGTCGTTTGTACCTCCCTTCCATTGAGTTGGCCGCGCTCCAGCAACTGTCCCGAGATGATGCACGGTTCGAGCCCATCCTCGAGTCGCTGGCTCGTCGTGTGTCGCGGCACACGGACCCGCTCATGCCCGCCAGTCAGCGATTATTTCTTTGGCGTGAACTCCAGCGACTCGGGGCCCGCGCCACCTTGCCCACCGAATCGGCCGAGGTGCTCGGGTTGGCGGTTGTTCAGGAATTGGTGGGCAAGCCCGACCGAGAACATCCCACCGCGAAGACGGTGCATCTTTCTGGCGATGCTCCTGGTCAAGAGGTCTGGCTGATCCCTGCACCCGGCGGGGGCGTAATATGGTTGTACCGTAGGGAGCGCCTTCACCAAGAATTGGAGGCTCAGGTCAATCGCTCGTTGGTGCCGCAAGGATATCGAGCGCAATTGGTATCCCAGCGCGATCCGGTTTCGGGAGTGGAGAATCTTCAAGCGTCCATGGGTGTGGCGTTACCCGGTTGGGCGCTGCGACTCGATACCTCGGTGGCGACGGCCGAACTGGCTGGATCGGCCCGCAGGCAAGCCGCCCTCCAAATCACCTCGGCGGCCAGTGCGGTAATCTTGGGAGCAGTTTTGAGTATCCTGGCGGTGCGCCGTTTTCTGCAACGTGTCCGCCTGACTGAGGTGCGCCATGACTTCCTAACCACTGTCTCTCACGAACTGCGTACCCCCATGACTTCCATTCGGATGCTCATCGATACGCTGGTGGCCGACCCGGATCTTCAACCCGATCGAACCCGGGCCTATTTGGAAGTCGTCTCCCGTGAAACACTTCGCTTGGGCCGCTTGGTCGACGACTACCTCACCTTCGCCCGACTAGAACGCGGCGGCATGAATTATGATTTCCAGCCCACGGCCCCGGAAACCGTGGTCGAAGCCGCGGTGCGCAGCGTCGAGTCGCGATTCGCTGCTCCGGGTTGCGACTTCCGCACCGAGATTGCTTGTCAGCTCCCAATGATCCGAGCCGATGCCTCGTCGCTCACCACCGCGGTGTTGAACTTGCTTGAGAACGCCCACAAATACACCGGTGCCGATAAGCGTATCCTGCTCACCGTCACCCGCTCCGGTTCCACCCTCTGTTTTGCGGTCACTGACAACGGTCGCGGCTTCGACCCTCGGCAGCGGTCCCGCATCTTCGAAAAATTCTACCGCGTTGAAGGAAACGGCAATTCAGTCACCGGTGCGGGTCTGGGTCTCCATATCGTAAAGTCCATCGTCGAGGCCCATGGAGGCCAGGTAGAGGTGGAGACGACGCCGGGCGAGGGAAGCCGCTTCGCCATCCATATACCGGTGGTTGCTGCGAACACAGAAAGCCACCATGAAACCTGAACTCATTTTGGTGATCGAGGATGACGCCGCCATCCTCTTTGGCCTGCGCGATAATCTTCAACGCGCCGGCTACGAGGTGCGCTCGGCGGGCGATGGCCATCAAGGGTTGGAATTGGCGCGGACCTTGCGGCCTCATTTGGTGCTGCTGGACCTAATGCTACCCGGTTTGTCCGGTCACGAGGTCTGCCGCCGGATTCGTGTCGATGGGCTCGAGATGCCAGTGGTCATGCTGACGGCTTTAGGTGAAGAAGCCCAAGTGGTTCGGGGCCTGAATCTTGGGGCTGACGATTACGTCACCAAGCCCTTCGGGATCGGTGAATTGATGGCTCGGATCGCCGCCTTGTTGCGCCGCCACCGCCGGGTCATCCCCGATGTGGTGCACATCGGTTCGCTCGAGGTAGACCGTGGAGCGCGGCGGGTGAGCCGGAAAGGTGCGGAGATCGAATTGACCCCCAAGGAATACGGACTGCTGGAATTCTTCACTCGCAAGTCTGGCCGAGCACTCACGCGCGAGCAAATTCTCGATGCCGTCTGGGGAGACTCGGCCGCCGTCACCGACCGCAGCGTGGATCGCGCCGTCACCACGTTGCGTTCCAAGATCGAAGAAAACCCCAACCGCCCGAGCCTCATCCAGACCGTGCCTCAGGTGGGATATCGTTTCGAAGGCTAACGCGTCGAAGGCAAACGCTCTGAAGGCGAACGCTTAGAAGATTAAAACCCGGTTCGATAAAACGCTTTGAGCGTCATCAGGTGGTAACAACGGAGTCCGATGCTGGAGGTGTTATGAAACTCCAAGGTCTCGTTCGAAGACTCCTGACTTCCACACTCTACCTCCACCTTCGCCACCGCCTGATTATCCTCGGGTTGGCCTTAATGGCGAGCAACGCAACTCCGGTCGGTGGCCGCCTCATGGCCGCTTCTTCAACCACCTCGCCGCTGCCAAAAATCGTCGGCGGCCACTCGGCACCCAAAGGCGCGTATCCCTGGATGAGCGCTCTAGTCCTGCGAGGGCAAACCCCGGTCAAAGGGCAATTTTGCGGCGGTGCGCTCATTCATCCTCAGTGGGTGTTGTCGGCAGCACACTGTGTCGAAGACATGTCGGCCTCTTCGGTCGATGTGCTGGTGGGTGGCTATGACTTGCAGTCGTCCAGCGATGGCACTCGGGTCTCGGTTTCCCAGATTATCATTCACCCCCGCTTCAGCACGGTGAAGGGCGCCCTGGTCAACGACTTTGCCTTGCTCAAGCTTTCCAAACCGCTCACCGGAGTGCCAGTGCTGTCGCTGGTGGACGCCGCCAGCCAAGTTGCTCCCGGAACTCCGGTGAAGGGCATGGGATGGGGCACCACCTCGGAGGCTGGCCGGCAGTCGGCGATCTTGTTGGAGGTCGACATGAACCTCGTCAGCCTGGCCGATGCTTCCCAGGTTTATCCCGGGTTGTCACAAGCCCACCTTGCGGCCGGAGTTCCCGGAGGCGGCCGGGACACCTGCCAGGGCGACAGCGGCGGGCCACTGGTGGTCTCCGATGGGCGGGGCGGTTGGCGTCATGCCGGCACGGTGAGTTTCGGAGACGGTTGTGGTCGCGATGGCACCCCGGGCATTTACGGCAACACGATTAACTACCGGTCGTGGATCTTGCAGCAAATCGAGACCTCGGTCTCGGTAGCCACCGACGATCACGGCAACACCGCCGCCACGGCCACTGCGGTGGTATGGAATGCACCCACCCGCGGCGTTCTAGAAACCACCAGCGACCAAGACTGGTTTCGCCTCGAAGCCAGTGGATCGGTGACACTGAACTTTGTTAGTTCTGGGACCAATGATGTCCAAGGCACCTTAATCAACGCTTCGGGAGCCGTCCTGGCCCAAGATAACAACAGCGCCGGGGCTCCCAACTTCCTCATCGTTACCAATGTGGCCGCAGGCACCTACTTCTTGAAAGTGACGGGCACGGGTTTATCTAAGGGCGCCTATACAGTCCTCGCCAAGTGGACGGCGGCGCCAGTGACAATCGGGGCTCCGGAAATCGGGTTGCTGGGTTTAAATTCAAATCCCATCACCGATGGGGCCCTGACAGCCAAGACCACCGATGGCACCGACTTTGGGGAGGTCGATCTGAGTAACGGCTCCCGCTCAACTTCCTTCTCCGTTCGCAACACCGGCAAGGCCACGCTCACCCTGGGGACTGTGCAGCTCAGCGGTTCGGGCGCGGCTCAATTCCGAGTGACCACCCAGGTGCCGTCCACGGTCGCCGCCGGTCGTTCGGCCGCGTTCCAAATCACCTACGATCCGACGACGGTAGGCCGCCACCAGGCGTCGGTCAGCCTCTCCAACAATGATGCCAACGAGTCTCCGTATGACTTCGTGATCGTCGGCTCTGGAACCTCTAGCACCGATGACGTGGGGAACACCCCGGCGACGGCCACGCGCGTGGCGGTACCCTCGACCACCCCGGCTCGACTCGACGTCGCCCAAGATCAAGACGTCTTCCGATTCGTTTTGACCCAGGCCGCCACCGTGTCGCTGACCAGCACCGGTTCGCTGAATACCCGGGGAACCTTGTGGGATGCCATTGGCCAGACGGTGGCCGAAGACGACGACCTGGGTGTCGGCTCCAACTTCCGCATCCGCCGCAAGTTGTCGGCGGGGACCTACTATATCTTCGTTCGGGGCTCCTCGGGCACCGAGACGGGCGCCTACGGACTCCAGATCACCCAGTAATTCTGAGTGTCACACCGACCGCTCTGCCTCGAATGCCATGAACTCCACCAAAGCCATTTTCATTTTGTTGGGTCTAATCGTGGGACTGAACCTCGGACTGCGCCGCTCTTGGGGTCCGGAAGTGGGGTCAGATCGAAGTGATTCAACCGATGTAGACCGCTCCGGGGGTGCGATGGAAAGCCATCCATCCGATTCGGTTCGCACATCGAATTTTTCAAGCGAGGGATTTGATGGGCGAAGCCGAGGCAACGGTTCCCGGTGGGCGCCTTCTCCGATTTCCGAGCCTCCACCCACCGGATCGGTGATGGATGCGGAATCCCAGGACCTCTCATTGCAGGACTTTTCACTGCAGGACCTGTCATCGCTGGTTCAGGGCTTCGAAATGGCAGCCACGCCTGAGCAGCAGGGTCTGTGGGCCGACCGCATCGCCGCTTCGGGCGGAACGGCTGCTGTCGAAGCCCTCATCCAAGCCGTGACTCGAGCCAGTCTTAACCCGAAGTCTCCTGAAGAAGCCGAAGTCCTTCGGGAGGCCTTCAAAGGGTTCTCCACCGAAGATGAAATGGCGGCCCTGGCGATGAGCTTGGTGCAAACCCAAGATATCGACCTCATCGAAGCGGTGGTGGACACCCTCGCCCGCGGCGCTCGTTCGTCCACGGTCGAACAGTTGGTTCGGCTTCATGACGAGGCAGCCACGTCAGTCATGGCCCAAGCCGCGCTGGGGTGGGCCATTGAACGCATCCGAAATCCGGAGGCCTCACACGCCCTGGTTCGGTTGGTGGGCAATGCGGAACGGCCGGAGTTGGCTCATGCCGGAATCATTGCGCTGTCGTCGATCCAATCGCAGGCGATCCGTGAGCCGGACCCATCACCGTGAACGGGCTTAAACCATTTTAGACCGTTTACCTCCCCCTTGGACACGGCGGGTGGTCTGCACGGCCCGCCCCTTTTAGCGTGCCGTTTCTTCCGATTTTAAATCGGCCTCCGTCAGCACGATCCGGCGCACCACGGTCCGCTCGTCGCTGGTATAAAGGACATGAATTTTTCCATCCCGCGTCTGAAGGGCGGTGGGATAGCCGAAGTCGCCCTTCGGATCGGTCTCCAAGTCGAAGCGTCGTGAAAAGGTCTTCGCGCCATCCACCGACACGGCGGCTGTCAGTGGGGTCCGGTTCGTGAAGCTGTGATTGTAGACCAGCAGGTGATGTCCGGAGTTCAGCCTCAAGAAATCCACGGCGGCATTGGGATTGGGCAGCGCGCTGTCGGTGCCCTCGCTCCAGGTGCGTCCGCCGTCCCACGACTCGGTGCGTACCATCCAACCGTCCGGACGGCCCTCGTAATCCCCGCCTCGCCGACAGAAAGCCACCAGGTGATCGCCTTGGAGGACTGCCGGTGCGGGCTGGATGTTGCCCAGGCGAGAACCAATGCGGTTGCTTTCAGTCCAAGTCCTTTTGGTCGGATCGTATCGGAGGAAGAAGGAACGGTTGCGCGGGTCATCCAGCTCCGGGTCGGTACCGATTTCTTGATACACCGGCAGCAACCACTGGCCGTCTGTCAGCAGGACAGGTCGGTTGCGAACCATGGTGCCGGCCTCGAAGGTCACCTGGAAGGGTTCGGACCACGTCTTGGCCCCATCGCGAGAAATTTTCGCCGTGATGCGCGAGTCGCTCCAAAGCTCTCCGTAGCGGGTCACGTAAAAGAGCCAAACCACGCGGTCGGGAGCCTCCCAGATCACCGCATTGCCCAGCGCGTGGAAGGGGTTGCTGGCGATGGACACCGGTTTCGACCATCGACTCATGCCTGCTTTCAGGCGCGAACCGAAGACAGCCGCCTGGTTGTCCTTGTACTCGCCCCGTCCGCTGAAAAAGACCACGAAGAGGTCGCCGTTGTGCAGTTCGGTGAAGCTCGCCGGGTGCTTGTAGTCGCCGGTCTTCATCTCGGGCCCGAAGAGTCTTTCGCGCTCGAGGGCAGGCACCGGCAGTGCTCCTAGCGCAGCCAGAACAAGGATGGCTGCGAACTTCGCACATCGCTCCAAAGGTTTCCGCAGACGAGTCATGCCGAAGAGGAGACCAACAACAGAAAACGAAGGAATCACGAAATTGGGAGAACACGGAGCTTTCCTGAAATGAGGGGAGGCTCTAAACAGCGCCCCCCGCTGACGTCATGCTTGATCAATTCATCACCCGCATCGCTGCCGAGTTGAACCTGCCGGCCACCAAGGTTTCGGCCACCGCCCGCCTGCTGGGTGAGAGTGCGACCGTGCCCTTTATCGCCCGATATCGAAAGGAAGTGACTGGAAGCCTGGATGAGGTGGCCATCACATCCATTCGCGACCGGTTGGCCCAACTCACTGAATTGGAACAGCGCCGTGAAGCGATTTTGAAATCGTTGGCCGAGCGGCAATTGCTCAGCGAAGTCCTGAAGGCAGGCGTGGAAGGGGCCGATACCCTCTCCGCCCTCGAAGACTTGTACGCCCCGTTCCGCCCGAAGCGCCGTACCCGCGCGACTATTGCCAAGGAAGCGGGCTTGGAACCGTTGGCAGATCAACTTTTCAACGAACAGGCCACGGTCGATCCGCTGGCCGTTGCGGTGGCGTTCGTGAGTGCTGAGAAATTAGTGCCCGATGTGGCGGCGGCCTTGGCCGGTGCTCGGGATATTCTCGCCGAGCGTTTCAGCGAGGATGCCGCAACCCGGTCGCGTCTGCGGGAGCTCTACTGGGAATCGGCCCAGGTGCGATCCAAAGTGATGACGGGCAAGGAAACCGAAGGGGCCAAATTTAAGGACTACTTCGACTGGACCGAGCCGGTCGCCAAGATTCCCAGTCACCGGATGCTGGCCATGCGCCGAGGTGAAGAGGAGGGGGTTCTGCTGGTACGCATTACGCCCCTGGAAGAATCGGCGATCGCCATCCTCGAGGGCCTCTTCGTCAAGGCCCGTAGCACACCCGGAGCCGAGCAGGTGCGCCTGGCGGCCGTGGACAGCTTTAAGCGCCTGGTGGGATTCTCCATCGAGGCCGAGGTGCGCATTGAGTCCAAGAAACGGGCCGATTTAGAAGCCATCCGAGTGTTCTCCGAGAACCTCCGAGAACTGCTGCTGGCACCGGCTCTCGGCCAGAAGAACGTGCTCGCTCTGGACCCCGGATTCCGGACGGGCTGCAAGACGGTGGTGCTCGATCGTCAGGGCAAGCTGCTGCATCAGGATGTCATCTACGCCACCGCGGGTGGAGCACAGCAGGTAGCGCAGGCGGGAGAGAAGGTTCGAGAGTTCGTGACGCGGTTTGGGATCGAGGCCATCGCCATCGGCAACGGAACGGCCAGCCGCGAGACGGAGCAGTTCATTCGATCCCTGCACTTGGCGGCGAACATCCCTGTGGTGCTTGTGAATGAGAGCGGCGCCTCGATTTATTCGGCGAGCGAGGTGGCCCGTGAAGAATTCCCCGATCAGGACCTGACAGTCCGGGGTTCGGTGAGCATTGGTCGTCGCCTAATGGACCCGCTGGCCGAATTGGTGAAGCTCGATCCAAAGTCCATTGGTGTCGGCCAGTACCAGCACGATGTGGATCCCAATGCCCTCCAGCGCGGTCTGGATGACGTCGTCGTGTCGTGTGTAAATCGGGTGGGTGTCGAACTGAACACCGCCAGCAAGCAATTGCTCAGCTATGTGTCCGGTCTGGGTCCATCGCTGGCGGCCAACATTGTCAGCCATCGCAACGAGCATGGGCCGTTTCGCTCCCGCAAGGAGTTGCTCAAAGTATCCCGCCTGGGCCCGAAGGCCTTCGAGCAATGCGCCGGATTTCTCCGCATTCATGAGGCTGAGAATCCTCTGGATTCGAGCGCGGTTCATCCGGAGCGCTACGAATTGGTCGATGCCATGGCCAGTGATCTCGGGTGCGCCGTGAGCGACCTGGTGCGTGACGGGGGGCTTCGCGGCAAGATCCATCCTGAGAAGTACGTCACCAGCGAAGTGGGTTTACCGACGCTGAAGGACATTTTGGAGGAGTTGGCCAGGCCCGGACGCGATCCCCGCCAAGGTTTCGAGGTGTTCGCTTTTCAGGAGGGGGTTGAAAAAATCGAACAGCTTCAGCCAGGTATGAAGCTGCCGGGTATCGTGACCAATGTGACGGCCTTCGGAGCGTTTGTGGATATCGGTGTGCACCAAGATGGATTGGTTCACGTCAGTCAGTTGGCAGACCGCTTCGTGAAGGATCCGTCCGAGGTGGTGAAGGTGGGTCAGAAGGTTCGGGTGACGGTGACCGAGGTAGATCTGCCCCGTAAGCGCATTGCCCTCTCGATGAAGGCCAATCCGCAAATCGGTGTTCAGCGCGAGCAGCGCACCGCACCCAATGCCCCGCGGGCTCCCCAATCCGGTGGTGGGCGTCCTCCTCATCGGCCGGCATCGCGGCCTTCCATCGAACCCAATTCCGGCGGTTGGAACGCCTTGGCCGACGCCTTTGATCAGGCCCAACAGCGCGACGGGAATTGAGGCGTTCAGCCGGAACAATTTAGGATAGCCGCCCGCCCGGTGGGCCCTTGAAGCGTCGGCGCTCGGAGCCGAACCAGATGAGGGCCATGACCGCTGCGCTGCCCAGCAGGATAGGCAGTGCCTGTTGATTGGGCGGTTGCACGCCGATCACCAGCAGGAAGAGGCAGCCCAGGCTGGCCAAGACGGCGAGCGGTTTGAAGGCGCGTCCGAGCTGGAAAGGGCCGAAGCGGGTCCAGGTGCGTCCGTGGGCCCAGGCTCCCGCGGCTACCGGCAGCACGTAGCTGAGGTAGAGGAACACCGCGCACACCGCCGCGATGGTTTCGTAGCGCAGCAGAATCACTAGAGCCACCGAGGCCAGGGCGCTGCTCCACACGGCCGCTGAGGGCGAGTGCGTGGTGGTGTCGACCCGTTTTAGCCAACGGGAGCCCGGGAGGCCATTGTCCCGGGCGAAGGCGTAGGTCATCCGCGAGGCCGAAGTCAGCGCGGCCAATCCGCAAAGGTACTGGGCGGTCACCACGCAGGCCAGCAGCGCCAGGGCAAACCCTTCTCCCAGGACCGATCGAAGGATCCAGGGGACGATTTCGATTCCCTTGGCGGCCCCGGTCTTGAGGTCGGGCATGGCCAGCAGCAGGGCCACGATCATCACCCAGCCGAAACCGGCCGACACGGCCACCGAACGCACGATGCCCTTGGGCACGTTGCGGGTGGCTTCCAGCGTTTCCTCCGAGGTGTGGGCCGAGGCATCGAAGCCCGTGAGAGTGTAGGCGGGTAACAAGAATCCGAGGCAGAAGAGCCAGGGTAGGGAGTCTTGTTTGGGGAAGACGGGCGAACCTTCCGGCAAACCGCTGAAGTTGGTGAAGGTCCACAGGCGCGACCATTCCCAGTGCGGTGTGGCCACCAGCAGGGCGACCGTCATCACCGAAGCGATCCCCAGGATGAGCCAGCCACTGAAGTCGGTGAGTCGGGTGGTCCAGCGATTGCCGTAATGGTTGAGCAGGGCTTGAGACAAGGTCATCACCGACACGGAGATGACGCGGACGGTTCCAGCGGATTCCGCGGCCGGAGTCCATCCGAAGGCTGCGGTGGCGAAGTCGAAGGTGCCGGTGTTGATCGCCGCCAGCACGGTGATCAGACCAGCGAGGTTGAACCAAGCGGTGACCCAGCCGCAGGCGCGTCCGCCCAGCAGGCTGCCCCAGTGGTACAAGCCGCCGGCTGTCGGGAAGGCGCTGGCCACCTGGGCCATGGTGGCTGCCACGCACAGGGAGAAGAGACTGACCAGCGGCCATCCGATTCCAAGGCTGGCGCCTCCGGCACTGTTGAAGCCTACATGGAATGAGGTGATGCCGCCGGAGAGGATGCAAATGATGGCCAGCGACAGGGCGAAGTTGGAGAAGCCGCTCATCCGGCGGGCCAGTTCTTGGCGGTAGCCGAGTTCGCGCAGGCGTTGCTCGTCTGGAGATTCGGAGGGCATCGGGGAGAAACGTGTCCTGGAAGAAGCCGGTTTTAATTGCTGCCACACCCTCCGCCACCCCCGCAGCCCGAGGATCCACACCCTGAGGAACCGCTATCCGACGAGCCGTCCGAATGGCCGTGGTGGCCGCCGCCCGAGTCGGCCGCGCAGCCGCCTCCGATGCCTCCGTCTCCGCCACCGGAAGAACCGTGCTTGGAGGCCGAATCGCTGCCGGAGCCGCCGCCGCGGGCGGTGCGGAATATGAGCCAACCCAACCCTGCGGCCACCACGAAGACGGAGGCCATGACGAACAGACGATTGCCGATGAGTGCCTCGCCGTTGACCTCCGAACAGCCAACCGCCGCGCCGGAGAGTCCGAGAATCCCTAGCAGGCCGAAGCCTGTTCGTCGCAGAGCGCGCTTGGGCAGGCACCAGTGAGAGGCACGATCGATCCGTTGCCAGCGGGCCTGAGGAGCGAAGCGCACTTCGGGCTCAGGCCAGATGTCGGCCGGGGGTTCAGAGTTGAAACACCGGCGATAGCTGGCGCGGGTGGCCTCATAATTTTCTAGGAATCGGTCGTCTTCGGCGAGGCCGCCCCGGGTGGGTCCGTGGTGCAACCGATGTTGCAGCACCTGGGTGCAAAGTTCGTCCCAGTAGGAGCGGCTATAGACCAGATGCAGGTGCCAAGCCTGGTCGATCTCATCGGATGGGGTGACCGAGTGGCCGGCCCGCAAGGCGAGGTAGAGGAAGCGTCGGTATTCTTCGATGACCCGTCGGGCGAATCCAAGGTGCCAACCGTTCTCGCGGGCCAGTCGTTCTGTGAACGTCAGCGCGTCGCCGATGTTATCTAATTCAAAAGCGACCAACCGTTTCCAAAGGGAATCTTCGTTCAAAGTCATTGTAATACTTTCGAAGGGGTTTGGTTCTCTGACTTCGGTACATTCGTCTAATGACTCTAATAAAAGAAATACCAAATCCGTTAGGGTCGGTCCCACCTATTTACACAAAAGGGGACACTCTCTACTCTGTTATTGTCGTGGCAAGGGCTCCGCGGGACTAGGCCTGCGCTCGCAGGGAAGCTCTGGAAAGGATGGAGCTTTCGCGCGGTGCGCGAGGGAGGGTTTGATCGCTTCCAATGCTCGCTCCGGCCCGATCCCGCTCCGCTGTATTTTTTTGGGCTCCGCGGGACCAGGCCTGCGCTCGCAGGGAAGCTCTGGAAAGGATGGAGCTTTCGCGCGGTGCGCGAGGGATTGGGGTGACCGCCATCAATGCTCGCTCCGAACCGTTCCCGCTGCTGCACTTGGTAAGGCGAACCGCCTCCGGGTCCCGCCTATTTACACAAAATGGGGCATTCCAACATATAACTTATGGGTGACTGGCAGAGGCCGGCGCACGGGGTGGGTGCCTCCGGGGCTGACTCCGTGGTCCCGCGCCTGCACTCGCAGGAAGGCTGCAAGGGAAGATGAGGTTTTCGCGCTTTGCGCGAGGGGATAAGGGTGTTTGCCTTCAACCTTCGTTCCGGCGCGGTCCCGCTGCTGCCGCTGTGTGTGGTGCGCGGGGCTGCCGGGGGGAGCGTGGGGGTGATGTCTGAATCAGAGTTGGGAGTTGTCTTCGGAAAAAGACTTTCAGGCGGTCGCCCCGCTCTTCATTCGCTTGGTAGGCTCCTGAGGTTCTCTTCATTGTTTCATCGTCTGACCCTCCGGATAAAGCTGTTGCCGGGGCCGATTCCTGTTCTATCCTATGGGTTCAACTGTTGACGCGATGAACTCCGAACTGACCAAGAAAGCCCTCGAAATCGTCGGGAATCCCAGCACTCTGGTGAATCTCATGTCTCGCCGGGTTCGCCAGCTCACCTCGGGCGGCGGCGGCTTGTGCCGTCCTCTCGTAGAACCTCCGGTGGGTGCCGGTATCGCGGATATCGCGTTGCTCGAGATTATTGAGGGAAAGATTACCTTCGAATCCACTCAGGAAGAGTCTTCCGAGGCCGCTGGAGTCGTGGTCGGAAAGCCGGCTCCCAAGCGCCGCCGCAAGACGGTGGCAGCCTAAGAGAGGTTGCTGTTTCGGAGTCGATTTAATCGGAACCGATTTTCCCCTGAGCTCACGGTCGCGCCGGAGAAACTCTTCTCCGGCGTTTTGCTCGAAGTCCGGCCCTTATGTCTGAAATCGTCACCAACTCTAAAGCCCGGCGGGATTACCACATCCTCGATACCTACGAGGCTGGGTTGGTTCTGCGAGGCTCTGAGGTGAAGTCGGTGCGGGCTGGCAAGGTTCAGATCGCTGACGCCTTCGCGAAGGTGGAGCGCGGCCAGGTGTGGCTGCACAACGCTCATATCGAGGAGTACGTCTTTGCGACCCATGAGGTCCACGCTCCGAAGGCACCCCGCAAGCTCTTGCTCAATAAGCCCGAGATCCGGAAGTTGGCGGAGTTGGCCAATGTGAAAGGCAACTCGCTAGTGCCTTTGTCTCTCTACTGGAAGGGCGATCGAGTGAAGCTGTTGCTGGCAATTTGCAAGGGCAAGGTCGAGTACGATAAGCGTCAGGATATCCGCAAGCGCGAGGACGAACGCGAGATGCGTCGAGCCAGTGCCCCTCTGCTCCGAAAGTAGCTCGGCTTTGGGTAGCCAGCATTCTAGGGAGTCTTGCTCATCTCCCTGTTATAAAACGAATAAAGCCGACCTCGCAAAAGGCGCGAAGGTCGGCTTCTTCAATGCTTGGATTCGATGTTTGGATTTGAGGCCGGATAGAGATCTGAGTGAGCGCCTCCTAATGACTATCTCCTAGAAGCTTACACCTTGGTCAGAATCTTCTACCTTGGTCAGCGCTTGCGTTCAGGTTTGGTTTTTGAGTTCCAACACCGAGTAGGCTGCCTTCGGAACCGGTCGTAGATCCCAGATCAGGCCGGTCCACGACATCATTTTCAGCGTGTAGTAAGTGATATCTATCTCCCACCAGAAGAAACCCTGTCGCACACAGGTCATGTGCTGGTGGTGGTTGTTGTGCCAGCCTTCACCGAGGGTGATGAGTGCGAGGATGAGGCTGTTCTTGCTGTCGTCGTCGGTCTTGTAGCGGCGGGATCCAAACACATGCGCCAGCGAATTGATGCAGGCTGTGGCTTGGAAGAGGGCAGTGGTACTGATGAAGAAGCCCCATACCAACAATTGGCCAGCGGTCACCCCCAGTGACGGTGCGAAGTGATGGAGCAGTGAGCCGATGCCCGTCAAGGAAAGGGCGAAGAGCACTGGGACCAGCAGGTCGTAGCGATTGAGAAACACCAGTTCTGGGAACTTGGATAAGTCTTTGATGCGACTGTAATCGGTCGGGAAATTCTTGGAGCAGGTGATCCAGCCAATGTGAGCCCAGAGGAAACCCTTTTGCCGCACCGAGTGCTTGTCATCGGGCTCATCGGAGTGCTGGTGATGGTGGCGATGCGACGCGGCCCACCACAACGCTCCGCGTTGGACGCAGGTGCCGCACAGCACCGCAAAAATAAACTGCATGAAGCGGGAGGTGCTAAAGGTGCGGTGCGAGAAATACCGGTGGAAGAAACCGGTGACGGAGAACATCCGGACGAAGTAGAGCGAAATTGCCGTAAGGACGGCCGTCCAACTCCAACCGGTCCAGATGACACCCAGGCAGCCCAGGTGCAGGAAGAGGAACGGAAGAGTGCGGACCCATTCGACCTGTTCGGGCTTTTCCTTCAAGGCCAGAGCCCCGCCGGGGATGAAGTCGGAATCCACCCATTGTGCCACGGATGTTCTGACATGTTGAAAGGTACGGATGATGACGTTATCAGACATGAGTCACAGACTGTTTTCAGTGTTTCCCTCCGGCCAGTCGAGTTCATCACCAGACCGACGAAGTGACGGTAACTTGTCAGAAGATTGGAATTTTTCCAATTCTCTTTGATGTAAAAACCCTGCAGCACTTGCTTTAGCCAAAACAGGATTCGGTGCCAAGACTTCAAGATACCGGCGAGGCCGCCCCTTGAATTAAAGATCAAGGGCCCGGTATTTTCTAGCGGACTGCGGCAGAGCGGTGCGCTTTCGATTTTATCGCTCGTGTCTGAGGTCCTGAGGTCGTGAGAGGCTGCGTTCAGTGGGTAGCCGTGCAGAGTAGGTCGGCACTGTTTAGGCCGAGCCGGAGGCAGAGGCGGGCAATCGTCTGTCGGCCCACGGAGTCGGTGGTTTAGGGGTGGAGAGGTTTTAGCTCGAAGATTTCTCCGGGTCGGGTCACGAGGCTGACCCGGTTTGCAGGGAGCGCTTCCAAGGAGTGTCCCTTCCGCAGCACTCCCCAGGGCTGACCGGGCCAGGGGTTCTGGATGACGCATTCGCGCCCCCGCTCGCTGCGGATTTGGACGGACTGAACTCGTCCTTCTCTGAATTGGCTGCTCACCAGAAACGCGCCTCGGGCCCGCAAGTTTCCAAACCGTGCGGCCCGATCTCGCGGCCAGGCCGGGAACAGCCTCAAGACTCCATCGTGCGATTGGAGAAGCATCTCATTGATCGTGGCGGGCACGCCTGAGCAGTTCTCGATGCCACCACCTCCGCCAAAGATCATGAGATTGGGAAGCCCGAACTCGGTGACTTGGCGGCGCAGTTTGCGGAGGAGATCCTCGGGATCATACCCCACTCGAGCGGCTCCCGGAAAGGTGATGCTAAATCCGTTGAAGTGTCCGATCCATTCACTCTCGGCCCAGCCCCGGGCGTCGTCTTGCAACAGGCGCAGCATTGCAGGATCTGAACCCAGACCCAGGACTCCCGTGGGCCAGACCATGCCCATCCATTCGAGGCGGGTGTTGTTGCGCGACGGCCCGATCCGACTCGCGGCAGGCCCGGCCTCGGCTCCCCGGATGCGTCGGATGCCATCGACCTCCACCGTGGGGAAGTCGCTGAGCCGCCCGAGAATATCCCGCCATCGGTCGCGCCGGTCGGCATCGGTTCCCAACTCCGTGCTCACGTCCAGCATCCCTTGGAAGAGCATTCGCACGAGTCCTAGGGACAGGCAGTTGTTGCGGTCACTGCCGCCGTCGCCGACTTCGCCGGAGGCATCGTTGCGGATCACGTAACGGCCTTTGTCTAGGTGCAGGTAGTCTTCCCAGAACAGGGCCGTTTCGCGCAGGAAGGGATAAACTTTCTGCGCATAGTCCCGGTCGTAAGTGTGATAAAAGCGCAGGAACATGTTCACCGCGGCGAAGGCGGCATTGCTCTTTTGGCCGAGGAACATCCGGCGGCCTTCACCAGGAATACCATGACCATCGGGCATGAAGGAGGTCTCTAGGCCTCGGGGTCCCACGCCGACATCGTAGTAAACTCCCCGCACTTTCAGGAGTTCTTGGGCGTTGGTCCGCGCGGTCGGCAGGTAGTCGAGAATGGGCGCATCGTAGGGCTCGGCCAATTCGGGATGGTTGGACGCGAACACGCCCCACCACGGAGCCTGATGGTTGTAGTTCAGATGATAATCGGCCTGCCACGAGGGACCGTCGGTGGTCGTCCAGTTACCGAAGAGCGAGGGCGGAAATTTTGGATTTCGACTGCAAGCAGCCATCAGGTAAAGCGAACCGTAGTAGTACCGCTCGAGCAGTGGGTCGCCGATTTCCACAAAGGACTGCGACCAGAAATTCCGCCACCACTGACGATGTTCCGAGCGGAGGGTCTCGAGGCGTTCCGGGGTGAGAGCAGCGATCCGCTTCTTGGCCTCATCGAGCGGATGGGCGGATTCCTCATCAGTGACCACGGCGGCAACTAGCACGATGGGTTGCGCCGGTGAGAGCACGAACCGATCGGCCGACCAGCCATCGCCTCGGCTCCACGGAAGTCCCGGTTTGCGGTGATGGAACAACCGCATGGCAACCGCCGCCTCGCTGGTCTTGCGCAGAGGTTTTTGCTCGAGCGCGATGGAGCGTTCGGTGGAGACGAACTTCCGGACCGACCAGTAGCCATCTGGCAAATTTCCTGAAGCGGTCTCCGCCTCATTGCCGGTGATGGGGGCGAGCGTGGCGTCGATGCCGATCAGGTCGGTAGGACCGAAGGGATTGGTATCGGACGCTTGTCCATCGACGGACAACTCGATGACCAGCAGGTTTTCGGTCGCCGCGACCCACGAGCGCATGCGGAGGGTGGCTCCAGCCCGGGTGAAGGGCGGTGGATCTTCGACCCGTTGAGTGGTGCGCAAGGTGTGGAGGACCTCGGCGGTCTCTAGTCGTTGTTCGGCGTGGTAGGTCCCGTTGAACAATGCAGGAATGTTGAGGTCGATCGCCGCGATGGGACAGGGATGGCCGTTGGGGTAGATCGACTTGGTCTTCCAGAAATCATTCTTGGCGATCCAGAAGCGGTGACGTTCTGGGCTGTTGGTCGTCGTCGTGGAGCGGGTGGTCACCTTGGCGCCTCCGTCCTCCCCCAATCCGTGGTAGCGCCGTCGTTCGGTGACTGTGCCTATGGCCACGCCCACGTCGCCATTCCCCAACAGCGGACCATCCGGCAGTTTGCGGGTGGGCATGAGCACGGGCGGTGCGTGGAAGACCCCGGAGTGTCGAGCCACCTGACGGAGGGCCTCTGCGGCCACGTCAAAATTGGGCTCGTCCTGGGCGACGCACGGCGAGCTCAGGAGAAGCCCCAGAAACAGCACCCAGAGGGAACGGCGAGAAGGGAGGAAGGTGGGCATGGGGCGGTGGTTCCGCAGGCTGACCCATGGACGGGCCCTGGCGCAATCCCAGGGGATTTTAGGGCTGCTGATGCTTCCCGGGCGAGCTAGCGCGGGACCGGTCCTGCGCTCGCAGGGAGGCTCGGGGGAGGGGTTGCTTTCGCGCTGCGCGAGAGGGGTTTGGGTGATCGCTTCCAATGCTTGCTCCGGCCCGGTCCCTCTGCTGCCTAGAGGCAGTTTACAGCCGGGGTCGGTCCCGCACATATACACAAAAGGGGCCACTCTCGCTTATTTTAATTATTGGAGACAGGCTCCATAAGGAGAGATTTTTGGGTGCGTGGGCGGGTGGAGGTTCCGCGGGACCGGTCCTGCGCTCGCAGGGAGGCTCGCTTCGGCCCGGTCCGGCTGACAACTTAGGAGCGCGTAACCAAATTGTCACACAGAGGTCTATCTGTTCATAGATGAAGAGCCGTGCCTCCCTCCTGTTCGCCGGTCTGATTTCAGCGGGTATCTCTGCCCTGGCTGGGAACCCCACGTCTCCCCAAGAGTTGTTTTCACTGCAAAAGGTCTGGGATGTCCGTCTCGAGTTTCCGGCTGGGCAGTGGCAAGCGCTCGAGCCCAAGGGAGGCGGTGACGGGCCCTTTGGGGGTCGAGGCGGCTTCAACCCAAACCGTTTCATGGCGCCCGTATGGTTGAAGGCCCTAGACGCCAACCAAGACGCCTCGGTGACTCGGGAAGAGTTTTTGGGAGCCTTTCGTCGCTGGTCTTCGGAATGGGACAAAGAGAAGAAGGGGCATTTGGATATCGATGCCCTGCGCGAGGGCTTCAATCAGGCTCTGTCGATGAATCCCGGTGGCCCCGGCGGTCGTCCGGGCGGCGGCGGCGGTGGTTTTGGTCCGAAGCTCTTAGCTAAGGACGGCGGACGCAACGGACTCAGTGGTGCTGCGGGTCTCGTTTTCGAATACGTCCACGCTGATTTGGAGATCGCTGGTACTCGCTTGACCAATGTCGCCGTGCGTTACAAGGGCAACGGCACCTACATGGGTTCTCGTATGAGCGACAAAAAATCTCTCAAGCTCGACCTCAACGAGTTCGTCTCCAACCAGCAGTTTGCCGGGGTGGCCAAGATCAACCTCCACAACAACGTCACCGACGCCTCGTGGATGAATGAACCGTTGTCGTACGCCCTGTATCGCGATGCTGGAGTTCCGGCGCCGCGCACCACCTATGCGCGGGTTCGGGTTACGGCATCGGGAGCCCACACCAACGACTATTTGGGTCTGTATTCCATCGTCGAAAATCCCGACAACCACTGGGCGGACGGGCATTTCGGCACCAAGAAAGGCGCCATCTTCAAGCCGGTGACACCGACCTTGTTTCAACACTTGGGGGACGATTGGAAGGCCTACCAGCAAATCTACGACGCCAAGTCCGAGCTGACGGCAAAACAAAAGCAACGGGTCATCGACTTCGCGCGATTCGTCACTCAGGCCAGCGACACCGACTTCGCTCGTCGAGCCCCAGAGTTCCTTGATGTTGAGGCCTTCGGTCGTTTTATGGCGGTGACCGTGTGGCTCAGCACCCTCGATTCGATTCTGACCCTCGGTCAAAATTACGTGATGTACCTGCATCCGAAGACCGATCGGTTCCAGTTGGTACCGTGGGATCTCGACCATTCCTTCGGCAATTTTCCCATGCAGGGCAGCCAAGAGCAGCGCGAACAACTCAGTGTTCAGAAGCCCTGGTCCGGCCAGAACCGCTTTTTCGAGCGAGTCTTCGCGGTACCTGCATTTAAGGATGCCTACTTGGCCCGCATGAAGGAGTTTCAGGGCACGATTTTCCAACCGGAGCGTCTGACTCGGCAGGTGGATGAAGTGGGTGCGCTGCTGCGCCCGAGCGTGGCGGAGGAATCGCCGGAAAAACTGGAGCGCTTCAACCAAGTGGTTTCGGGCAAGGCTGTGGCCGGCAACACGTTTGGCGGCGGCGGCCCCGGTGGCCCTCGCGGCAACGGACGGCCAAGAGAGAATGGTCGACCCGGAGGTCCCGGAGGTCCCGGAGGCTTTGGAGGTCCTGGCGGCCCTGGCGGCCCTGGTCGTGGAGGTCCCGGCATGAATCCCTTTGGCGATCCGCCCAAGCCCATCAAGGGTTTTGTGTTGTTACGCCACCAGTCGGTCGCGGCCCAGTTGGCGGGAACCTCACCCGGGATGGAACTCGGTATGCCCGGCGGCCCCGGTGGTCGTGGAAGTCGTGGGGGTCCCGGGGGTCCAGAAGGCCGTGGGGGGCCGGGGCGTCCGGGTGGAGGTCCAGATCGTGGCCCTGGTGGTGGCCCTGGTGGTTTTGGTCCGGGTATGTTCATCGCTCAGCCTGTGACGGAATCGGCCGATACGGATCACGACGGCAAGATTACTGCCCGCGAATGGACAACCATGGCTGAGCGTTGGTGGACCCAGTGGGACAAGGCCCAGAAAGGCACGGTCAACGAAGAGCAAATCGTCGACGGACTCTCGGCCGTCTTCCCTCAGCCTCGCTAATCCCGCCAGGGTCGGTCCCACACATTTACACAAAAGGGGCCACTCTCGCTTAATTTAATTATTGGAGACAGGCTCCATAAGGAGAGATTTTTGGGTGCGTGGGCGGGTGGAGGCTCCGCGGGACCAGTCCTGCGCTCGCAGGGAGGCTCGGGGGAGGAAGTCGCTTTCGCGCTGCGCGCGAGGGGTTTGGGTGATCGCTTCCAATGCTTGCTCCGGCCCGGTCCCTCTGCTGCACCAAAGTTGGCTGTTAGCCCCCGGATGTAGCCCTAGGATCTCCTAGGTAGGGACCGATCTCCGAGCGGTCCGTGTGTGCCGACGCGGCGCTTTCGGAGAAATCGCCCTACGTGTGAACATGAAACTGAAACGACTAACCGGTGAAAGACCGAGTACGG
>SXGR01517165.1_pt1 | contig 23311 bp, 22 predicted proteins | sample 3174711 | NCBI WGS metagenome assembly SXGR01 (sample SAMN11356860, study PRJNA531348) | freshwater metagenome | isolation source: freshwater sample F1-60 | place: China: Fuxian Lake, Yuxi | collected 2017-12-25 | reverse complement strand
GGGCTTTTATTACTCCCGCGTTACACAAAAAGGAACGTAGAGTGACAATAGTTTTTGCAGCGGTTGCTACACCTCTTTTTGGAACTGGGTCTTTCTTAGCATATTTGATATTGCCACATGCAGTGGATGTTTTACTTGGATTTACACCAAATAATCTTGGAAATCTTGTCCGTTTCGATGAGTATCTTGACTTTGTTCTTCGTTTAATATTAATTTTTGGAATCGCTTTTGTGCTCCCGTTATTTCTAGTGGCATTAAATTTACTAGGGGTTTTGTCTGGTAGAGCCATATTAAAACCATGGCGTGTGGCTGTTTTTCTCTGCTTTTTATTTACGGCAATATTTACTCCTACTCCAGATCCAGTAACGATGATCTTGTTGGCAATACCGCTTTGCCTACTCTACTTTGCAAGTGGATTATTTGGATTAGTCATTGACAGAAGAAGAGGTAAAAAGACTGATTTTAGCATAAAAGCATCGCCAATCGATAAACCTGAATAGATCTAAAATGTGGTTACTTGTTATAAACCCACTCGCTGGCAAAGGTAAAGCGCTAACACTGGTAAATGATTTTTCCACTTTATTAAGACAAGCTGACTTAAAATTTACGATCATTCACGAAGAAAGTGGCGAAAAAACTATTGAACAAATGAAATTAAGTTTGTTGACTAACAAATTTAGCAGGGTAGTAGCTGTTGGGGGAGACGGACTGGTAAATCTATGCTTGCAATTACTTGCGCAGACGGGACTACCACTGGGAGTAATACCTGCCGGCACTGGTAATGATTTTGCTCGGGCAATTGGTGTAAATTCAATGGACACTGCTGAAATTTTTGATCTTTATTTGAATTCATCTCCAATAGAGATAGACCTAGGGAAAATTGAATATAATAATACTAATAAATGGTTTGTTCAGGTACTTAGTACTGGTTTTGATGCAGAAGTTAACTCACGAGCAAATAAAATAAAATGGCCTAGAGGAAAATCAAAATATACAATTGCAACAATAAGAACTCTGGCGAGATTCAAGCCTATCGAATATAGAATCGAGATTGATAGTCAAGCACTTGACCGACCTGCCATGCTATTAACCATTGCGAACGGGCAGACATACGGTGGTGGAATGCGAATATGTCCTGGGGCATCAAATTCAGATGGTGTTTTCGACATACTTCTTGTTAGGCCCGTTTCTAGGTTTGTTTTACTAACTATTTTCCCTAAGGTGTTCAAAGGTAATCATGTTCCACATAAAAAAATTGACACCTACAGAGGCAAGGTTGTAAAAATCTATGCAAATACCGCCTCGTATGCAGATGGAGAGTTTGTTTCGCAATTGCCAATTACAGTATCTAATGTTCCCAAGGCACTTTCTACCTGGTCAACGCTATGACACTGACACCGGCCCAAAGTTATGCTCGATCAAAGTCATTAAGTAAGTTCCCAAAAACAAAAAAATTTGCAGAGTCATTTCCTTTCGAATTAGACACCTTCCAAGTAGAGGCTTGCAATGCTCTAGAGAACGGCAAAGGTGTCTTAGTAGCAGCGCCAACTGGTGCGGGAAAAACTATTGTAGGTGAGTTTGCTGTCGATTTAGTTATTGGGTCTGGCGGTAAGTGCTTTTACACCACTCCAATAAAAGCATTGTCTAATCAGAAATTTACTGAGCTCACTGAGAAATATGGTGAATCAAAAGTTGGTTTATTAACAGGTGACACCTCAATTAATTCCGAAGCACAAATTGTAGTAATGACTACCGAAGTACTTAGAAATATGATCTATGCAAATTCATCTACAATTAATGAACTTAAATATGTAGTAATGGATGAGGTGCACTATCTAGCAGATAAATTCCGAGGTGCGGTATGGGAGGAAATTCTCATCCATCTATCTGACGCTGTTCAAGTTATTTCGCTCTCAGCTACCGTTTCAAATGCAGAAGAGTTTGGTGAGTGGCTACAGACAGTCCGAGGTGACACAGAGGTGATTGTTAGCGAAATTAGACCAGTTCCCCTGTATCAGCATGTGCTATTTGGTAACCGATTAATCGATTTATTTGGTGAGAACCAAAAACTAAATCCAGAATTAACCAGGCTGGAGCGAGATTCATACCGGCAAGTTCGAGGAAATTGGCGAGATAAGCCGAGAGGCCCAAGGTCTTTAACTCGCTCAGAGATTGTTGAAAAGTTAGATCGAGAGGGTCTACTCCCTGCGATTACCTTTATTTTTTCTCGAAATAATTGCGATGCTGCAGTCAGACAATGTCTGACGGCTGGCCTTCGATTAACTAATTCCCAGGAAAGGGCTGACATTAGATCTGTTATTTCTCAAAATATGAAAAATTTAGCAGAGGAAGATTTGGTTGTACTTGGATATTACGAATGGGTAGATGCACTTGAACGCGGAATAGCCGCACATCATGCGGGTTTACTACCAGCTTTTAAAGTTACTGTTGAAGAATTATTTCAAAGAGGTTTAGTGAAGGCAGTATTTGCAACAGAAACTTTAGCTCTGGGGATTAATATGCCAGCAAGAACAGTTGTCTTAGAGAAGTTAAGTAAATGGAATGGTGAGGGACACGTTGCAGTTTCACCCGGTGAATACACCCAGTTAACTGGGCGAGCTGGTCGACGTGGGATTGATATTGAGGGAAATGCCGTAATTCTTTGGAGCAATGATTTAGATTCAACATCTGTTGGTGGACTTGCATCAACTCGTACTTACCCATTAAAAAGTTCATTTAAACCAACCTATAACATGAGCATCAACCTGATTTCACAATTCGGATCAGACAAAGCCAGAACTTCACTTGAATCTTCACTGGCCCAGTTTCAGGCCGATAAAGCAGTAGTTGGACTTGCAAAGCAAATTAGAAAAAATGAAAGCGTAAGAGATGGTTTATATGCAGAGGCAAAGTGCCATCTAGGTAATTTTATGGAGTACGCACAGATGCGTGGTGATATAAAGAAATTAGAAACTGATAGCAAGAGAAGCAAACGCAAGCGTGCTGAAATTGAGGAAGAAATTGGCGCAATCCGTAAGCGAATGAAAAATCATATATGCCACACTTGTCCTGATCGCGAAAATCATTCTAGGGTAACAGAGCGAGCACAGCGACTTCAGCGTGAAATTGATGGATTGGCCGAACGAATTAATACTCGTACAAATGTGATTGCAAAAAGATTTGACAAAATAAGGGTGATACTAGATAAGTTTGGCTATATCAATAATAATGCAATTGCAAAATCTGGAAAGATGCTTGCGAAGATTTATTGTGAAACTGATTTGCTTATTGCTGAATCAATTCAGTCTGGAGTCTTTAGTAGTCTTCCACCCGCAGACTTAGTTTCAGTTATTTCATCTTGCATATATGAGTCTCGAAACGAAGAAGCTGCGAAAGTTCCAAGAGGTGATATTCAAACCGCATTGGCAACTATTTCCAAGTTGTATTCAAAAATTCATGATGCCGAAAGTGATTTAAATCTGGAACCTATGAGGGCTCCAGACTTTGGGTTTTGCTGGGTCTCTCAAAAGTGGGCGAGTGGGCAGTCTTTAACTTCTATTTTGAAAGGGACTGATCTAACTGTCGGTGATTTTGTAAGATCTATGAAACAAATAATCGATTTACTAAGGCAACTGAGAGCCGCAGCACCTGAACTTCAACTAATAATTGATCAGGCGCTATCTAAAATTGACCGCGGTGTTATAACTTATGCTGGGGCAGCAGTATGACTCTAATGCTCTTAGATAGTGCTTCACTTTGGTATCGAGCTTATTTTGGTATGCCCGACACCTTAGTTTCGCCAACCGGTCAACCAGTAAATGCAATACGCGGTTATCTGGATATGACATCGCGCTTACTAGTTAAGTATCAACCGAATCGAATTGTGGCTTGCTTGGAAGGTGATTGGCGCCCATCATGGAGAGTTGAATTATTTCCTGATTATAAACTTAACCGCTTGGATGATGAAGGGGCTGAAGAAGAACCCGATACCTTAGGTCCACAAATTCCAATATTACTTGATGTTTTAGATGCACTCGGTATTCCATTGCTAGGTATAGATGATTACGAAGCAGATGATTTAATGGCTTCATTCAGCGTGAAGCAGCCCGGTCCAATACGAATAGTTACCGGTGATCGCGATCTTTTTCAACTAGCTGATGATAAGCGTGATGTAAAGATCGTTTACCTAGCCAAGGGAATATCTAATCATGATCTCGTAGATTTAAAATGGATACAAGATAAGTACCAGATACCAGGAGATCGGTATGGATTATTTGCAATGATCCGTGGCGACTCATCTGATGGTTTACCTGGCATAAGAGGAATCGGTGAGAAAGGCGCAATGGTAATAGCCAATCTGTTCAAAACAATGCCGGAGGTAATGCAAGCGGCAGCCGATTCAGATGAAAGATTGAGCCCAAACATAAGAAAAAGACTTCTTGAAAGCAGTCAATATGCTTCCATCGCACCAAAACTAGTTAGTTGTGCGTTAGATGTTTCAATTCCGGAAATAGAGATATTTATTCCTAAGAAACCAAAATCCCTTAAAAAAATAGTGAAGCTGAAAGATGATTTTGGTCTTGGTGCCAGCATTGATCGCATAATGAGTGCGCTTAACTGGGTTTAGTATGAATTTTTTGTACGCTGCTATTGCAGGATTAATATCATCAACTGCTTTTGAGCCAGTGTCATTTTGGCCTTCCGCTTTTATAGGATTAATGATCTGGTATTTTCTTTTAATTAAGTTGAACTTAAGAAATAGAGTGTATGTCTCTTATATTTTTGGCTTAGGTGTTCTCCTGCCAGTTCAACAATGGACTGGGATATATGTTGGCAATCTTCCCTGGCTAATACTTTGTTTTGCTCAGGCTACTTTCTTTATACTTCCAGCTTACTTTGTTGGGAAGAAGAAAAAATTCAACCAGCTTGCGTTTGCCTTATCGTTTGTATTAGTTGAGCTTCTTCTACGAACAGTTCCTTTTACTGGATTTGGATGGTCTCGACTTAGTTTTACTCAACTAGATGGTCCCTTACAATTTTTGTATTCAAGTGGCGGTGTTGTATTAGTTGCATTCTTTATTGCTTTAATTAGTTCGGCAAAGTCAGTAATCAACCTAGCAGTAATTTCACTAGTGATTGGTGGACTCTCACTTCTTCCACGGATAGAAGTAACAAATGAGAAAAGCTACGTGGCACTCGTTCAAGGGGGAGTGGTCAATCTTGGGTTAGAGTTTAATTCTAAACCTAAGGAGGTTTTTCTTAGACACCTAAAGCAAACTTCAGCTTCTGTAAAAGCTTCTCAGGTAGATCTTGTAATCTGGCCAGAAAATGCTGTGGATATTGATGTCAATACCAATGCGGAAATTAAGAACCTAATAAGTAATCAATCTGCTTTTCTAATGACGCCATTATTAGCTGGTGGAATTACTAGGGCTGGTGCTGACCTTTTTAATCGATCATTTTTATTTGATCCAGAGATCACGCAGGTGTATTCAAAGCGATACCTAACACCATTTGGTGAGTATTTACCTCTAAGAACTGTTGCTAGCAAAGTCTCTAATTATGCAAATCAAATAACGGATTTTGAAGCCGGAGTTGCTGATACTAAATTTAAAATAAAGAATGCCACATTTCAAACTTTAATCTGTTATGAGCTTATAAATGACGTTTTTCGTGATCAAATCAGTCAAAAATTTCTTATTATACAAACAAATAACGCTACTTTTGGGGATACTGCTCAATTAGATCAGCAATTTAATATTGCTCGTGTGAGAGCAATTGAAACTGGCAGATATATTGCATATGTTTCTACTACTGGAACGACCGCTTTTATTGATAATCGCGGGAGAGTGATAGATAAACTAACAAAATTTAAGCCTGCGACATTATTTGGTGAGGTGACTCATGTTGAAAAGCAAACATATACTCAGATTTATGGAAAATATTTGGAGTATCTAGCAGGAGTTTGTCTTTTAGCAATTATTTTTTATCGAAGATGGGGGAGAAATTGGTAAATGTCCTAGTTATTATCCCTACATATAACGAGTCCGCCAATATAGTCAAGCTTCTCACTCGTATAGATAACGTTCGATTAGGGCTGAGTAGTAAGTATAAAATTGATGTAGTAATTATTGACGATAATTCACCAGATAAAACTATAGAAATTGCTAAGTCTTTACAAATAGAGAATTTATCAGTAATAAACAGACCAAAAAAGACTGGACTTGGTCCAGCGTATTTAGCAGGGTTTAACCTCGGTTTAACAGGTGATTATCAATTTTTCATTCAAATAGATGCAGATTTAAGTCATATGCCAGAGCAACTAGAAAAGCTACTTGAATCGGCCTCTAGTAAAAGTTTAGTTATTGGAACCCGTTGGATGCCAGGGGGATCCGTAGTTAATTGGCCATTTCATCGCCGTTTTATCTCTAAACTTGGAACAAAATATGCCTCTCTTGCACTAGATCTTGATTACAAAGATCTGACCTCTGGATATCGAATACTTCCAAGAGAGCTGCTAGAAACAATTGATCTAAGTGGCATTAAAACAAAGGGATATGGTTTTCAGATTGAGGTGGCTCGTAAGGCGCACTCTGCTGGGTTTGAAATCAAAGAGGTACCAATTACATTTATTGAACGAGAAAACGGCAGATCAAAGATGGGGTCCAAAATCGTGTGGGAGGCTTGGTTTAGAGTCAGTCTTTGGGGTCTTAAGCGCATAATTTTACGCCGATAATCTACATTATGTAAAGTATTAAAGATCTAGTTGGAGGCTAACTCCTCGATCGGCAGACAACTGCATACTAAATTTCGGTCGCCATAGACGCCATCAATTCTGCCCACAGTTGGAAGATACTTTCCTGTCCGGCCGATCCCAAACTCCTGACCGTTAGGAAATGCAGCATTTCGCCTTGAATATTTGCGGTCCCACTCCCGTAAAACTAAATCTTCAATTGTGTGCGGTGCATGTCGTAGCGGTGAATCCTCAATCGTGATTTTACCTGACTCGATTTCGGAAATCTCACCTCTAATACTTTCCATGGCCGCTAAAAATCGATCAAGTTCTCTAATATCTTCAGACTCAGTTGGCTCGATCATCATAGTTCCGGCTACTGGGAAGCTCACAGTTGGCGCGTGAAAGCCATGATCTATCAATCGTTTAGCGATATCTTCAACAGTTACACCAGTGCTCTTAGTCAGTGGCCTAATATCAATGATGCACTCATGGGCAATATGGCCATTTTGACCGCGATAAAGAATTGGAAATAATGGGTCAATCTTTTTTGCAAGATAATTAGCGGACAGAATCGCAATCTCAGTTGCTTTTGTTAATCCCAACCCACCCATCATTCTTATATACATCCAAGAAATTGGCAGAATTGATGCTGAACCAAATGGTGCTCCAGAGACCGGACCTGGCCCAGTTTGCGGGCCTGCTAAATGATTATCTGGGTGATTAGGTAAAAATGGGGCTAAGTGAGCTCTTGCAATGACTGGACCAACCCCTGGTCCCCCGCCGCCGTGGGGAATGCAAAATGTTTTATGAAGGTTTAGATGTGAAACATCAGCGCCAAATTTTCCTGGTTTTGCCACACCAACTAAAGCATTTAAATTTGCACCGTCAACATAAACCTGACCGCCAGCATCATGTACAAGTTCACAAATTTGAGAAATTGCACTTTCAAACACGCCATGAGTTGATGGGTAGGTGACCATTAAAGCAGCAAGATTATCCCTATGCTCCTCTATTTTATCTCTTAAATCACTTAAACTAACATTGCCATCTTCATCACAAGCAATCACAAAAACTTTCATTCCAGCCATTACCGCACTTGCTGCGTTAGTACCGTGCGCACTTGAAGGAATTAGACAAATATCTCTATTTTCTTCACCTCTACTATCAAGATAATTTCTAATTGCTAGCAAACCGGCAAACTCCCCCTGAGAACCTGCATTTGGCTGTAAGGAAACAGCGTCATAGCCCGTAACAGCTACCAACCATTTACTTAAAGAATCAATTAATAGCATATAACCATCAGATTGGTTAGCAGGAGCAAATGGATGAATCGAACTGAATTCTGGCCACGTGATTGGAATCATTTCTGAGGTTGCATTTAATTTCATTGTGCATGATCCAAGAGGAATCATGGTTCGATCTAATGCTAAATCGCGATCTGAAAGTGATCTTATGTACCTAAGCATTGCTGTTTCAGAATGATATGTGTTAAAAAGAGGATGAGATAAAAAACTTGAACCACGCTTTATTACTGAGTTAACACTCTGATCGCTAGCGTCTTCTGCCTCAAATGCTTTTAACAACTTTAATAAATCTGAATCGGTGGTAGTTTCATCGAAAGATACGGATAGCTCACTTTTTGAAATCATTCTGATGTTAAATCCTGCCGCTAGAGCACATTTAGTGATTTGTTCAGCATTTGAGCTGCGTAGGTAGACAGTGTCAAATATTTCATAATCATCAACATCAAAGCCCTTCTTCTTTAGACTACACCGAAACCGGTATGCAAATTTTTGAACTCTCAAAGCTATTTCAGCCAAACCATCTGGACCATGCCACATCGCATAAAATGCAGAAATTACTGCAAGTAACACTTGTGCTGTGCAAATATTTGAGGTTGCTTTATCACGGCGGATATGTTGTTCTCTAGTTTGCAATGCCAATCTAAAGGCAGGATTGCCGTGGGTATCAACTGATTGCCCAACTAATCGACCAGGAAGTGATCTTTCTAAACCATTTTTTACTGCCATAAAACCTGCGTGCGGTCCACCGAAACCGACTGGTACTCCAAATCTTTGCGCAGAACCGACTGCAATGTCTGCGCCATACTCGCCAGGAGATTTAAAAAGAGTTAGTGCTAGTAGATCACAACTAACTATTGCTAACGCACCTTGCTTTTGAATCTCTTCAATAAGATTAGTTAAATCTTTGACTCGACCGTTGCTATCTGGATATGCAATGATGGCGGCAAAAATACCCTCTGGAATTAGTTCTTTACGAAGATCATTTTCAATTACCTTAATTTTTAAAGGTTTTGCCCTGGTTTTAATGACTGCTTTGACATGTGAGTGTAAATTTACATCAATTAAAAATGTGGATTCATCACTACCTTGCCAAACTCTGCGAGCAAGTGTCATAGCCTCGGCAGCTGCAGTCGCTTCATCAAGCATCGATGCGTTTGCAATGGCTAGTCCGGTTAGATCAGTAATAGCTGTTTGGAATGCAAAAACTGCTTCGAGTCTTCCTTGGCTAATTTCTGGTTGATACGGTGTGTATGCGGTATACCATCCTGGATTTTCTAAAACATTTCTTAATACAACTGGAGGTGTAATAGTTCCGTAGTAACCATTGCCAATAAAAGATTTCATAACGGTATTTTTTTTAGCAATTTGTGCTATTGCATCAATCGCTGCCACTTCCGAAATACCTGCTGGCAAAACTTTTTCTATCTCCCCTTTAATATGAATATTTTCTGGCACGACTGCTTTAATAAATGTATCTAAATCTTTATAACCAAGTTCAAACAGCATGGTTTGAACTTGGTATTGATTTGGACCAATATGGCGGGAAGCAAAATCTGATCTATATGTCATAGCCCTCCCCAATACTTTAGACTTGAGGAGTAATAGTAATTGCCTTAAGCGCCCTTGAATTTCCTGCGCTGGGCTAATTCATCGTTAGATTCACCACTTACCACTAAAGATCCGTCAGAAAGATTCTCCCCTTGCAGGGTTGCAAGTGAGCCTTCAACCTCAGACCATACTTTTCCAATTGCAATACCAAATACTCCTTGACCACCCTGTAATAGGTCAACTATCTCATTGGCGCTAGTGCACTCATAAATTGAGGCGCCATCACTCATTAAGGTAATACTCTCAAGATCTGAAACGCCGCGCGCGCGAAGATGATCAACAGCTGTGCGAATATTTTGTAGTGAAACTCCAGTATCAAGTAATCGTTTGACTATCTTTAAAACTAAAATATCCCGAAATCCATACAAGCGCTGTGATCCTGATCCAGCCGCGCCCCTAACACCTGGTTCTACTAGGCCGGTGCGTGCCCAATAATCTAATTGGCGATATGAGATACCAGCTGCAATACAAGCGGTTGCACCGCGATAGCCGATCTCGGAAGTGCTCATGGGAACTCAATTCTATGGGGAAGACTTAATTGTAGAAGAAGGCGGCTTGTTCGGGGCTTAGCGACACGTAAAACTTTAACCAAAAGTATAGGGTTGGACTTATCCAAGGAAATCTTCCGGATTTATCTGATCTAAAAACTCCTTAAACCGTTCAACTTCATCCTCTGCCTGATCTGGGATCTCAATGCCAGCCTCACCTAATAATTGATCACTAGCTAAAATCGGTGAACCCATCCGAAGCGCCAACGCGATGGCATCACTGGGTCTTGCTGAAATCGCTGGACCATCCTCAAAATTTAGTTGGGCATAAAAAATTCCATTTTTTAATTCCGTCAGATAAACCGTCTTAAGTTTTGCACCCAACTGCCCTAATACATCTTTGAATAAATCATGGGTTAAGGGCCGGGGTGGAATTACCTCTTGTTGGGCAAATGCAATAGCAGTTGCCTCAACGGCTCCGAGCCAGATTGGTAGATAACGCACGCCATCTATTTCTTTCAATAAAACTATCGGCTGATTTGAGGGCATTTCAACTCGCACGCCCATTACCTCAACAGGATGGTATTTAGTCATTTTGCGACCACAACCAATTACTTGGCTCGATGTAAGCCGGCACGAACTAGAGAAGCATGCAACCTAATCGATAGTGATGCCAACTCTCGCTCAACCTCTTCTGCTCTTGCCTTTGACTCTGACCCCTTTTGCCTAAGCAGCGGAGTTGTTATCTGTTCAACTAAACCAATCTCTCGATCAGCCGCAGTTTTAAAAGCTCTTAGGTGTCTTGCTCCAATACCAAATGCAGAAATTTCAGCAACCGCCTTTGCAACTGAGAGAGCATCACTGTCATAGTGGCGACCGCGAATTGTAATTAATCCGTAAGACTCTATTTCAGTTAATTGCTCATTAGTTAAATTTGATGCTGCTAAAAGTTCAGTTCTAGTTAAACGAAGATCATTATCACTTGTAAATTGATCACCCGTTAGTACGCCATCATTCGCTGCCAGTCTTGGTGATGCTATCCCACCAACACTCTTAGCCGGTGTTAAGCCTCTATCCATTGCATCAAGATTTTCTTTAATTACTTTAAGTGGTAAATATTGATCACGCTGTGCAAATAAAACAAATCTCAGTCGATCTAAATCAGTGGTAGTAAATTTGCGGTATCCACTTGGAGTACGTCGTGGCTCAATTAATCCTTCGGCCTCAAGAAATCTAATTTTTGAGATAGTTATATCTGAAAATTCAGTTCGCAACCTTGATAAAACTTCGCCGATACTTAAGTAGGCTCTTACTGGAACGCTCACTTATTGCCCCCAATAAATAATGTCAGATGATACTTTCCAATCTGAACCTCATCACCCGCGCTTATCTTTGCTTCCCTGACTACAACAGCATTTAAATAAGTTCCGTTTAAGCTTCCTAGATCTTTAATTGTGTAGCCGTCAGATTTAGAAATTAAAACATGAGACCTTGAGACCGTAATGTCATCAAGGCATATTTCATTGTTTATATCTCGGCCAATTTTCGTCTCGGCTGCATCTAATAAATAGCGCCCACCAACTCCAGCTCCCTTGAGAACTAATAATATTCCAACACCACTTGGTAGATTTTTCACCACGTCTTGTTGCTCACTTGTAAGTGATTTATAAAGATCATCGCTGCGCACACCTTCAGGTATGGCTCGCAGTTGGCGTAAATTAAGAGTTGATGTCAGATCATTAGGCGGCGTAACTTTATCTGCCATCTCTGCCCCAATCATTGTTACCTTCAACTATAGGCTCACAGTATTGGCTCATGCTATGGGGGTCAAGCGGTTAAATCTTGATATTCCTTTGCAGAAAGCAGGCTCTCTTGCAGGGTTGGTGTGGATATTTCAATTTCGGCAATCCAGCCATCTCCATACGGATCAGAGTTAATCACCTCTGGATTAGTATCTAGTTTTTTATTAGTTGCAATAATTGTGCCAGTCACTGGAGCATAGATTTCAGAAACCGATTTTGTTGACTCAACCTCACCGCAGACCGAATTAGCACTTACGCTGCTTCCTTCTTTTGGTAACTGAATATATACAATGTCACCTAACGCAGCTTGAGCGTAATCTGTAATTCCTATTCTAAACTTTGTCGCAGATAATTCTAGAACCCATTCATGCTCTTTGGTATAGAAAAGCTTATCTGGCACCTTTGACATCTAGTCTCCTAATAATAACTTTTAGGACGCTTAAGCCCTAGTACTAGGTATTGCAAACCTGTGTAAAAGTACAGCGTGGTTCCCCAGATAGCAAAAGCCCAGCCAACAATATAGCTAGCTTGTCCGATATATGCTAAATCTTCTAACAGTAGGAATGGAAAGGCATAGAGCAAATTAAAGGTCGCTGCCTTACCTAAGAAGGTAACGCTCAGGTATGGGACTTTCCTAAATTTTTGGTAGATAATGACGACAAAGAGCAACAAATCTCGAATAAGAATTGCCATAACAAGTGCCCAGGGTAGGTAATCCTTACTTGCCAGAGCAATAATGACGGCTGTTATGTATAAACGGTCTACTGCTGGATCAAACTTCGCTCCAAAATCTGAGGTTTGATTCAAGCGCCTAGCTACTTTGCCATCTAAATAATCGGTGACCCCACCAAATGCGATCACCACAAAGGCTGCTACTGGTTTATCAGCTGCCATAAACAAATAAAGAAAAAGCGGAACACCAAGAGCCCTAAGAAGCGTCAGTGCATTTGGAATATTAAACATTGTCTCGATCCTTTAGCTTTACCGCCACTTCGATTGGGGTTCCATCAAAGCCAAATTCCTCTCGCAGACGCCGCTCGATAAACCTGCGATAGGCCGTTTCCAAAAATTCAGTTGCAAAGACCACAAACTTTGGCGGGCAAGTTCCCGCCTGAGTCGCAAATTTAATTTTAGGTTGCTTTCCACCTCTTACCGGAGGTGGGTTTGCGCTAACTAGCTCGCCTAGGAATGAATTTAGCTTGGCCGTTGGAATTCGCTTCTCCCAATTACGAAGTGCGGTAGCAAGTGCTGGTGCTAACCGATCGCGATGCCAACCAGTTTTAGCCGATAAATTTACTCGCTGCGCCCATGGATACCGCTCAAGTTGGCGATCGATCTCTTTATCAAGATTAAGTTGTCGCTCTTCACCAACTAAATCCCATTTATTCATGACAAGTACTAAAGCCTTCCCGGCCTCATCTGCCATGCTAATTATTCGAATATCTTGTTCAGTTAAAATCTGGGAAGCATCAAAAATTACTAATGCCACTTCAGCTCGTTCAAGTGCAATCTGAGTGCGAAGTGAAGCATAGTAATCAGTCCCACTCGCCTGATGGGCTCTCCTTCTAATTCCGGCGGTATCAATAAATCTCCATGTTGCTCCACCGAAGTCAATTAATTCATCAACGGCATCTCTAGTTGTTCCTTCTGCATCATCAACTAAAACTCTTGGCGCACCTGCTAGCACATTGAGCAAACTTGATTTGCCAACATTAGGCCGGCCAACTAAAGCTACTCGACGATAGCCATCATCAACCGGGGCAGAGCCAACCTCTGGCAGCTGAGAAATTAGTAAATCAAGTAGATCACCACTCCCTCTACCATGCAATGCTGATACAAAATGTGGTTCACCTAATCCAAGATTCCAAAGGGCATACCCGTCTGATTCATCTTCGGCATTATCAATTTTGTTTCCAACTAAAATCACTTTCTTACCACTCTTACGAAGTAAATCAACTAGCGATTGATCCTCATCTAAAGCCCCAACTTGGGCGTCAACTACAAACATAACAAGATCTGCTTCTGCGATTGCAGCCTCTGACCCAGCGGTGATTTTTTCAGATATCCCCTCTGGTTTAACTTCCCAGCCACCAGTATCAATTAGAAAAAATCTACGTCCATTCCACTCTGCTTCATACTTAACTCGATCTCTTGTAACACCAGGAGTGTCCTCAACTATTGCCTCTCGCCTGCCAATCATTCTGTTAACTAAAGTTGATTTACCAACATTTGGCCTACCAATTACTGCAATTGTTGGTAGACCCAGCAGGTTACGTTGTTTAAGCCATTTCCAAATCTGATCTGTTACCTCTTCTAATGAAAGTCTTGTTGAATCTATGACTGCAGCATCATCTGCTTGAGTAAGCGGTGAAATTTTGCGATTTGAGTCAATTTCATCGCGATTTGCCAGTGATTGACCTACTTTTTCTTTGCCTATGTTTTCAGCCATTTCACTTTCACGCCGCTTTGCTCGCTCTGAAATATCTGCATGAAGATAGATTTTAAGTTGAGCATCAGGTGCAACTACTGTGCCAATATCGCGGCCCTCAACCACAATTCCTATTGGTGCATCGGTGATGTACTTACGCTGTAAATCAATTAACAGTTTTCGCACGCTACCCATTGCACTGATTTGACTGACCCGATTATTGATTCGTTCAAATCTAATCTGCTCTGAAACATCACTACCATCGACACTAATTTTCGGTTCTACAGGATCAGTATTGAAAGAAATTTCAGATTTTTCAAGACAACGCAATATCTCTTCCTCATTTTCAACGTTATTTTCAAGTGCAATATAAGTAGCAGCACGATAAAGTGCTCCGGTATCTAAATAACTCCAATTAGCCCGCACCGCGATTGCTATTGCGGTAGATGATTTACCGGATCCACTTGGACCATCAATTGCTAACACTAGTCCAGACATGGCAGTAGTCTATCTTTAGTAACTAAAGTTATTTATCGATTTTTAGTGGGATGAACCTTAAAGCCAAGTTTTTCTAAGTGCTCTGATAGCTTTAAGCAATCTGACTCAGAGAGGGCAAGTGTGATCAAGCCAGTCTCTTGGCCAGGTGAATGCTCAATGGTTAAATCTTCAATATTCACAGCTATTTTTGCACATTCATTAAAAATTATTGCAAGTTGACCTGGCTTATCATCGATAACAATTGGTAGAAATGCGTAGTTTCTTGACTTAGCACCGTGTTTTCCAGGAATTTTCTCCTTACCCTTTTTACCTTTGTTCAAAAAATCTTCGATCTCTTCTTTCTTATTAGCAATAAGACTCTTCGAAAATGCTTGCAGATTGGAAATTAGTTTCTCTAGAGCTGGCGATAAAGATGGTTGATTGGCAATTAGTATTTCACTCCATAGCTTTGAATCGGAATGAGCTAATCTTGTTAAATCACGAACACCTTGTCCAGAAATATTCAAATTATCTTCGTTAATTTCAAGTAGTGAGGCAGCAAGAGAAGAGCTTAAAATCTGTGGCAAGTGTGAAAGCTTGGCAACTGTTAAATCATGTTCTGTGCGGCTCATGAGATATGAAACGCCCCCACAGATATTGATAAAGGCGGCGGCAACAGATTTTGCCTTTTCACTGGATTTAGAGTCTTTTATGACAATCCATGCCCTTCCAATAAATAAATCGGCCCTGGCACTTTGAGCTCCACTTAATTCTCGACCAGCCATTGGGTGAAGTGAGATGAAATTCTGTGCATTGTCCGATAATTCATCAACCTTGACTAAAAGATCAGACTTTACACTTGATAAATCGCAAACAATTGAGTTTGGGTTTGCATTTAATTGTTCAACAACTACTTTTTGATTTGCACTGATCGGAACTGCAACCACAATTAGATCTGGCTGCGTGATTGGGATACTTTTAACTAAATCTTGCGCTAATTGAGCAGATTTAAAATCTATATCAATTATTTCAACTTCAACACCAGCAGATTTAAGGCAAAGTCCAACTGATGTTCCTATTAGACCTGCACCAACTATTCGAACGGAGCTAATCATTTAACTATTGAGCAAGATCTTTGCGTAGTACTGAGGCACCACTGAGGTACACATGCTTAATATCGGCTATTTCACGCTCTAGGTGGGCGTGCATTAGTACCCGTACAACTCTAGGTAGCGCATTCTTTACATCAATCTCAACTGAGCACAGCAAAGGGATGCCACCAAGGCCAATCTGCCTAGCCGCAACTGCCGGGAACTCAGATCGAAGATCAGGGGTTGCAGTTAGGATTATTGAGATTAAGTCTTCATGACTTACTTGATTAACTTTTAGCATCTCAGATAGCAGCTCGCTCACCTGCTTAAGCATTTCAGTGGCAGAGTCCTTCTCAAGCTGCACCGCTCCCCTGATACCTCTGACTCGCATACGGCAATAGTATCTAGTCGAAGATAAATCAGGATTAAGGTTTAATCATTTAATATAGATGTCGCTTTATTGAGGTATAAACTTTAGGAAAACCGACATATAGAGAAAACGAGTTTTGCTTCTGCAGTCAAATGACCATTTATATATTTATAGACCAAAAATCATGCTCAATAAAGTCGATAAATAGGTATCCGATCTGTCCCTAAATACCTATATATCGATAAATAGATATTATCAATAGCGACTTATGTTTTTATATTTAAAAGGGCAAAAAGATTAGTTAACTCTTGCGAATTTAGGACTCGATGCCGCCCTGGTTTCATCTCCCCTAGGTTTATGGGACCGAAATCTAGACGAATCAAGCGAAGCACTTTTAGGCCCAGAGACTCAATTAACCTTCGAATTATGTGATACCTACCCTCATGGATTGTGATCTCTACCCAGTGATGATTTTTGCTAACAGCCCGGGCATGGACAACTTTGATAGCTCTGGCAAGACCGTCCTCAAGTCTGACCCCTTGCAGCAATTGATCTGAAAGCTGCTTGTTAAATTCACCTTCAATTTCAACTAGGTACTTTTTTTCCAGTCCGTAGGAAGGATGGGTTGCTCGGTGCGCCAAATCTCCATCGTTAGTAAGGAGGATTAAACCTTCTGAATCCTTATCTAATCTGCCGACATGATAAAGACGATCGTTTCTGTCTGCAAAGTAATCACCTAAGTTAGCTCGGCCCTCTGGGTCTGACATGGTAGAAATAATGCCGGCTGGTTTATGAAAAGCTAAATAAGTCTTAGACTTATTAATCTTTAAACTTTCACCATTTACTTTAATGTCATTGATTTTCGGATCATATTTCCCACCAAGCTCAATAATGATTTTTCCGTCAACACTTACGCGGCCATCAAGAATTAACTGATCAGCTGCCCGCCTACTAGCAATACCAGCATCAGCAATTATTTTATTTAGACGAGTTAGGCCCACGCATAAGTTTAGCGCGGTTACGAGGAATTAAAGAAAAGAGCCTATTCGGTTAAGGTTGAAAGCAACTCATCTAAACCATCGATATCAGGCAAGAATGGCGCAAGTGCAGGTAAATCCGCGATCGAATTAAGTCCTAATTTTTCTAAGAAAAATGATGTAGTCTGATATAAAACTGCGCTAGATTCGCCCTCAATGCCTGCCTCTTCCACTAAGCCGCGATTAACCAAAGTCTTCATTACCGCCTCAACATTTACCCCTCTAATTGCAGATACTCGCGCTCTAGAGACAGGTTGCCGATAGGCAATTACAGCTAAAGTTTCAAGGGCTGCTTGAGTAAGTCGAGCCTGCTGACCATCTAAAACAAATTTTTCGACCAACGGCGCCATCTCAGGATGGCTGTAGTATCGCCAACCACCGGAGACTTGGCGAAGCTCAAAACCTCGCTGATCCTGCTCATATTTTGTTGCAAGGGATGTGAGTGCTGAAAGTATCTCCTCAGTTGGTGCCTCGATTATTTGAGCTAAAACAAGCTCAGAAACAGGCTCATCAACGACCATTAGGATCGCCTCAAGGCAACGCTGTAGTTCAACTTCAGACATTATCGGCCTCATCTAACGCTTGTACAGGAATATCAAACTCATCACTAACTCTAACCTCTCCTTGCGCAGTTCCAACCCAGGATATTTGCAACTCCCCTAGTGAAATAACCTGCTCGAATCGAACTACTCCTTCTTTATACAACTCAAGTAATGCTAGAAACCTGGCAACAACAACTAATGTGGAGTCAGCATCGGCAATTAAAGCGCGAAAGGTGACACGAGAGGATCTACGCAGATGCTCCACAACCTTTGCAGCCTGCTCGGCTACGCTTACCAAGGGCCGATGCAGGTGCTCGATGCTAAAGGCGGGGGTTGTCTTTGGGGTTAGTACTCGATTGGCGATCGCCGCAAACCTTTGTGCACCAACACCAATTAAAACCTCTGGTAATAGTTGCGCGAAGTGCGGTTCAAGTGCGACGAGCCTGGCAAAAGACTTCTCTTCCCGTTCTATTCGCTCGGCAAAGATCGCAGAAAGTTCTTTGAAAGCTCGGTACTGCAGTAGTCGGGCAAATAAAAGATCGCGAGCTTCAAGTAGGGCAAGATCTGCCTCGTCATCGATTTGCCCAGATGGCAACAGTTTTGCTGCCTTAAGATCAAGTAAAGTCGCAGCCACTACTAGAAACTCAGTAGTTTTATCCAAATCCCAGCCATTTTCACTGTTTTCTAGCTGCTTTATATAGGAAATAAACTCATCAGTTACCGTACCTAGGGCGATGTCGGTGATATCCATCTTGTGACGGGATATAAGTTGCAGCAGTAAATCAAAGGGCCCATCAAAATTCTCTAGGTGCAAAGAGAAACCCGCTACCCGGCCATCGGTAATTGAAGAGGGTGGGGCGGCAGTTGTGGGCAAATTTTCTTGCGACATGCGCACAAGATACCGCCAGCATCCTTGCCTTTGCACATGCCCCACCGTAGGTTGCCGACATGGGAAAAAACGCTAGAAAGACTTCTCGGTTAAACGCTAAATCGACATATGCTCCTGCTCGTTCTAATCCACGGGAGGAAGGGCTAGCAACTACCTCTGATGTACTTGGCAAAAAACTACGAAACTTTCCTGAGCCAACTAAAACGCTTGAAGCTGGCAATGCCAAAGTTATCTCGGTAGTGAATCAAAAAGGTGGTGTAGGTAAAACTACTACCGCAATTAATTTAGGCGCTGCCCTTGCTGAGGTTGGCCGCAGAGTTTTATTAATTGATTTCGATTCTCAAGCATCAATGACTACAGGTCTAGGCATTAAAGGGACTGCTCTTCGCGAGCAATATGGTTCAATATGGTATCTACTAAATGATTCTGAAGCAGAATTAGAAGATTTTATTCTTAAATCCTCAGTACCAGGTCTTGATTTTGTTAGGGGTCATGAGGATCTAGCCGCTGCAGAGGCCGCCTTCGTCTCTGAAATTGCTAAAGAGCATAAGCTTCGAAAATTACTAGCACCTGTTCTTGATAAATACGATGTAGTTTTAATTGATTGCTCACCTTCACTTGGCACACTAACCGTTAACGCACTTACTGCATCAAATGGCGTAATTATCCCAATGGAATGTGAGTACTTTGCGGTTCTTGGACTTTCACTTGTTAAAAAGACTATTCAAAAGATTAAGGAAAATACCAACCCACAGCTTGAGATATTGGGGATTTTGGCGACTATGTTTGAGAAAAAAACTAGTCATTCTAGGGAAGTACTCGAATTGATTGATAAAGAGTTTCCTGATGAGGTTTTTGACACAATTATTTCTAGAACGGTTAGATTCTCTGAGTCAACAGTTGCCGGTGTTCCAGTAACCGCTTATGCAAGTAGTAGTACCGGCTCTGCTTCATATCGTCGCCTGGCCCGTGAATTAATCGCAAGAGGAGGAGCTAAATGAGTCGCAGAGTTAGTTTGCCGGGAGCCGATGAATTATTTCGAAATACTGCAACATTAAGTGCAGTTCCATCATCTCGTGAGAATACTGAGGAGATAACACAAACTCCAGCTGCAACAGTCACGGCGAAAAATTCAGTCAGGCAAACACCTAGGCGGCGAGTTAATGCTTTTGATCGGGCACCATCTGGGCGCGAAAAGCATGATGAGAAAATTACGGTTTATCTATCCCCTGATGAACTTTATGATTTAGATCAGGCCCGTCTGGCACTTCGTGGTGATCTTGGATTAGCAGTTGATCGAGGCAGAATTGTTAGAGAATCTCTTGCAATAATTATTGCTGATCTTGAGGCAAAAGGTGATCAAAGTATTATTGCTCGCAGATTGCGTGGTCGTTAAAACTTACTTCGCGGATGAGCACTTAAATAACTCTCTCGTAAGTGATCAATAGTAATAAGTGTGTAAATCTGAGTTGTAGTAACAGATGAATGCCCCAACAGCTCTTGTACAACTCTAATATCTGCTCCGCCATCTAATAGATGTGTGGCAAATGAATGACGCAATGAATGTGGACTTACTTGATCAGCCATCCCAGATCTTGCTGCTGCACTTGCAACAACATTGCACACACTTTGCCTACTTAATCTGCCCCCACGTTGATTTAAAAATAGTGCTCTTTGAGTGCTTACTTTTATCAGGTTTGGTCTTGATCTAACTAAATAATCATTAACTGCAGTAACTGCAAATGAGCCAATCGGAACGATCCTCTCCTTACCTCCCTTACCTTTTAACTTCACAGTTGTGGTGTTCACGTCATCGGTAGTAATTTCGGTAATATCGGATATATTTAGATTAATTAGCTCAGTAACTCGAGCGCCGGTGGCATATAAAAGCTCAATAATTGCTTTATCTCGACTTGAAATCAGATCTTGGCCAGAGATACTTAGCATGCCCATCACCTGATCAATAGTTAAAGCTTTTGGTAAACGCTTGCCAATCTTTGGGGGCTTAAAATTTACTGCTGGATTATTAAGCTTATGCTCTTTTTGCAAGTATGCAAAGTAACTACGAATGCTTATTACATTACGAGCGATTGATGACTCACCGATCTTAAATTCAGTATTTCCCATGCCGCGTAGATAGGCAACATAGGAAGTCAATTGCTCAGGACTGACTTGATCGATTAAAAGTTCGTTTATCGATAAATAGTGAAAAAATTTCTCAATATCTAATCGATATGCACCTATGGTATTACTCGCTAAACCTTTCTCAATTGAAAGGTAATTGAAAAAGTCAGCTAAATGATCACTTGCCATGCTTAGCGATCGCCGCCGCTATTAATCCAATAAATAATGGATGTGGGCGGGTTGGCCTAGATAAAAACTCTGGATGGGCTTGAGTGCCAACATAATATGGGTGAATAGATTTTGGTAGTTCAACAAACTCAACTAAATGCTTATCTGGAGATAATCCTGAAAAAACTAAACCTGTGCCAGTTAGTTGATCTCTATATTTATTATTTACTTCATAACGGTGGCGATGACGTTCACTTATTTGAGACTTTCCATAAACTTCAGCCACAACTGAACCAGCTAACAGATCTGCTTTATATAAACCAAGGCGCATGCTTGCCCCCATCTGACCATTACCAGCGACAATATCAACTTGATCACTCATAGTTGAGATAACTGGATCACTAGTCTTCTCATCAAACTCAGCTGAGTTGGCATTTTTAAGTCCAGCCAAGTTACGTGCTGCCTCAATGACCATACATTGCAAACCTAAACAAAGCCCAAGAGTAGGAATTTTATTCTCTCGTGCATATTTAAGCGCACCTAATTTTCCTTCAATCCCTCGCACACCAAATCCGCCTGGAACACATATTCCATCTACATCACCTAAGTTAGTTGCAGCATCTTTATCATTAGCACAACTATCACTTGTTACCCACTTGATATTAACCTTGGCGTAGTTAGCAAAACCACCAGCTCGCAGCGCTTCAGTAACCGAAAGATACGCATCAGGTAGATCTATGTACTTACCGACTAAGGCAATATTTACTTCATGTTTTGGCTTATGGACCTTATTTAGTAGATCCTCCCATTCACCCCAAATGACATCAGTGCATTTAACTCCTAGTCGCCTAACAACGTAGGTGTCTAAGCCCTCTGAGTAGAGCACCTTAGGGATGTCATAAATTGATGGTGCATCTACCGCAGCCACAACACCCTCTAAATCAACATCGCACATCAAAGAAATCTTTTTCTTAACTGATTCAGGAATATGTCTGTCACTTCGCAACACAATTGCATCTGGGGTAATACCAATTGATCTCAGAGCTGAAACACTGTGCTGAGTTGGTTTTGTTTTTAGCTCACCAGCAGGTCCCATATAGGGAACTAAGGAAACATGTAGATAAAAGACATTATCGCGGCCAACGTCCTGGCGAATCTGTCGAGCAGCTTCAAGAAATGGCAATGATTCAATGTCTCCAACCGTGCCACCAATCTCCGTGATGACTATATCTACTTCAGGCCCTGCCATTGCCTTCATAGCATCCTTGATTTGGTTTGTTATATGAGGAATAACTTGGACTGTCTCACCCAAATACTCACCACGACGTTCTTTAGCAATCACTGCTGAATAAATTTGACCAGTTGTAATATTGGCTGAGCCATGCAAATTGGTGTCGAGAAAACGCTCATAATGGCCGATATCTAAATCAGTCTCCGCACCGTCATCGGTAACAAATACCTCGCCATGTTGGAATGGATTCATCGTTCCCGGATCAACGTTTAAGTATGGATCAAGTTTTTGCATGGTGACTCGTAAGCCGCGGGCACGTAAAAGACGGCCTAAACTTGATGCGGTTAATCCTTTGCCTAAACTTGATGCGACGCCACCTGTAACAAATATATGTTTACTCACATGATTGGCGGTCATGGGAGACTAGATTATCATGAATTTCTAACTATCGCTAATAACTCAGTTGCATGCTCTTGTGCGGTTTTAGAATCTTCTTGACCACTAAGCATTCTTGCAATCTCAACCTTTCGTGCCTGTTCACTCATTTCAATCACATCACTTTGAGTTACAGATCCATTTTCACTCTTTTTTACAACTAAATGATTATCAGCCCAGACTGCAACTTGCGCGAGATGAGTTATAACAATTACCTGCGCAGATTTTGCAAGCTTTGCCAATCTCCTCCCAACTTCAACAGCTGCTTTACCGCCAACGCCAGCATCTACTTCATCAAATATATATGTTCCAACTGGCTCAGCTTCAGCAATTACTACTTCAAGAGCCAGCATGACTCGTGATAACTCACCTCCGCTTGCCACTTTATTTAATGGTAGCGCTGTTGCCCCAGTATGAGCTGCAAATAAAATTGAAATCTCATCTAATCCTGCCCCCGTGTAGTTTTTTGCAACATCGGCATCAGCCATTTTTTGCTCAATAATAAATTGTGAATTAGGCATAGAAAGATTTTTTATCTCATTTGTAACTAGATTTGATAACTTATCAGCGCCGTTTTGACG
>SXGR01101336.1_pt1 | contig 23314 bp, 25 predicted proteins | sample 3174711 | NCBI WGS metagenome assembly SXGR01 (sample SAMN11356860, study PRJNA531348) | freshwater metagenome | isolation source: freshwater sample F1-60 | place: China: Fuxian Lake, Yuxi | collected 2017-12-25 | reverse complement strand
GGCCGCCATGTATCCGAGCAGGATGTGATCGCCGCACTCGATAGCGCGAGTATCGGACCAGTGAAAGAAGGCGCGGTCGGGGCAGGCACCGGCATGATCTCCTATGGATTTAAGGGAGGCATCGGCACCTCGTCGAGAAAACTGCCTGAGAAAGAAGGCGGCTACACCATCGGGGTGCTCGTCAATGCGAATCATGGCCGCAGGCCCGAATTGATCATTGCGGGTGTGCCGGTCGGCAAGCTATATAAACCGCCTCAGCATATGTCCGAAGCCCTCGCGCCTGGCCAGAGCGAAGGATCTATCATTGTGATCATCGCCACCGATGCCCCACTCGACAGTCGGCAGCTCACCAGATTGGCCAAGCGCGCTGCGCTCGGCCTCGCCCGCACCGGCTCCACTGCGCGCCATGGCAGCGGCGACTTTATGCTGGCGTTCTCGACAGCAAACATCATTCCCCATTATCCCAAAGAGTCGACCTATACGGTGACCCATCTCGCCGATACCCATCTGAATCCGCTCATCACCGCCACGGTGGAATCCACCGAAGAGGCTATTCTCAACGCCCTCACCATGGCGACGACGGTCACAGGCCGTGACGGTCATCGCGTCGAAGCCATTGACCTCGATCGTGTCAAAGCGTTACTGGACGGTTCATTCCGGAACTGATTCCCTGATTCTCAATGCCGAGTAAGATGCACATCCTTGGATGAGACTTGCAATTTCGTTCCCTCGCTCGGTATTCTCTAGGCGCTTCAGATTTGGAGAACAACCGGATGAACGAGTATCAAATCGGCGGAGGATTGCGGTTGCTGACGGCGGTCGAAAAGACCGAAGCCTTCGGCGAGTTTTTGAAGACCCGCATGGTCCGTGCCATCGAAACCGAGGATCCGACGGAACTCCACTACCTGCTTGCGCAGGTCGACGACTATCATTCCTATCTGTGGAGGTATTACAAACAATTGGTACAGACTCGGTCTCAACGTATGGATCCAGGCGTCTGACGTCTTCGGCATTCTCCACCTGCGCGCATGCCCAGTCCCTTGCCCCCGTCACATCCGCAGACCACCGCATTGCGCTTTGTATCGGCGTTGTCCAAACGATCGGATACGGAGGCGGCAGCTCGCGACCTGGCCGATGAAATCCGAGCCAAATTCGATCGCGCCTCGATCGATCTCGCCTGTCTATTTTTTTCAGCCCACCATGCCTCAAAAGCCGAGCTCTTAGCGGCCATGATCCAGCAGTCCATTCACCCGCGCATGATGGTCGGGTGCAGCGGGGAAGGGGTGATTGCCGGCGCAGAAGAAATGGAAACAGCTCCGGCGATCACGCTCTGGGCGGCATCATTGCCCGATGTGGCACTGGAGCCGATTCGGTTATCGTTCTCGCCCCTGCAGGATCAGTTTCGGCTGTCCGGTTGGCCTGAACCGAGTGCCATCCAGTCCTCGTTTCTCCTGTTGGCCGATCCGTTTACCACCCCGATGAGAGAAGTTCTTGGACTGATCGATGAACGGTATCCGGGAGCCAAGGCCATCGGTGGATTAGCTGGAGGGGGGCAGGGTGAGGGAGAGAATCGATTGATCTTCCAAGACGAAGTGCTCACGGGAGGATTAGTGGGGGTTCGGCTGTCCGGACCGGTGGCTGTCCGCCCGGTCATCTCACAGGGATGCCGGCTCATTGGTGATCGGTTTGTCGTCACAAAGGCCGAGCGCAATCTTATTTATGAGCTCGGCGGTGTTCCGGCCTTGGAGCGGTTACAGGCGGTCTTTGAGGCATTGCCGGAGGAGGACCGGCGCCACGCCCATCGGGCCTTACATCTCGGCATCGTCATCGATGAACATCGGGACCGGTTCGAGCGGGGCGATTTTCTTGTCAGGAATCTCGTTGGGGCCGATCAAACGACCGGATCGGTGGCGGTCGGCGATGTCGTGCAGGAAGGACAAACCGTGCAGTTCCAGCTTCGGGATGCCAAATCAGCCAGCGAGGATTTGAATTTGCTGCTGGCAGCCGATCGGGCTGCCCATAGCCATCAGCCGCTCGGAGCCCTCATGTTCAGTTGCTGTGGACGAGGACGGGGCTTGTTTGGGAAGCCCAATCACGACGCAGCGACCATGGCCGATCGGTTGGGTGCGATCCCTCTGGCAGGATTTTTTGCGCAGGGTGAAATCGGACCAGTCGGCGGCAGAAACTTTCTGCATGGCTATACGGCCTGCATGGCGCTCTTTGCTGAGCAGGATTCTGCGAAAGTCACGATGTAAGGAGTGGCATCATGTGCAACATGTTTGATGCGGCACAAGGAGGACGTATGAGAGGCCGAGTCACCCTAGGCATCATCATGACGTTGGTTTTCACACCACTATTCGGATGGGGAGGCACCATGACTGCGAACGAGAAGGGCTCGAACGCCGGGGAGACGGTCACTGCGTCTGGGCTTACATATGTCGATCAGGTAGTAGGGGCGGGCGATGTTGCCGTGGCCGGCAAGACAGTGAGCGTCCACTACACAGGGTGGCTGGAGAACGGAAAGAAATTCGATAGCTCAGTCGATCGTGGCCAGCCTTTTTCGTTTCCTCTCGGCGCCGGGCGGGTCATCAAAGGGTGGGATGAAGGGGTGCAAGGCATGAAAATCGGCGGCAAACGCAAGCTGACCATTCCCTCAGACCTTGGCTATGGTTCGCGCGGGGCCGGTGGAGTGATCCCGCCAAACGCCACACTCATCTTTGATGTCGAGTTACTCGGAGTGCGTTGAACACCGTTAGGTCTATCAAGTCAGAACGTCATCACGTCTCAAGACCAAGACGTGACGACTTGACGGACTTTTTAACTTTGGACTGCTCCTTATGAAACAGACTCCGCTCATCACCCAACATCGCGAGGCTGGCGCCAAGCTTGTCGATTTTGCCGGCTGGGAAATGCCCATCCAGTACGGCGGAGTGGTCGATGAATACCAGACCGTCAGGACCAAGGCCGGGCTGTTCGATGTGAGTCACATGGGCCGTATCGAAGTCAGTGGGGCAGGCGCCCTGGTCTTCCTGCAAAGGGTCACCACCAATGACGTTGCCGCGCTTCAGCCCATGCACGCGCAGTATTCGATGGTTTGTAACCGGCAGGGAGGCATCAAAGACGATATCTTTGTCTATCGATTGACCGGCCCGAACGAATATCTGCTGTGTATCAATGCGTCCAATCGCGACAAGATTCATGCATGGCTGTTGGAGCATGGCGCAAGCGTTCCCAGCTGCCGAATCCATGATCGTTCGGCGGATATCGCGCAGATTGCCTTGCAGGGTCCCGCCACGCGGGCAGTCGTAGCAACCTTTGGATCTCCTGCGCTGGATGCGCTCAAGCTCAGAGAGTCAACCATGGTCACGATCGAGTCGGTTCCTTGCATGGTCGCCCGGACCGGCTATACGGGTGAATTCGGCTATGAGTTCTATGTCGATGGACCGCCGGCGCCAGTCTGGAATGCTCTGCTGGATAGGGGGCAGTCCGTTGGCGCCAAGCCTGCAGGGCTTGGTGCGCGCGATCTCCTGCGCCTGGAGATGGGCTATCTGCTCTATGGCAATGATATTGATGAAGCAACCACGCCGATTGAAGCCGGCGTAGAATGGGCCGTGAGTTTCACCAAGGGAGATTTTATCGGTCGCGATGCGTTATGGTCTCAGAAGCAAGCGGGTCCAGGCCGCCGGCTCATTGCCTTCGAGCTTCTGGAAAAAGGCGTTCCACGGCATGGATTCAAGATTCTTGATCCTGCCACGTCGAACCCAGTCGGCGACGTCAGCAGCGGCAATCTGTCGCCTCGCTTACAAAAGGGGATCGGATTGGGCTACGTGCCGGCGGTCTATGCCGCTCCGGGGACCTCGATCGCGGTTGATATCAGAGGCAAGGCCCTTCTCGCGACGGTGGTCAAGCCGCCGTTCATTAAAAGACCCAAGAGCGCATAGCCTATGGCACATGGCACAAGCGGATGGTCTCGACAAGCGTTCGCCCTCATTCGTGCTATAAGCCCTATGCTATAAGCTATCTATTCCTATGACTCCTATGACGAAAAACGTCTACAGAGGTAAAGTCGTTACCCTCAACATCGATACCGTGACGTTGCCGAATGGGGCCACAATTGATCTTGAGACGATCCGCCACCCTGGAGCTGCCGCAGTCGTTCCCGTAAAGGATGATGGCACGGTCGTGTTGATCCGGCAGTTTCGCCATGCGGCGGGGGGAGTTATCTATGAAATCCCTGCGGGAAAACTTCAGCTCGGCGAAGACCCTCTCCACTGTGCATTGCGGGAGTTGGAAGAAGAGGTGGGCTACCGTGCCTCATCTTTCGAGTTACTCTCCAGCATCTTCACGGCTCCGGGGTTTGCCGACGAAGTGATTCATGTATACAAGGCCACGGGGCTGACACAGGGCCGGCAGCACCTGGACCAGGACGAAGTGTTGGACATCATCGAAATGCCGCTTGCAGAGGCAGTGAACAAAATCGAGGATGGGACGATCCGTGACGCGAAGACGATTGTAGGATTGCAGGCAGTCTATCTCAGAATCAACCGGCGCTAAAACGACTTGAGGGGATTCCCACAAGAAGTGGAAATCCCCTCAAGCAAACTAGCCTCGCCGATGTGAAGGAACTTACTTGCCCTTCTTATCGTCCTTCTTCTTCTCATCGCTGAAAATGTCATCGGCTTTGCCGCCATCTTTCTTCTTCTCTTCAGCAGACACTACATGGCCACCCTTCTTATCGTCCTTCTTCTTCTCTTCTGCGAAGGAGGGCGCGCTGAACGTCACTGCCACCGCCACTGCCATGATTGCCATCAACATGCTCTTCATAGTGTGATACCCCTTGTGTGGAAATGGTTGAACTATGTGCCGCTCATTCGGCACTCGTTAGATGCTTAGCAAGCTTGGTGCCTGTGTATTTATTCAGACAAATATACGCATTTCTAATAAGAATCAATGAGTTACTAAATGCTATTAATAAAGGGTTGAAGGATCTTTCCTGCGAGACCCTGTGGCAAGATGGTTGAGCCAAGACTAAACTGCCCCAGAGAGTTCATAGGGCAAATAATCTGAAGTCAACTCAACCGGCTAGTTGCCTGAATTTCTATTGAGCCATGATCCGAACCGTGATCAAGGATCTGCATAAAGAAGCCGGTTCACACTGGTTGAGAATCGTGTTATCTTTCGTTCCCTGTCTGACGGTATCCGTCGAGGGTCACGCGTCAATCGTGTAGTAGAAGAATGGGCGTCGTTCAATCAAATACACCATAAGAAAAAGTTACGAGGAGCAGGGGCATCTATGTTGTTGAGCGGAAAGAAAGGCCTCATTATCGGTGTGGCCAACAAACACAGCATTGCGTGGGCCATTGCCCAATCTGCAGCCAGTCAGGGGGCTCAGCTCCTATTCAATTATCAGAATGAGCGGTTGCGGCAGAATGTCGAAGAACTTGCTGCCACGGTGCCGAGCGCAAGGGCCTATGTCTGCGATGTGGGGAATGATGGAGAGATTGCGGCACTGATGGCGCAGGTGGAGAAGGAATTCGGGCGACTCGACTTTCTCGTCCACTCTCTGGCGTTTGCTCCACGCGAAGAATTGACCGGCCAGTTTGTGAATACGACGCGCCAGGGGTTTGCGACGGCGCTGGATGTCAGCGCCTATTCACTGGTGGCGGTCGCGCGAGCCGCGATGCCATTGATGACTGAGGGAGGCTCGATCGTCACGCTTTCCTACCTTGGCGCAGAGCGGGTTGTGCCGCATTACAATGTGATGGGGGTCGCCAAGGCTGCGCTCGAATGCACCGTGCGGTACCTAGCCTACGATCTTGGCCCGAAGAATATCCGGGTGAATGCGATCTCTGCCGGGCCGATCAAGACGCTTGCCGCTCGTGGTGTGTCAGGCATCACGAAGATGGTCGATCTTCATAAAGAGTTTGCCCCGCTCCGCAGGGCAACCGAACAGGGCGAAGTCGGCGATACCGCTCTGTTTCTCATGAGTCCTTTGGGACGGGGGATTACCGGAGAGGTCATCTACGTGGACGGCGGATTCAACATTCTGGGGATGATGGCTCCTGGCGAATCACCAGGAGCCTGACCAGTCAGTAACGAGCCCAAGATCCGGCTCCAGCCACCGGCTACCGTTCACTCAATCGTTCCGCGCAGTGCTTTCAATCGTCCTTGCCGCTTCTTTTGATCCACCCGTCTTTGCCGGGAGCCTTTTGTCGGCTTCGTCGGCTTTCGTTTCTTCTTCGGGATGGCGACACGTTGAATCAAGAGGCTGAGCCGCTCCAGCGCGTCTTCGCGATTGCGTTCCTGCGTTCGGTGCTGTTGCGCCTTGATCGTGATAACACCCTCTTCCGAAATGCGTTGATCGCGGAGCTTAAGCAATTCCTCCTTGTAAAAATGCGGAAGCGATGAGGCGGCAATATCGAAACGCAGATGAATAGCGGTCGAAACCTTGTTGACGTGCTGCCCGCCCGCCCCTTGCGACCGCACGGCATGGATCTCGATCTCAGAATCTGGAATACCGACATGCGAGGATATGCGCAGCATAGTTGTCCTACTATACTGTAATCATCGATATACGGTCACCAGCCGGCGACGATGGCGAGTCAGGATTGGACGTGGCCAGAGAGACGGTCACGCATCTGCTGGACGTCAATCTGGTGTATTGCGTGGTGCAGGCAGGTTACTCCTTCGGAGGCACAGTGGACGAATGGTGGCTGGTAATCAGCCATTGTTTACCGTCCCACTTATAGGTGTAGGTGTAGCGGGCTTTGACGCTGACTCCGGTTTTCTGGAAGGTGAAGGTATAGAGGCCCGCGTCGACCGCCGTATTGCAATCGATTTCGATTTCGCGTGAGTCGATACGGCCTACCGGGCGGTTCTCCAGAAAATGGTGAAAATAGTCCTCTTTGTCGGCGGCCGTGAGCCGTGGGCGGACCGAGACTGTCGGTAGCAAGATGGATGTCGGCGCGTAATTGGCGGCGACCTTGTGCGGATCCCCCGTTTGAAGCGAGGCATTCCAGCGGTCAAACAAGGCGGCAATGTCTTCCTCGGTGGCGGCTACGCACAGCTCAGAATGTTGTGGAACCGCCTGATGCACATGCTCCGGGGGCGCATCCGCCGTGGGTACCGCAGATGAATGGTGACTGGTAATCAGCCATTGTTTGCCGTCCCATTTGTAGGTGTAGGTATAGCGGGCTTTGACACTGGCTCCGGTTTTCTGAAACGTGAAGGTGTAGAGCCCCGTATCGATTGCGGCATTGCAATCGATTTCGATTTCACGCGAGTCGATGCGGCCTACCGGGCGGTTTTCAAGAAAATGGTGAAAGTAGTCCTCTTTGTCGAGGGCGGTGCGGCGCGGCCGGCTCGACACCGTCGGCAGCAAGATCGACGTCGGCGCGTAATTGGCGGCGACCTTGTGCGGATCCCCCGTTTGAAGCGAGGCATTCCAGCGGTCAAACAAGGCGGCAATGTCTTCCTCGGTGGCGGCTACGCACAGCTCAGAATGTTGTGGAACCGCCTGATGCACATGTTCCGGCGGCGCATCCGCCGTGGGCAGCGCGGACGAATGGTGGCTGGTAATCAGCCATTGTTTGCCGTCCCATTTGTAGGTAAAGGTATAGCGGGCTTTGACACTGTTTCCTGTATTTTGGAACGCGAAGGTGTAGAGCCCCGCATCAATTGCCGTATTGCAATCGATTTCGATTTCGCGCGAGTCAATGCGGCCTACCGGGCGGTTCTCCAGAAAATGGTGGAAATAGTCCTCTTTGTCGGCGGCCGTGAGCCTGGGCCGGCTCGATACGGTCGGCAACAGGAGCGATCTTGGAGCGTAATTGGCGGCGACCTTATGCACATCGCCGGTTTCAAGCGCGGCGTTCCAGCGATCGAACAAGGCAGCGATGTCTTCCTCGGTGGCTGCGACGCAGAGTTCCGCATGTTGCTGAACTGTGTGGTCTGGATTGGGAGGTGTACCGGCTCGTGGTTCCGCTGCGTAACTCACCATGGGGACAGCGACCACTGCGAGGAGCAAAGCCAATCGTTTCATGAACGATCCTCCTTGGATACTGAGCGATCAACCACGTGAGATATGGACAACGCTGGACCGCAGCGCCGAGTCGGCCTCTGCGAAGGGCGGGATTATAGATGTGGGAGGAGGCAAATCTCAACTATGCCCCACTGTTTGATCGATATCGGTAAAAAGCCACCAACAGTTCCGATGCCGATCACATTCAGTAACTCCCAGTAACTCCAGAACACCAGCCGGAATTTACGATAGCGGCGCCAGACAGCCTCGTGATAAAGTACCGCGCTCGTTTTGGGATTGCAGTGACCATCCTATCCATTCCATCCAAGGGGAATTCTTCCTATGAGCAGGCTCAAGAATGTTCAATGTTCCATCATGCGGCGCATCGGCCGGCACATCCCGGCATTGTCTCTCGGTTTCGCGATGTTCGTGTTGACCCTCATGCCGTTCGTTTCGTCCAACGCCTGGGCCGAACTGGCGGATGATTTTCGAATCTGGGGCAATGTGACGGTACGAGGCAATATCGGGGGCATCGATCCCAGTCTCAAGCCATTTCGCTGGTCGATGGAAGTCCAGCCTCGTGCGCGAGAAGAGGGCGAAGATATGGATCAGATCTTGATTCGTCCTGGGATCGGCTATACCGTGACCGACCATTCGTCCGTATGGATCGGTTATGCCCATGTGGCCAACTTTCCGGCCTCGGGCGACAACATCCACGAAGACCGGTTCTGGCAACAATATATGTGGAAAGGGCAGACCCCCATCGGAGAGTTTACCGGCCGATCACGATTTGAACAGCGTTGGCAAAGCAACGGAGGTGAGACCGGTGGACGATTTCGTCAGATGTTCAAACTCAGCTGGCCGCTTCCCTTTTATCAACCCGTGAGTCTCGTGGGGTGGGACGAGGTCTACATCAATCTGAATGATACGAATTGGGGAGCCAGGCAGGGGTTCGATCAAAATCGTGGCTTTGCCGGGATCGGCTATCGTGTGCTACCCCCTATCCTGGTCGAAGTCGGTTATATGAACCAATATATCAACAGATCCACCATCGATAGTCTGAATCACATTCTCTCGCTGAATCTCTTTCTGGATTTTTGAATGGAGTACACGGTCAATTTGGCGACATGCCAGCTCAGTGGGACTTCCCAATACTATGAGCCATCATCGTTTCTGGATGTTTGTCACGCGGTGCGCACCGCACCGGCATGACTGATGACGGCGCTAAGTCTGTACGGCCTTCGGTCAAAGCCCCTCGCGTTTTTTGCCGAAGTATTCCTGCCGGCTGACGGCTACGTCGGCCACGAACATGACACCCGAATGCCGTTCGAAGAGCGGCCGAAGTCCCGCCAGAATCGGCTCCACTTTGTCTTCGGGAACGACAGCCATAATCATTTCCAGGCTTTCCTGCTCGCTGAACATGAAGTGAGCCTCGCGCACGCTATGGTGGCCTTTCCCGGACACATTTCCGATGATGGTATAACCGGTGGCCTCGATTCGGTCGAACACCTCGGTGACAAAGGCCCGGTGTTCCCCGGCGATGACCACGCGAATTTCCTTCATCGGATGTAAAGCAAAACTCATCGATATGCTCCTTTCCGGCTACAGCTCAAGACGGTGATGCATCAGATTCAGGTTGAGACAAAGCAGGTTGCCCGGGTGCCGCCCCGCTCTCAATCTTGCTGGGCCTATCCAGATTCACATGCCCCCACGTTCCATCGGGACGGTATCGATACCATACCTGATCGTCAGGGTCGAGCGCGACGAGATGTACCCACTCGTTATGATAATAGTGCTGAAGCACTTTGTGCTGTTCAATCAGTTTGTCGATGCGCACGCGAGGCGCTTCAACGATCGTCAGTAAGCGCATCGGCTCATGATACGGCATGTCCCCGTTCATGACGGTTTGTCTCGCCAACCCCAGCCGTAGATCGCTCCAGGGGCCGGACATGATGCCGAACCGTCCCACCACGTTATGATAGATCTTGCTGCTGCTTCCGTAGACCTCGTTGTCCACAGCCGAAAAGTAATGCTCCATGTTGATCCATTGTGCCACGACCTGAGGAGCGGTGAGCAGGATCTCGAGCAAACGATTACTGGGATCTTCTCGATAATCATAAGAATGCATAAACACACGCCCCTTGAGGTCGAGCCCTTTCGTCAACTCGCGTCGACCGATCAAGAATGTGGCATTGCTCGACAATCCCCATTCGGGGCGGACCTGACTCCAGTCGGCACTTCGTCGGATCACATGGGCCGTGGCCTGTTCTTCGTCCAACGGCTGTAGAATCTCAGGAAACCGACCACATCGCTCGCGGCTGGCCAGCTCCGCCGCTTCTTTCAAATCTTCCTGCAGTCTCGTGAGATCGGCACGATGGGTGGGAGGGACATCCTCAAGGTCGAACAGCTGTACGGCGTCGGTGGTCGTATCCATCTGGCCGGCGACGAAATGTGTGTCGGATGGAATGTCCAGGCCCGTTTTCCTTAAGCGAACTCGCACGTTCGGGCTGTTCGCCATCATGGCCAGGATACGCGCGTTGGGCTTGCCTTCATTGCCGCCGCACGCTCCGCAGTCGAGGGCCGATTCGTACGGATTATTGTCGGACGTGCTTCCATGGGCGCAAAAGAGAACCAGGCGGGCGAAGTTCTTGGTCAGCCCCATCATGCGCAGCACGGTATCGACGGTCTGCGCCTGCTCCTCGATCGTAAATCCTGTTCTTGTCAGCCGTTCCTTGTATCGCGATGAAGCCCGTGGATTCAGGTCGTACTCTCGTTGCAGCACAGTGACAAATGCGTCGAGTGTTTCGGTTTTCAAGCCCACGCGTTCGGCTTCAGCGAGAAAGACTGTGTCCTGTTGGTTGGGTTCCTGAAGCGCCCGCTGACGGAGCCCTTCAGTGAGCGACGGCGTCATCCGTGTATTGCGCAATCCAAGTCGTTCCTGCAAGGCCGTTCGCACAAGCCCCCGTTGTTCGACCTTAAGCATCTCCCCAGTTTCGCCTGGTGACAGCTTATCGACGGTCAGCGTCGTTTGCAGTGACGGCATGAGCAGTGTGCGGAGCCATGTGGCGAAACGCCGGTACAGGGACGGGAGCAGCGTCTTGCCGAAGATCGGAAGGCCGTAAAATAAGCCGACGGATTCAACCATCACATAGGGCGTGATGACGTTTTCCTTCAAGTCGTGCAGAAGCGTGTGCCCGGCGTGGACCCACTTGGCCCGGGCCTGATGTTGCGAGACCTTGCGATCCAGATAGCTGCGAGGTATTTCACGGACTTCGTTCTTGGCGCGCATGATCGCGGGAAACTGTTCCGTGTCGTGTTCCTTGCCCCATGCGCGGTACAGGATGAAAGCGGCGAAGAAGCCGGCAAACCCCAACGTCTCGTGTGGTCCGACCGATTCAAGATGGCGGCGGAACGGTTCCGATCGCACGTCAATGCAGTAGACCGACTGCGAGTAGGGACGGTTGGACGGTGGATCTGCCGCGTGTGCTGTCGGATGCCGCGAAGCATTCATGAGCTGACCAAGCAGTGGCACATGATACCCGGCTTCGAAAGCTTTCAGCCAAACCGGTCCGTGGTGTGCTTCCGGAAAGGCCTCAATCCATTCGATGGCTTGCTTGAATTCGCCGACCTGGCTTTCCAACAAGAACCTGTCCTCGATCCTCAGCGCCCGCGTCAACGTAAGAAGCCTGCGTACGGCGCCACGCTGAGCGGCTGCCTGTTGTCGGGGAACGACTTCGGCGCGGTAGCGCGTCAGAACATTCTTCCAGCTTTGTCCCTTCCGATGGGACAGCCGGTCGACTTCTTCGGCGTACAGTGCGGGTAAATGGCCGGCAATCCTCTGTCGTCGGAGATAGTATTCTTCCGCATAGTCATGCATGTAGGCCGTGATGTCTTCAAAACGCCCTTGAATATCAAGGTAATCGCGGCAGGCCGCCTGCACGAGCTCACGCGCATACCATAATCGGATGGCCAGGAACTTGACGAGACTCACCGGGTAGGTTTGCTGCCATGGGTAGTCACGCTCTTCGCTTCGCCATTTAATAAAGCCGGCCCAGCCTGGCAAGGCAGTTAACTGGAGCGAGAGGTAATCTTGTCGCAGGTCAGTTGGGATGCCGAGCGCATCAAGACTTTCGAGCAGGGCATCTTCCGGATGGTCGGGCAGCGCGGTGATCTTTCTCCGGCTGTCGGCAATGCCGAGGAGCGGCCATTCTTGCCCGGCCAGCCTCTTCCAGGTTTTATAAAACCCTTCATCGCGATCCGGCATAGCCCAGGCGGCATGGCCTTCATCAAGGAAGGCCGAGCACCATTTGATCATTTGATCGTTGATCTGCTGGACGATCTGTGTGCCGAGCGTGTCGTCACACCAGTGGGACAATGTCAGCCATCGGCATAGCGCGGCGTGGTTGTCATCCACAATCTTTCGGACCCGCTCGTCCAGCGAAAACGTGTTGCGGACACCTTCAAGTCTGTGGGCAAGGGCCTCGATCAATGGCCGATCAGGATCGTCCATCTGGTCGTCGAGAGGTTCCTGTGCCGGTGAACAGAGCCCTTCCGTCAGACAGGCGCGCAATACCTCACCATGTGTGACCGTGCGGGATCCAAGGACGATCCGCCGATCGAGAGTCAGCGGCTGCAAGGCGGCATCCAAATCCTCAAGACGGATTCGTCCGGATCCTACGTAGGCGCGGTACAGGTTGCTTGGCAGATAGCCGTCACCGCCCAAGAACTGTTTGCCGCGTCGGACGGTTTCTTCGAAGGGGAGGTATTCCAGGCTGTGGAGCGGATTATGATGAACGAACATTCGCATCGGCCAGTATTGCGCGATGACTTCCCCTGCGAGTCGAACCACGCCCCGCAGCTCCATTCGTCTTGATTCAAGATCCATCGACTCGTTCATCGCGGCCATAGGAAATCCTGTGACAGAACGTTGGCCACCGACGGTGTCGTCTCGGGCACGAACCAATCGTTCGGGGCAAGTCCAAGCACAGTCAACGCTAGAATTGTGATGAGCAGCGCCGCCGATTCGCCGTGGACGAGATCGCGATATCGGAGGTCGGCGCGTCTTGTTCCGAACAGCAGCCGTTGTACCGCGCTCATGATGTAGCAGGAAGCGGCGAGCCAGGCCGAGAGGATGACAAGGAGGCCGAGCAACGAAGGAACGGGCGAGTGCAACAACAATCCCATAAAACCTGCGAACACGCCGAACGGTGGAAGTCCCATCGCCGCCAGCGCAAGCAACGACAGCAGGACTGCATAGCTCGGCATGGATGATGCCAGTCCTCTGATCGACAGCGGATCCACGTCGTCGCCGTACCTTGTCCGGATGATTTGCCAGGCGATGAGCAGCCCGCAGGTCGCGAGAGTGATCGAGGCAACCAGCACGGTTGAGCGGGCGGTGACCATGTGAGATGCCGCGGTAAACCACCAGAGTATCGAAAAGAACGAGAGGCTGCCGTAGGCCAACATCAGTCGAACGCGTGTTTGGGCCAGCGCCTTGATCGCCCCATAGACGGCACCGGTCAGAGCACAGAAACTGATGAGGCCGGTGATCATGATGGGTGTGGTCGGAAGTGCGGAGGTCATGGAATGTAGGCCGACCGTTGGGAGGAGGACGGCGGTGAAGGATGGTAAGTTGCCAGGCAAACGGGTGAGCGCCGTCAGATATCCGGTATGGAACGGGACAAGCGGAACGAGGACCGCACAGGTCAATAATGCGGCTGATGACGACACAGGAGGGGATGTAAAAGCCGTAATAATGACACCGATTCCAGCAAGACCGAAGAGGCTGATTCCCCACCAGGAAATCGGCCACAGCATGGTGTGATGGTTCAGCAAGAGGCCGATCATAGTGGCCAATAGGGCCAGCAGGAAGAGGTGGCCGAGCAGACCTGGATGGGACATAACGCCGATGCCAAGCCCAAGACAGACGAGGGTCATCAGCCAGGAAACCCGGTGGTCTTTGTGAACCGGCTGCCCCAACAGTGATAAGACGGCGGCGATCGGCAGCAGATAGAGCAGCAGGGGGCCTTCCGGCAGGGCCGAACCCAATCCTATGATGGGGACCACACTGAGAGACGACCACAGTAAGCAGGATTTTTTGAGTTGTTGAGGGTCTTCCAAGAAGATCAGACCGGTCAGGGCGCCGATCAGCGGCACGGCGATCGCAATCCAAGGGAGAAGAGCCTGACGCATCATCGTTTCGACCATCCCTGTTTCTGCTTATCGAGCCGATGTGCCAGCCGCATAATGGCGTGACCTAACCGGCCGTGCAATTCGTCTGCATAGAGCCTGTTAATGAGCGCCACATAGACCTGGTTACGAAGCCCGTCGATCCAGGCCGGGATCCAAACACGTCGCCCGTGTGCTTTCAGGTATAGATAAAACCAGCCGAGCACCGTCATGGCCGTCGAGACAACAATGATAAGGTCGAACAGCCAGTCGGGAAGGTCCGCGGCTTTGAAGTACGATGCCACTTCGTTTGGATTCGGATAGAGGAACGTCGTGAGTGACTCGACGGCGAATAAGTAGATGAACACGACGAACAGCAGCGTTACCAACATGACCGACGACACTTTCCATGAGGCGACGGCCCGAAGCTTCGTCAGCGTCAGAATCGCCTGTGAGGAGGTGATCCAGATGAAGAAGAGGATGATGACGGTTCCTTGTGATTCCAACAAGGGAATGTGCAGGACTCCATGCGTGACTAATAAGATAAGCAGCGGAATCACCAGTGTCGTGGCAAACCCGGTCGACCAAGTCAGGCCGGACAGCGCTCCCTCATCGTGGTGTGCATGATCGGCATGGGGGAAATGCGGCTCCGATCGAGCCTTTTGAATGACGTTCCCGCAATTCAAAAACACCGTGGCTTTGAACAGGCCATGGGCGATCAGATGAAACACGGCGAGTGAGAACGCGCCCAATCCGCACTCCATGATCATGTAGCCCATCTGGCCGATCGTCGAAAGCCCAAGCGTCTTTTTGATGTCGCTTTGCACCAGCATCATGGAGGCACCGAGCACCGCCGTCAGGGTACCGACGACAAACGCCACATGCAGAGTGGTGGAACTCATGCCGAAGAGCGGGGCCATTCGATTGATCAAGAATCCGCCGGCATTGATGATGCCAGCATGCAGTAGGCCATGCACGGGTGTCGGGGCAAAGAGCGAACTCGGCAACCAAACATGCAGCGGGAACTGCGCCGATTTCCCCATAGCCCCGATAAACATGAGCATGGTAATGGCGGTGGCGGCATCGATATCCATGCCGGGCCAGAGCGTCACGGTCATGTGCGAGGCGGTCGCTCGCGCGAACAAATCGGTCAATTCGAGCGTGCCATACACTTGGTAGGCGAGGATGATGCCCATGAGAAAGGCCATATCGGCCACTCGCAAAACCGTGAACGTCTTATAAGCGCCATCGAGGGTCGGTGCATGGCTATGGTTGTGAGCGAGGATGTACAGCAGGTAGCTCAGCAGTTGCCAGAACAGAAACAGCATCATGAGGTTGGAACTCGACACCATACAGATCAGGACGAAGTCCGCCAGGCAAATCAGCGCCAGATACCGGCGGCAATGACGATCCTGGTACATATAGTTCGTGGAATAGGAATAGATGATCAAGCTGACCGCCGAAATCAGCGTCATCATGACTCCGCTGAGGCGGTCGATGTAGAAGCCGATGGGGATAGCCAACGAAGCGGCTTTTGCAGGATCATAGAACCGAATGGTGATCGGTCCGGATGTCGCGACGGCATAGAGGGTGACGGCTGCGCCGATACAGGCCCCCCCGATCAGCCACGAGGCGATTTTCGCATGCGCATAACGGGTGGAATCCTCTGCGCAGACTACGATCAGCGCGGCGACCAGCGGAAGGAGCGGAACAAGCAGGGCGGCCCACATCAACACGTCATCGCCTCATAATAAAAAAGCCAACCGTGTTCTCAATGTCGTTGAGAAACATCGGTTGGCTTGTACTGCGCCCGGCCTCTCACTCGAGCTGCCGGTCACCCTACTGCCTGTAGCATTGGAACTCGGCGCTCTGCCTGTCCTTGGTCAGTCGTGAGGACGAGCAACATCGCCAGCCTACAAGTACGCGTCCATCAATAATATGTCTGCCTGATCAGCGTCAAGCGTGAAAAGGTGAGTCGGGTCTTTGAATCGGCATGGCAGGGCCCGAAAGACCTATGATCGGCGGGCGGTTGAGGCCAAAGGGTGACGATTGTGCTTGTTCGCTCGCTCATGCGACTCGTATAATCTTGCGGTAGAAAGGCTCGGTCATGGAAAACGCCATTCGTAACGCCATCATCAAGTTCGAGCAGGAGTTCATGGGCCGTGGTCCCGACGACGTGCGGGCCTCCATTGTGCGTGATTTAGTCGTGGTCCGGTTAAAAGGCGTGCTGACTCCGGCCGAACGGCAGCTGGCCAAAACGGCGGAGGGCATCGAAATGGTGAAACGGCTGCGGCAGAATTTGATCGCCCAGGGTCGTGACAAACTGATCGAGCAAGTCGGTGACATCACGAAAGCCAAGGTCCTCGGCGTGTTTACCGACATCGATGCGCAATTGGGGGAACGGGTCTTCGTCTTTACGTTGGATCGGGATCCGGTCAGTGGAGTGCGGTAGGGGAACGGCGTCCGATGGAAAAACTCGCCGACATCTGGGTCTATGGTTTCGACAGCGAGCGAATGAAGCTCCCCGCAGCAGCCTACTGCGCCGAAGCAGCCACTTCGGCTACGAAGGCTGGAGGCTGCCAAGCTGCGGGGTATTCGGCGAAAGAGAATAACAGGGCAAGCCTAGCGATAGACTTCGCGTCGGTGCCCGATCTTCACCACGTCGACACGTCGGGCGATGTCATCAATGCCGTAGCCAATGCGATAGTCGCCCTGTCGAATGCGAAAGCGTTCGGATTCGCCTGAGAGTTTCTCGCACCCCGAGGGGCGAGGCTGTCTGGCCAAGCCTCGAATTCGATCGACGACCCGCTTGAGATCGCTCGAAGGAATTGCCTTGAGTTCTTTCTCGGCAGAACGTCTGATGACGACGCTATAAAGTGCCGTCACGCTTCAACTCCTCGAGGATCTTCTCGAATGAGCGCGCCGGCTCTTTTACCCGGCGATCAAACGCGTCCAGGTCTATGGCATCCTCTCGAAGAGATTCCAACACAGCGGCATTGACCAAGTGGGAGACAGACCGGTCTGTCGTGGCGGCCTTGACCTTAAGCGCCCGATAGACTTTGGGTTTGAGGTAGATGGTCGTGCGGGTGTCGGGCGGCATAGATACTCCTCCTTTATCAGCGCTAAAACATTATAGCACTAGAGCATCAAAGCGTCACTTTCCCCTGCCGCCTGGTATGCCTCATTCACATGGGGAGCCGATCCTTGAGTGCGCGATAGGGTCGGGACCAACCATCCGAGAGCAGATAGCAAAAACCGAGAATGTCATGGTACACAGAACTATGATGCAGCGTACTTTGGAAACTCTCGCGTTCGACAATACCTATGCCCGTCTCCCCCCAGAGTTTTACGCGAAACTCAATCCCACGCCGTTCGGGGCTCCACCGCGTTTGATTCATGCCAACCAGGCAGCAGCCGCGTTGATTGATCTTGATCCAGGACAATTCGAACGGCCGGAGTTCGCGGACCTCTTCGGCGGGCAGGCCTTGGCGCCGGGCATGGAGCCGTTGGCCATGCTGTACTCCGGCCATCAGTTCGGCGTCTATGTGCCTCAGCTCGGCGACGGGCGAGCTATCCTGTTGGGCGAAGCGACAAATGAACGCGGAGAACGGTGGGATCTGCATCTGAAGGGCGCGGGACTGACGCCGTTTTCGCGCGACGGCGATGGCCGGGCTGTCTTGCGCTCGACGATCCGTGAATATCTCTGTTGCGAAGCCATGCAGGGCCTCGGCATCCCCACGACGCGCGCACTTTGCATCGTGGGTAGCGATCACAAGGTCTATCGCGAACAGGTCGAAACCGGTGCGACTCTGGTTCGCATGGCGCCGTCGCACGTCCGGTTCGGCACGTTCGAGATCTTCTACTACCGCAAGCAGCATGCGCAGTTAAAACAGCTTGCGGACTATGTGATCGAGCAGCAGTACGCCCACCTCAAAGACGCAGCTGATAAGTACGCCCGCTTCTTTTCAGAGGTCATGGAGCGGACGGCGAGGTTGATCGCCCGGTGGCAGGCAGTCGGCTGGGCGCACGGCGTCATGAATACCGACAATATGTCGATCCTCGGTCTCACGCTGGACTATGGACCGTTTGGCTTTATGGATGATTACGATGCCGGCTTCATCTGTAACCACTCGGATCATAACGGCCGCTATGCGTTCAATCAGCAGCCCTCTATCGGATTGTGGAACCTGAGTTGTTTGGCGCAAGCCCTATTGCCTCTGGTGGAGAAAGACGTGTTGAAGGCAGTCTTGGAGAGTTATCAGCCGTTGTTCGATCGGGAGTATCTCTGGCTCATGAGGAGCAAACTGGGGTTGGAGGAAGCACGGACGGAAGACGACGGGCTGATTCGCGATCTGCTGGTCCTTCTCCAAGAGAGCCATACGGATTACACGATCCTGTTCCGCGAACTCGGTTCGTTCTCATCGGCAACAGGCGCGGCGAGCGACAAGGTGCGAGAGCATTTCGTGAACCGCGAGCGGTTCGACGACTGGGCGGTTCGGTATCGGGATCGGCTGCACAGTGAGGACAGCAGCGATGCCGGGCGGCATGAACGGATGAACCGGGTCAATCCGAAGTATGTGCTCAGGAATTACCTGGCTCAAGTGGCCATCGAAAAGGCCCAACAAAAAGACTTCTCCGAGATCGACCGGCTTTTTACTTTGCTCAAAAATCCCTACAGCGAACAGCCAGGTATGGACGCCTATGCGGCGCCGCCCCCCAACTGGGGCAAGCATGTAGCGGTCAGTTGCTCGTCCTAACGACCACTCTATTCGGGCATCGTTTATGCCTTGACTGAAGCAGCCTCCCTGGGGGGATCGCTTGACTCACCGGAGCGGTGGGTTTGTAGAGTGGCGGCGCACAAGATCGACGGCTTCACTCTCTATGATGGTCTGTTGTAGAGTGGCGGCGCGCTCGATTCTCTAATATCTGTACTTGAAGCAGGAAGCCTGAGATGCGAGAAGTCCTCATGGGCGGATTGAAGGTTCGCCTCACAGGCGGCGCCGATGGGCGAGGCGGTGGAGATGGTCCGCTCGTGATCCTGCTCCATGGGTTCGGCGCGCCGGGCGACGATCTGGTCCAGCTGGCAGAGGTGATCGATGCGCCGGACGGCACACGCTGGCTCTTTCCGGAAGGGCCGCTGCCGCTCAGTCTTGATTTCGGCGATTCCCGCGCCTGGTGGATCATCGATTTCGCCCGTATCCAGGAAGATCGCGCCGCAGGCCGCATTCGCGATCTGTCGGTAGAGGTTCCGCAGGGCCTCGCCTTGGCGCGGGAGCGCATGCTGGGATTTCTCAAGGAACTTCCACGGCAGATCCCAATCGACTACAAAAAGACAATCATCGGGGGATTTTCACAGGGCGCGATGCTCACCTGCGATGCTGTCTTGCAGACCAACTATCCATTTGCCGGGCTGGTGCAGCTTTCCGGGAGTTTGTTGGCCCAGACTGTCTGGAGTCCCCTCATGACCAAGCGGCGAAGTCTGCCGGTTTTCCAAAGCCACGGCACGAAGGACGACATCCTGCCGTATATTGGCGCGGAACGCCTCCGCGACGCACTGACGCAATCGGGTCTCGTCGTAGAGTGGCACAGTTTCCGTGGTGGGCATGAGATTCCGTATGCTGTGCTCCATCAGTTGGGCGGATTTTTCACGAAGGTGTTCACGACAGCATGAGCGCACAGCATCCGTTTGAACTCAGAGCGTCCGACGGCAAGCTGATTCGCGGTGATCGCGTGATCGGAACGGATCGCCAGATCCTCTTCATCACCGGGTTTCTCTCCCAACGCTGGGGCAACAAAAGCAAGGCGCTTGTGCAATGGAGTCAGGAGAAGGGCTGGGGGTTCTGTTGTTACGACGTGCGAGGGTTCGGCGATTCAGAAGGGCAGTTCACCCAGTACACGCTCTCCGATTGGATCGCCGATGCGCGGACCCTGTTAAAATCGATAGAGGCCGGGCCACCCGTCACAATCGTGGGCAATTCCCTCGGCAGTTGGATTGCCTGGCTGGTCGCACAGGAGTTTCCTATCGTGGAAGAGCTCATTCTGATCGCGCCGGCGTTCAACATGATGGGCGAGCGAGCCAAGGCGATTTCCAAAGAGCGGCGTCATGATTGGCATACCGCCGGCTGGATGCCATGGGACGATGACCCGCTTCATCGAGACTGGCTACTTTCTTGGAAGTGGGTGGAAGAGAGCGAAACCTATTGGGCGAAGACGTTTGAGAACCTGCGCCCAGTGCAGACGGCCATTATTCATGGCGAGGAAGATGGTGTCATCTCACCGGATGGCAGCAAGGGTTTTGCCGATGAATTGCTTCGTCGCAATCCGAGTTTTCCGCTTGCGTTTCAACTGATTCCAGGCGACCATCGGCTCAGCAGTCCGGAACATCTGGAGCTGTTTCGTCGATTAGTGATGAGGGAAACCTGATGCTGGTGTTGATTCACAAAGAATGCGGCAGTCCGGCATTGGAAGAATCGCCGGTCGGCGAAGTTTGTGCCATTCCCATCGACCGGTTTCCTTTTCCCTGCTTCACCTGCCTGGAAGAAATCCTGGATGAGTCCGAAGTGCGGCTGTCGGAGGAACTGGGAATCTAGCCGCGCACGATTCGACGGAGCGCTTACGCAGCCTGCAGTACAAACTCGACATGGGGAACGAACATCAAGTGTCACGGCTTTCATGATTCCACCTCGCAATATCGGTTTCATAATGAGCATTATACTGTACACGTCCTTGACTTCACTACGGTACAGCCGTACGCTGTAGTCGCACTTGCAACCACAGAAGAGGGACTCGTGAAATTTGCCAATGTGCGTGAACTCAAGACTAAAACGTCCGAAATGCTGAGGACCGTCGAGCGAGGGAACACGGTTCTCGTGACCACGCATGGGCGACCGACCGCGATGCTGGTTCCGGTGACGGAGGACGATATCGAGGATGCCTTGCTGGCCTATAGCCAAAAACTTCGGAAGAAGATCGAAGAAGGCCTCAAAGATATCCGCGCAGGCCGCACGATGGCGCTGTCCGACTATACGGCGAAGCGGAGCAGGAAAAAGGTTCGGCCCGCGTGACCTTCCAGGTCTTTCTCTCCGAGAAGGCCCAACGAGACCTCGACAGTTTTCCCGACAAGATTGCGAATCAGATTCTCACTGACTGTGCCCGTCTCGCCGGTAATCCCATCCCGGACGGAAAACGCATCAAGAAGTTGCAGGGATTTAAGGACCAGCTCTACCGATTGAGGGCCGGTGACTATCGAGTCGTGTTCAAACGGTCCGGGACCCGCATCGACATCGTGCGCATTCTCAGCAAGCCAGATTTTCAGAAAGCCTATTGAGTGACAGCCTGCGACCGGTTCAAAGTTCCTCCGTGAGGCGAGGGAGACGGGATGGTATTGATGCACAAAGAATGCGGCAGTAATGTGATTGGTCTCATCGCGAAGTGATGATCGCCGTATATCCGCAAGGGCATTTTGATCCCCCCAAGGTTGTTCGTCGTTCGCTCTCACTGAGCAGGCAGAGCATTCCTCGTCCTAGCTTGTAACAGGAGCTGATAAGCCTCAGTGGAAATGTCCAGCAGATCCAGGGTAAGGTGTCAGTCCATTTATTTCATTGAGTGCCGGCACAGGATCATCTTATGTCCTCATCACGACAACATAACAGCGGGCCGGACTCAGACGGTCCTGAGGTTCCTGAACCCTCCCATGCTGAGCGGGCCAAGACGCTGGTGTACTTGCAGCAGACAGGCAGTCTCTCGACCCTCTCACGCAAGCAGCCAGGCTGGCCCTTCGGGTCGGTGATGCCCTACGGATTGGATGCCCAGGGGCAACCAGTTTTTCTGATCAGCACGATGGCGATGCATACGCAAAACCTCCTGGGCGATCCACGTGCCAGCTTACTGGTGACTCCGCCGGAAAGCAGGACGGATCCCCTTGGGGCGGCCAGAGTCACGTTGATGGGCTCCGTGACCAAGGTGCCGAAAGAGGAGAGCGCCGAGGTGCGCGCATGCTACTTGGACCGCCATGCCAATGCCTCCTATTGGGTGGACTACCAAGATTTCGGTTTCTTTCGCATGGCTATCGCGGAGATTTACTTCGTCGGAGGGTTTGGGTCGATGGGCTGGGTCATGCCGGCTGACTATGTCGCGGCAGCCGTGGACCCGCTTACGGACGAAGCCTCGAACCTGATCCGCGAGCTTAATACAGAGCACAAGGAGATGTTGTTGCTGCTGGCCCGTGCGTTAGGCCATGGGGACGCGCAGCAGGTAACGGTGACCGCACTGGATCGGCTCGGGTTTCATCTTCGATTTACCACTCCTGGCCGGATGCAGGGCGGGCGTGTGGCATTTACCGGTCCAGTGCGTAACGAATCAGAAGTCAGAGTCGGCTTGGCCGGCCTGGCCGCTCAGGTGAGCGCCGGACTCCAAGTCCTGCATTCGCTGTAGGCGGCTTAGGCATGTATTTTTGGAGGAGAGCGGGCGGTTCAGCGCGTCCGTCGATCACTAGCTAGACAGGGGAATGTATGGCAACCAACGATAAGCAGGTTATTTTCTCACTCGTCAATGTCGGCAAGGTCTATCCGCCTAAACGGCAGGTGCTGAGGGAGATCTATCTGGGTTTCTACTACGGCGCGAAGATCGGCGTGCTGGGATTGAATGGATCTGGCAAGAGTTCATTGCTCAAGATCATTGCCGGTATGGACCCCAATTACACGGGTGAGATCACCAGATCGAAAGGCTATAGCGTCGGGTTGTTGGAACAGGAGCCGCAGCTCGACCCGAATAAGACGGTCAAGGAAGTGGTTGAGGAGGGCAAAAAAGAACTTGTCGCCCTGATCAAAGAGTATGAAGAGGTCAGCAACAAGATGGGCGAGGCCTCGCCCGACGAACTGGAAAAGCTCATCGACAAGCAGGCGCAGTTGCAAGAGAAGATCGAAGCCGCCAACGGCTGGGAATTGGAAAGCGAACTCGACCATGCCATGGATGCGCTGCGTTGCCCGCCGACCGATCAGAAAATCAGCACTCTCTCAGGCGGCGAAAAGCGTCGCGTCGCCCTCTGCCGCCTGATGATCCAGGAGCCGGATATTCTCTTGCTGGACGCGTCGACCACCCATCTGGACGCCGAGGCGGTCCGATGGC
>SXGR01633449.1_pt1 | contig 23324 bp, 23 predicted proteins | sample 3174711 | NCBI WGS metagenome assembly SXGR01 (sample SAMN11356860, study PRJNA531348) | freshwater metagenome | isolation source: freshwater sample F1-60 | place: China: Fuxian Lake, Yuxi | collected 2017-12-25 | reverse complement strand
TACTGCTCTAACGATACATGTTGTCTCATCAAATATTTGAAGTGCTTTTGTACCAAGTATTGATCCAGCTGCGGCTACACCTTCGTAATCAAGTGGAACATCTAGATGAGCATCAGTAAAGATTGGTGTAGATGACCCACCCGGTGTCCAAAACTTTAACTTATGTCCGTTTCTCACTCCTCCAGCAATATCAAGTAATTGGCGCAAAGTGATTCCAAGTGGTGCTTCCAACTGACCGGGGTTATTTACATGCCCAGATAAAGAATAAAGTGTAAAACCTTTACTTTTTTCAGTCCCCATTGCAGTAAACCAATTGACTCCATTATTAATTATTGCTGGTACTGAAGCTACAGACTCAACATTATTTACAACAGTTGGTTTTGCATATAAGCCCGCTATTGCTGGAAATGGTGGACGAAGTCTTGGTTGTCCTCTAAAGCCCTCTAGTGAATCAAGGAGTGCTGTTTCTTCACCACAAATATATGCACCAGCTCCAACGTGTAATACCAACTCTAAATCAAATCCTTTTCCTAAAATGTTTTTACCAAGTAGTCCAGCAGCATAGGCATCCTCAATTGCTTGCTGAACTCTTCTAACTACATGCGCTACTTCTCCGCGAATATAAATAAATGCATAATTTGCTCTAATTGCATATGAACCAATAATTATTCCTTCAATTAGAACATGTGGATTAGCCATCATCAGCGGTGTGTCTTTACAGGTACCAGGTTCTGATTCATCTGCGTTTACTACAAAATAATGTTCCTTGTTATCACCTTGTGGAATAAAACCCCATTTATTACCAGTTGGAAAACCTGCGCCACCTCTGCCACGTAATCCCGAATCTTTAACTAATTGAATAACTTCATCCGCTGGCATAGCCAGTGCTTTAGCAACTGCGGTATAACCACCATTTCGCTTGTAACCTGTGATGGTAAATGAATCTGCTTCATCCCAATTAGCTGAAAGAACTGGAGTTAATTTACTCATGCTCCACCTTTTGCTTTCTTAAGTCCAAGTAATGTTGGCGCACCTGCTTGCACACCTTCACTAGAAAGCCCATCTGAAATACCAGCAAGAACAGCTGAGTTTTGTTTCCAAGTTCTAAGTGTTTTAGGACCACGTGTTGGTGCTGGTGGATTACCGCTTCGAGCCCCGTCTATTAAGTTTTTAACTGATTCCACAGTTTGATTGTCGTAAAACTCCCAATTAACCATTACAACAGGTGCGTAATCACAGGCTGCATTACATTCAATATGTTCTACAGAAACTTTTCCATCACTTGTTAGACCATTATTTTCAATTCCAAGATGCTCTTTAACCGCATCAAAAATCATATCTCCACCCATGACTGCACATAATGTGTTTGTGCAGATTCCAACATGGTATTCACCTACTGGCTTTGACTTATATTGAGTATAGAAAGTTGAAACTGCAGTTACTTCAGCAGTAGCTAAATCAAGTTTTTTACCAATTAATTCAATTCCCTCATTTGTTACATAACCTTCAATTGATTGTACATAGTGAAGTAGGGGCATAATTGCACTTCGCTTACGTGGATACCTTGCAATGATTGAATCCATTATTGATATCTGATCATTTGTATATGCCATTAACGATCAACCCCACCCATTACTGGATCAAGTGATGCCACCGCTGCAATTACATCAGAAATCTGTCCACCTTCACACATTGCTACAGTTGACTGTAAATTATTAAATGATGGATCTCTAAAGTGCACACGGTATGGCCTAGTACCGCCATCTGAAACTAAATGCACACCAAGTTCACCACGTGGAGATTCAATTGCTGTGTATACCTGTCCTACTGGAACTCTAAAACCTTCTGTTACCAATTTGAAATGATGAATCAATGCTTCCATAGATTCACCCATAATCTCCCTGATGTGATTTAGTGAGTTACCCATTCCGTCTGCGCCAACAGATAATTGAGATGGCCAGGCAATTTTCTTATCGGCAACCATTACTGGCTCACCTTCTAACTTTTCTAATTTAGTTACACACTGTTCAATAATTCTTAGTGATTGTTCAAGCTCTTGCATCCTTATTAAAAATCTTCCATAAACATCACAGCTATCTGTGGTTGGAATATCAAATTGATAATTCTCATATCCACAATAAGGTTGGGCTTTTCTTAAGTCCCAAGCTAAACCAGTTGAACGAAGAACTGGGCCAGTAATACCAAGTGTTGTGCAACCTGCTAAATCTAAGTAACCAATACCTTGTGTGCGCTTAATCCAAATTGAATTACCAACTAATAGTTTTTCATTATCTTTAAAGTTATGACGTAATTCTTTAATTGTCTGCCGGATTTTACTAAGTGCGCCTTGCGGTAAATCCTGAGCAACTCCACCAGGCCTTACGTATGCCATATTCATTCGCAGTCCAGAAACCATCTCAAATACATCTAATACTTTTTCACGTTCTCTGAATGCAAAAATCATTGGCGATAGTGCACCTAACTCCAGTGCGCCAGTTCCAAGAGCCACCATGTGAGATGAAATTCGATTGAATTCCATCATCATTACTCTAATTACAGTAGCCCTCTCTGTAACATCATTTGTAATTCCTAAAAGCTTTTCAACACCTAAGCAATAAGCAGTCTCATTAAATATTGGAGACAAGTAATCCATTCTAGTTACAAAAGTTACGCCTTGCGTCCAATTTCGGTATTCAGTGTTTTTCTCAATACCCGTATGTAAATATCCGATTCCGCATCTTGTCTCAGTAATTGTTTCGCCATCAAGTTCTAATACTAATCGCAGCACACCATGCGTTGATGGATGTTGTGGGCCCATATTTAACACAACACGCTCTTCCTTAGTTGCACCAATTTCAGTAACTAATGAGTCCCAATCACCACCAGTTACGGAATAAACTCGACCTTCAGTAGTTTCCTGTGAGGATGCGTATGGATCGGTAAAAGTTGTCATTAATAACTCCGGCGTTGAGACGGCGCAGGCACAGTTGCACCTTTATATTCAATATCAATTCCACCGAGTGGATAATCTTTTCGTTGTGGAAATCCTAGCCAATCATCTGGCATTAAAATTCTTGTCAACCCTGGATGATTATCAAAAATAATTCCAAACATGTCGTATGTCTCACGCTCATGCCAATTCGCCCCAGCCCAAACTTCTACTACAGATGGCATGTGTGAATCTTTTTCGGATACACAAACTTCTAATCTAATTCGTTGATTTCTAGTAATTGAAAGTAATGAATAAACTGAGTGAAGTTCACGCCCAACTTCACTTGGGTAATGAGCCCCACTTATACCAATACACATTTCAAACTTGAGTTGATCACGTAAAATTTTAGCAATATCAAATAGTCGATCACGTTTAATAATTAATGTTAATTCACCACGGTCGACTACAACTTTTTCAATTGCATCACTGAACCATGGATATGCCCGCTCTAGATCATCAGCTACTTGATCGAAATAACTACCAAAAGGGCGTTGAGTTACACCGATATTGGTAGAGGTATTTACTAATCCACCAAAACCGGAGGTATCTCCACTTCCCTTTGCGCCAAACATTCCGCTTTCACTCATGCTAATAAACCTTTTAATTGATGGGTTGGTTTAGCAGCTAAAGCAGCAGCTTCTACTTCCTTAATAATCTTTTCCCGATTTGGGCCTAATTTTTCATTACCAATTTGCTCATGCAATTTTAAAATTGCATCCATAAGCATTTCGGGTCTTGGTGGACAGCCTGGTAAATAAATATCAACTGGAATTATATGATCAACACCTTGCACGATTGCATAATTATTAAACATTCCACCAGATGATGCACAAGCACCCATTGCAATTGTCCACTTAGGTGCTGCCATTTGATCATAAATCTGACGAACAACCGGCGCCATTTTGTTACTAACTCTTCCAGCGACAATCATTAAATCTGCCTGGCGCGGCGATGCCCTAAATACTTCCATTCCAAACCTTGCTAAGTCATATCGACCAGCACCTGCTGACATCATTTCAATTGCGCAGCAAGCTAAACCAAAAGTAGCTGGCCATAATGAGTTCTTTCGCATATATCCGGCAAGTTTTTCAACTGTAGTAAGTAGAAATCCGCTCGGTAATTTTTCTTCTAGACCCACGATTAATCCCATTCCAATCCGCCGCGGCGCCAAACATATGCATAGGCAACAAAAACGGTTCCGATAAATAATGCCATCTCAACTAGTCCAAATAATCCGAGTTGATCAAAAGCAACTGCCCAAGGGTATAAAAATACAATTTCAATATCAAAAATAATAAATAACATTGCGGTTAAAAAATATTTAACAGGGAATCTACCGCCACCAGCGGCTTGAGGTGATGGTTCGATTCCACATTCATAAGCATCTGATTTAGCTCGGTTATATCTTTTCGGTCCTGTTAATGCGGCTGCAACAACAGAAAAGAGTGCGAAACCAAGACCGATCGCACCAATCACCAGGATCGGTACATATGGATTTATTGATGGATTCATACGGTCAAATCTTATGGTTTAGTGGAGGCATCTTTTGCCACTTCGCCTTTATAGCCAATGTGAACTGCGACAATACCGAAGGTTAAATCCTGCCATGCCACCGATTTAAACCCAATATCCCGCAATTTCATGGCTAGAGCTGCCTGATCTGGCCAAGCCCGGATCGATTCTGCTAAGTAGACATATGCGTCAGGACTTTTACTTAATCTTTTGGCAATTATAGGTAATGTCTTCATTAAATAATTTAAATATATCTTTCTAAAAATTGAGTTAGTTGGGTGAGAAAATTCGGCTACTACAATTTTGCCGTTCACTTTTGTTACACGCAACGCTTCTTTAAGTGAAGTTGAAGTATTTGAAGTATTACGTAAACCAAAAGAAATTGTCGTCACATCAAAAGTATTTTCTTCAAATGGAAGATTTAATGCATCACCTTGTACAAATTTGATATTCTTATTCTTTTTACGCCCTTGTGTGAGCATTCCTTCTGAAAAATCAAGTGCTATAACATCAGCACCTTTATCAACTAATGGGCGGGAAGATGAACCAGTCCCAGCAGCAATATCTAGAATCTTCATTCCTGGTTTTGGTGCAATGATTGAGGTCACAACTCTTCGCCAAGCCTTTGTTCTGCCGATGCTGAGCAAGTCATTTAGAAAGTCATATCTATTAGCCACGGAATCAAACATCCTTGAGACATCATCTGGTTCTTTGTTTAAATTTGCGCGGACCACAGGAGTATTCTCTAAGGAGTAGGCTTTACAGACAAATCCAATAAATAGACAGGCGCAAATTTACATGTCGGTTTTAATTACTACTGAGATTCTGGGTGAGCATCCAGCGCTAACCTCAGTAAATACTAATTTAGATTTAGTAAATGCTTGGGTGCGAAGTGGCGATGGTTTAATAGGCTTTGGCGAGTATAAGAAATTTGAAATTAGAGGAGAAAATAGATTTAAAGAAGCAAAAGCTTGGTGGCAAGAGAGAGTTTCAGAGTTTAAAATTCAAAATAATGTTCATGGTAGTGGGACAGGTCCAATTCTATTTGTATCGTTTTCATTTGATTCAGACCAAAGATCGGTACTAGTAATTCCAGAAATAGTGCTCGGTCAAAAAAACGGTAAGTCTTGGATAACTTGGATTGGTGAGACTAAGCAACCTAGTTTGGGAAAAATAAACTCTGCACCCGTTAGCGGAGAAATATCTTGGCAGGAAGGCTCAATTTCAGAGAAAGCATGGCAATCTCAAGTTAGTAGCGCAATTAAAGCAATTAAAGCAAATAAGTTAGAAAAGGTTGTACTTGCCAGAGATACAACGGCTATATCAAAAAATGAAATAAGTGCACGAAGTTTATTGCAGCGCCTTGAGATCGAATACCCATCAACTTGGATTTTTCTAGTTGATGGACTAATCGGTGCAACACCTGAGCTTCTAGTAAGACTTAATAAATCTTTAGTAACTTCAAGAGTTCTAGCTGGAACAATTCGAAAGACCGGAAACGAAGATCGTGATTTAACACTCGCAGCCTCACTTGCAAAGTCATCTAAAGATTTAGAGGAGCATGAATATGCGGTTAGGTCTGTGGCGGATGCACTTGCACCATTTTGTTCCTCGACAAATGTTCCAGAGTCACCATTTGTATTGCATCTATCAAATGTTATGCACCTTGCAACTGATGTGACTGGAGTATTAAATGACAGTGCTAAGCAATCAGATATCTTCATGTTAATTGCCCAGCTGCACCCCTCTGCTGCAGTTTGTGGAACACCGGAGGTGGAAGCAAAAAAATTAATTAGTGAATTAGAGCAGATGAACCGTGAGCGCTACGCCGGACCAGTTGGCTGGATTGATGCCAATAGCGATGGTGAAATTGCGATTGCTCTTAGGTGTGGCCAGTTAAATACTGACCGAAAATCAATACGTATTTTTGCTGGTTGTGGAATTGTTGCTGAGTCAGATCCTGCTACTGAATTTGCTGAAAGTCAGGCTAAGTTAATTCCTATGCGGACCGCACTTGAAACTCTCTGAGAAATTTCTTTTAACATTTGTGCATTAACTTCTCGGCTTGGCACCTGCACAACTACAACCTCAAAGCCTTTAATTGGCTTTTTTGTTATTAATTCAAGCCCAGTTAATTCTGAGACTCTACTTACGGATACGCCAAATCCAGATATGACTTTAACTAAATCAAGATTGTGAGGAGTCCCGAATACTTGTTCAAAGCCAGTAGATCCGGCTTGTGGCAAGGTTGAGAAAATACCACCACCATTGTTGTCTATAACAAAAATTCTAAGGTTCTCTTTTGAAGCATTTGTAAGAGCTGAAATATCATGTAAAAATGTTAAGTCTCCCATGATGGCATTAGTGACTTGATACTTCTTTGCAATACCAAATACTGTAGAGATATTCCCATCAATTCCAGCCAGACCACGGTTGGCAAAAACAATAACTCCAGTTTGAAACTTAGTAAATGCTTCAATATCTCTGACTGGCCTAGATGAGCCGACAAATAATGCACTTATACCTGTTAGAGACTCACAAATACATTTGATTGCTGCCTGCTCAGACCATGCAAGTTTTTTTATTTCAATCACTGCTAAATCTGAAGATTTCTGCCAAGTATCAATACTAGTTGATTCACTCACTACATCAATGGGTAGTGATTTAACCATTAAATCTGCTTGCCTATGGTTATCCACATCAGCAATTCGTGGGTCAATAACAGTTAAGTTTTTAGCTAACTTTATGAACTCATTTATGCTTCGAGAAAGCGTTGTTCTCCCAATCACAATTATGTTTTCAGGTACTAATACCTGCCTAATTTTCGGATCAGATAGATATAACACTGCATGAGGGAGTGCTTGTGGAAATGAGATTGGGTTCTCCGCAATCACCGGCCACTTTAATTTACTGATAAAACTATTTATTTCATCAACTGTATAACCTGCATTATCATGCCCAATAATTAACACTCCTGTAGAAGTTTCTAACTTTCCGCTGATATTATTTTTATAATTAATTGGCTCACTTTTTAAACCCACAAGCCAATCATTTTTTTCCCCACTTACTAATGGCTCACTAAACTGAATATTTAGATGGATGGGTTTGCCATTAAACAATGGTTTTAATTCAATTTCTGAAACTAAATCATGAGTTTTAATCAGCTTATATATTCCTACTTGATCTGTGGTTTGATTTGCTCCAGTTTTACGCAGTATTTCTGGACGGTCAGCGGTAATAATTAATAATTTACTATTACTATGAAATGCTTCAAGAGCTGCTGGGTAAAAGTTTGCAGCGGCTGTTCCGCTAGTACAAATAACTGCTACGTAGTTATTACTAGCTTTTGCAATTCCTAAAGCAAAAAAAGCAGCACCTCGTTCATCTATTTTTACATACAAATTAATTAATTGCTTACTAGCCGCTTCGCTGAGTGCAATTGTTAAAGGTGCATTTCGTGAGCCTGGAGAGATTACAAAGTCACTGACACCTAATTGAATTATTTGTCTAAGAAGTGAATGCGCTAATTTAGTTGAATTATTCAAATTAGGCTGCCTTCATAAATTACGTCAGCCCTATCTTGCCACCATTTATGGCGGTGCTGATCAACTTTAAATTCACTAATTCGGTCAGGTATAACCCTACGATTATCGATTACACCTTTTGATGCAAGCAGAGAATCACTTGTTACATCTGCTTCAAGTAATGTTACTGTGGCTAAACCACAGGCACCATAAAGATTCGGAAGTGCGCATGCAAGTGCTACGCCGTGAGATATACCAACACTTGAATCTAACGCGCTTGATATAACAACTGGTAATGAAATTTGCTCAATTAGGTTAAGAGCTGCACTTATACCTCCTGATGGCGCCCATTTAATCACTGCAATATCTGCGACATCTTTTAGCTTCGTTAGATCACTACCTAAAAATTTACGTATCGATTCATCTATAGCAATTTTTAGTCCAATTTCATTTTTTAATGCTTTAAGATCAGCAATATCTAAACAGGGTTGTTCAACATAATCAATTAAGCCAGCAAACTCACCCTCGTAACTTTTAAGGTTTACTACTGCTTCATCTAATGTCCAGCCACCATTTATATCAAGTCTAAATTTTGCATTTGGAACATGTTTTAAGCTTTCAATTAATAGCTCTCTGTCCATAATAAAATCATTGATTTTTATTTTAATTACTGTGCAACCATCAAAACTTGAAAGTAGTTTCTCAACTTCACTAGGTTTTACATTTGGTAAAGTTGCATTGACCATAACTTCATTCCTAATCGGATTTGGTGCTGGTTTCGTCGCAGCTTCTAAGGAAGCCTTCAGCCAAGTTGCTGATTGCTTATTGTCATATTCAATAAATGGTGAGAATTCACTCCAGCCAGCAGGTCCTTCAAATAGGGCTATCTCACGAAATTTAATTCCTCGAAAGCTATTCTTCACAGGTATTGAAACAACTTGTAACTCAAACGGAAACATTACTTATGGACGTTTAGGAAACTTATTAAAGTTTGGTTCCCGCTTTTCTTTATAAGCATTACGTCCTTCTTGACCTTCCTCTGTTAAGTAAAACAGCATGGTGGCATCCCCTGCTAATTGCTGAACACCAGCAAGACCATCATCTGCAGCATTCAAACTTGCTTTTAATAACCTAAGCGCCATTGGTGAATGTCTTAACATCTCCCTAGCCCAAGAAACAGTCTCAGCCTCTAACTCCTTTACTGGCACAACTGCATTAACTAATCCCATTTCAAGTGCTTCTTTCGCATCATATTGCCTGCATAAAAACCAAATCTCTCTAGCTTTTTTTTGTCCAACATGAGCCGCGAGTAATCCAGCACCGTAACCACCATCAAAAGATCCAACCATTGGCCCAGTTTGGCCAAACTTTGCATTCTCTGCTGCAATTGTTAAATCACAAACAACATGTAATACATGGCCACCACCGATTACCCAGCCAGCAACCATTGCGATTATTGGTTTAGGAGTTCTTCTGATTTGAATTTGTAGATCTAAAACATTTAAGCGACCAATACCTTTTTTACTAAGTGCATCATCACCAAGGTATCCGTCATCTCCTCGCACATTAATATCACCACCTGAGCAGAAAGCCTCAGTGCCTAAACCAGTAAATATAATTACACCAACTTGATCATTGTCTCGAGCCAAATTAAATGCATCCGATAATTCAAAAAGTGTTTGCGGTCTAAAAGCGTTTCGAACCTCAGGCCGATTAATTGTTATCTTTGCCATACAATCAGCTACTTGATATGTGATATCAGTAAATTTTTCACCGCCAGTGCCTATTTGCCAGTTAGGAATCGTGCGCTCACCTGGTTGGCGTTTAATCGGCTTACTCAAGATATCTCCAAAGGTTTAGCTAGGATTTAGATAAGAGATAGCCTACGGTGATTATGGAAGAAAAAGAACTTCGTGCATTAGTGCCTATTCAGGCTGAGTGGTCAATCCCACAGCTTCAAGAAAACTTGGCTGCAGCCCTTGAAGGATCAGGGCCAGCACTTTCAACTGGGTCACTTGCGATAACAAAAATAGATAAGCCAATAACTTTGGTTGTTAATACCTCTGGCTCAACATCTTCAGGAAAATCTGTTGCACTAACTAGTTCAGCACTAATTGCTTCTACTAATGCAAGTCATAAGTACTTAGGTGCGACTCCAGGTGATAGTTGGTCGCTACTACTTCCAACTTCTCATATTGCAGGGTTAAATGTTTTGATAAGAGCCACTGCATTAGGAAGTAGAGTCATTGATAATCGTAATACTTCTCATTATATTGATGCTGATTTTGTTTCAATTGTTCCTACCCAGTTGCATAAGGCATTAACAGGGGACTTAAAACTATTAGAACATTTAACAGCGGCGGAAGCAGTATTAGTTGGCGGCGGGTTAATTAGTGATAAATTAAAAAAAGAAGCTGCGGCTAAACATATAAAAATAGTTACAACATATGGAATGACTGAGATGAGTGGCGGCTGTGTTTACAATCAAAAGCCTTTAGATGGAGTAAAAATAAAGGTAACTGATAAAGGTTTAATTAAATTAACCGGACCAATGATTGCTAGTGGATATTTATCAGATGAAGGAAAGATTAGGCCATTTAGTAATGATGGTTGGTTTGAAAGTACTGATTTAGGTATTTTTACTTCAGGAATGCTAAAAGTGAATGGTAGATCTGATGAAATTATTATCTCTGGTGGTGAAAATATTTCACTTCTGCTAGTTGAAAAAAAAGTTAGAGAGATTCTTCCTAATCAAGAAATAATTGCTTTTTCACTTCCAGATGAGATGTGGGGTGAGAAACTATGCCTTGGTAGCAATAGTAAAATTGATTTAATGAGTTTGAAAGAAAAATTAGGTTCAATTATGACTCCAAAGTTAGTATTTTTCTTTGATCAAATTCCCACTACCTCAATTGGTAAGCCAGATCGAAAAGCTGCTGCAGATCTAGCAATAAAAATAGGAGTATCAAATGAATAAATGGATTGTGGGTGCGCGGATTAAAACTTTACCTGCAGCTATCTCACCAGTAATAGTTGGAACATCACTTGCTGATCAAATTAATTTCAGAAATGCACTACTTGCGTTAATTGTTTCATTATCACTTCAAATAGCAGTTAACTATGCAAATGATTACTCAGATGGTGTGCGTGGGACTGATTCCAATCGAATAGGCCCAACCCGCTTAGTTGCATCTAAATTGGCAGCTGCGGGTTCAGTTAAAAACGCTTCCTTTATTTCATTTTTCATCGCCATAATCGCTGGGACAGTCCTGGCATTTAACACATCTATCTGGTTAATAGCCGTTGGTTTTATTTCAATTTTAGCGGCATGGGGATATACGGGTGGTAAAAAACCATATGGGTATTTAGGTTTTGGTGAGTTAGCTGTCTTTGTATTTTTTGGATTAGTAGCAACAGTTGGTAGTTACTATGTACAGGTAGAGCAAGTATCAAGTGATGCAATACTACTTTCGATTCCAATGGGTAGTTTATCTTGTGCTATTTTAGTGATCAATAATTTAAGAGACTTACACCAAGATAAGCTAGTTTCTAAGCAAACTATGGCAGTTAAATTAGGAGAGAAAAATACTCGTATCTTCTATTTATTACTGCTCGTATTAGCTCAAGTAAGTGCTGCTGCGGCAGCTAGTATTAATAATTATGCTCTCTTTACGTTGCTCTGGCTGCCGCTTACATATGATGCAGCAAAACAAGTATTTAGTAGTGCAAGCGGTAGTGAACTGATTACAATTTTGGGTAAGACTTCAAGGCTACAATTTTTAGTAGCAGTGACACTTGCAATTTCACTATCTATCTAGGAATAGAGGGTATAAAGTAGGGATATGATTAAGTATTTAATTGTTCTAGTTCTAATAATTGATATTTATACTTTAGTTGATTGCGCAATTACGCCTCAAGAAAAAGTAAGAAGATTCCCAAAATGGGCGTGGTTATTAATAATTATTTTTACTGGAATTTTTGGAGATATTGCATGGTTTATAGCTGGTAGACCAAGAAGACCTGGGCAAAACCGTGGCGGAAAAGGTCGAATAATTCCACCAGATGACAACCCTGATTTTCTAAGGAAGTTATAGACCGGAGTAAGTGTGTCGGCCAGATCCCCAGACATTTACATATATGTAATTAAATAAAAATGTTGAACCAGCAAATAAACAAAGCCATGCTGCTTTACGTCCTCGCCATCCCACTGTTACACGCGCATGTAGATATGCAGCGTATGCAACCCAAGTTATAAATGCCCAAGTTTCTTTTGGATCCCATCCCCAATAACGTCCCCATGCAGCCTCTGCCCAAATCGCACCAGCAATAACTGAAAAACTCCATAAAGGAAATACCAACGCAACTAATCGGTAAGAAAGATTATCTAGCGCCTCAAGTGTTGGTAATTTTAAAGCCCAATTGGGTCTTACACCTTTTTGTTCATACTTATCTAATATTAAATAAGTCCCAGCAATACAATTAGCAAGTAAAAAAACTCCACCTGAAATAATTGCTGTAGAAACATGAATTACAAGCCAAGGTGATTTAAGAGCAGGAACTAGCGGCGCACTTGGTCGATAAAGCAAAGTAATTGCTGTTCCTAGGGTTAATAAAACTGCAATAGCTACTGGTAGACCTAAAAAGCGGATTTTATATTTCTTTAAACCAAATAAGTAAGCAGCTGAAAATGCTAGTGCTCCAGTGATTGAAAACTCATACATATTTCCCCAAGGAACTCGATTAGCGGAAATCCCCCTTAAAATTACAGCAACTAGTAAAAGTAGAAATCCAATTACCATAAATGCTGAAGCAAGTCTTCCAACTCTTTCAGTGCGAGAGAAATCAATCTTTGTTTTTTTAACTGAAGCTGCAGGAGTTTTAATTGACCAAGCAACCTCAACAGCATGTGTTAAAAAAGCTAGAGTATAAAGAGCCATGGCAGCATAAATAAAATTATTTGATAGAACTGCTGTTACTTTATCGCTCATTGCTTAACTCCTTTACTAAATTTTTTATCTCATTCTCTAGCCCTGGAATTGCATTTTTTGCAAGACCTGCAATTTGAGTTTTGCTACCTTGTTTAACCCAAACTCTTCTTTGCCTAGTAACTAATGAAATTAATAAACCTAAGATCGCAAGTATTGCACCTAATAATGCATAACCTTTGCCAGGATCATTAACAATTTGTAAATTAACCCAAGATTTCCAACCTGTAAATGTGATACTGCCCTCACCAAAATCATAAGTTTCATTAAGTATTAAGGCTTTAAGACCAATTCTCTGCATCTTGCTGGTATCAATTCGGTACACAGATTGTGGGACACCAGTATTAAGACCTAAATCACCCTGCCACACTGAAATTAATAATCTTGGGTCTAATACTTCAGGGTAAGAAGAAAATCCTCCCCGCACTGGATCTCTATCAGCAGTGGGTAAAAAGGAAGAGACAAATCCAATTTGAGGATCCATATCAGGCACTTTAATTGCACCAATCGATGAGAGATTTCCATCTTGTGGTAAAAAAGTAACTGGCCCATCTAATACAACTTTGCCGCTCTTATCTTTTACAATTACTGTTGGTGAATACCCGTTTGCTTGCAAATATATTTTGGTACTTCCGAACTTAAGTGGTTTATTTACTTTTATAATTTCATCTCGTCCTGAAGATCCTGCTGGATTAGCAGTATTAACAGTAAGTGTGTAATCAAGTGGGGTATTTGTTGTTGGATCATAATCTACTTTAAAATCCTTAGCAGTTATTGAAAAGGGTGGCAGTGAATCTTCAGACTGGTACTTACCAAATCCCAAAATATCGTATGAAGTGGGTGTGTTTATAAAACGCTCTCCGACATTTAAAATAGCATCACCTTTACTGCCAAATAATGAGCCAACCCCAATAGCAATTAAAACTAAAACAAGGGATAGATGAAATAAAAGATTTCCACTCTCTCTCGCATAACCTTTCTCGGCAGATATTGAATCGATATCCCTACGAATTCGATATCCCTTCTTTTTTAAATGTTTCTCAGCTAAATCAAAATCTACTTTTTTTATTTCAGTAAAAAACTCCATTCGGTCTAAGTTTTTTGGAGTAATTGGAGGTTTTGCGCCAATCGCTTTTAAGTGTTCAATACTTCTAGGTAAAACGCAACCAATTAATGAAACAAATAGGAGAAGGTAGATTGCACTAAACCAAGGTGAACCGTAAACATCAAAAAGACTAAACCGATCTAGCCACTTTGCTGATTCTGGGTCGTTAATAAAATACTCTCTAACTTTTAATGGATTCTGTGTACGTTGTGGGAATAAAGACCCGGGAATAGCCGCAATACTTAGTAAAAGAAGCAAGATTAGAGCTGTGCGCATACTAGTTAATTGCCGCCAGCACCAACGTAGGAATGATCTACTATCTAAAACGGTACTCATTATAAAATTGGAATAAATCCGGAGATTAAATCTCTCATAGAGTTCATAAGAAAATCCCAAAAATTACTTACCTGTAACACTCCAATTAATATTAAAAATAATCCACCGATTTTTGTTACTAAATTTCCTTTACTAGCAATCATCTTTCGTAGTGGCTCAGTTCTATCTAAGGATAACCCCATTAAGATAAACGGCAGCCCAAGGCCAAAGCAGTAGGCTGCAGATAGAATTGCACCACGTTGTGCAGTTGCGCTTTCAAATGCAAGCACCTGAACTGCTCCTAATGTCGGCCCAATGCACGGAGTCCAACCAATTCCGAAAGCAAACCCTAAAAATGGAGCTGAAATTAATCCTGTTCTTGTTTTCCATGCGGGCTTGTAGCTTCTATAAAACTTTTCGTTAAATAAAAATATGACTCCCAAGGCAATTATGAGTAAGCCAAGTACAACTGAAATTATTCGTGAGTTTTCAGAAATTAGCGAACCTAATTCACCAAATAGTAGACCGTAAGAAACAAAAAGAACTGTGAAGCCTGAAACAAAAAGCAAAGAACCAAGAAGAACCCTACTTCTACTTTTAGTATCACTCATTCCAGACGCATAAGAAAGATACCCAGGCACAAGTGGAATTACACATGGCGAGAAAAATGAAACAACACCAGCTATAGCCGTAAAAAATAATGCAATTAGTAAGTTGCCATCAAATACTTGGTTTATGACGAAATTAAGCATCGGTAATTACTTTCTCTAACATTTTCTTCAAGATAGCAACAGTTACTTCACCACTGATTCGGACCGCTACTTTTCCTTGTTTATCAATAATTAATGTAGTTGGGATTGCATTAGGTATCAGTGACCCCTTAAAGCCAATTAAAATTGAATCATCAATAAAAGTTGGATATGTAAGGTTAAAGTTTTCGTAAAATGCTTTAGCAGAAGAAATATTGTCTCGAGTTAATACGCCGGCAAATTGCACTTGCGGATATTGAATTGAAAATTCTTGTAGTAATGGGGCCTCAGCTCTACATGGTGCACACCATGAAGCCCATACGTTAATGACTGTTACTTGATTTGAATTAAGTGTTACATCCCCAGTTGTCAAAGTTTTTCCAGAAAACTTCGGTGCATCTCTTCGCTCGGATTGTTTTATAAATACTACTGATCCGCTCCCTGCTACATAAGAGTTTTCATTTGAACTAGAAAGTCCGCCACCGGCGCAACCAGTTAACATTATAGAAGCTAAAAAAATAATTAATATTTTCATTATTTTTGCGCTAGTAAATGCTTAGCAGGCTCTGAATATGAAACGGATTCAATCATTCCTTGTTCATCTAATCTAAATGAGGTGACTGAGGCAAGTGTGCACTGCCTTTTTCGTGGATCATGAATTAATCGACGTCCTTCAATAGCACTACGCATTATCCAAATTGGTAACTGATGCGAAACACAAATAGCATCCTTGCCGGCAGCTGCATCTTTAGCAGCAAATAAACCCTTTAGCATTCTATTAATTAGCTGCTCATATGGTTCACCCCACGACGGTCGCCAAGGATTCCAAAGATAGCGCCAAGATTTTGGGTGTTTTAATACACCGCTGCCTAACTCAAATTTCTTTCCTTCAAAGACATTACTTGCCTCAATCAAATTTGCATCACTTGTTAACGGTAAATTATGTTGAGTAATAATTGGAGCAACGGTTTCTTGCGCCCGCTGTAAGGGTGAAGCATGAATTGCGCCTAAATTTAAATCCTTTGACCATTGAGCAATTACTTGCGCCATTTGTTGACCGCGCTCACTTAATCGCCACCCTGGTTGAAGACCATAAAGAATCTTCTCTGGATTATGGACTTCACCATGTCTTACAAAGTGAATTGTTTGCATCATGGTGTAAGCATAAAGCAGAGGAATTCAGCCTTGTTCGCTAAGGTAGTGATATGGCGCTCACAGAAAAACGAGTTGCGTTCTTTGATGTTGATAACACCCTACTTAAGGGATCTACGCTCTTTTTTCTTGGACGAGGGATGTATCAAAGGGGGTTTTTCACAAAAAAAGACATCTCAGCGTTTGTGTTAGCAAATCTACGATATCGACTCACTGGCAAAGAAAATAAAGACGAAATTACTAGATTTCAAAATGCTGCAACTGATTTTATTAAAGGTCACAATGTAGTTGAGATCGAAAAAATTGGACAAGAAATTTATGAAGAATATGTCTCACCTGCAATTTGGCAGGGCACAGTTGAAATTGCACAGGAGCATCTATCAAAAGGTGAAGAAGTCTGGTTGGTAACAGCTACACCACTTGATATGGCTAACTTAATGGCAAAAAGATTAGGTTTTACTGGCGCACTTGGCACAAAAGCTGAAACTGAAAATGGTATCTACACTGGAAAAATGATTGGAAATTTATTACATGGTAAGGAAAAAGTAAAAGCGATAAGTGAGTTAGCAAATAAAAATAGCTTTAACTTAAAAAATTGCTATGCCTACTCAGATTCTCATCACGATATTCCGCTCCTTGAAGCAGTTGGCTATCCTCGCGTGATAAATCCAGATGCCTTGCTTGAAATCAGGGCATACCGTGATAACTGGCCGGTATACGACTTTAGGCGGGCTCGCAAGATTAAAAAGTTTTTTGGCCCAACAGCTGGTCGCCTAGCCGCATTTGCTTCATTGCTTTCACCACGAAAACGCAAAGGTAAATAGTCTACTTAAAACCCGAGTAAAGTAGGGCAGTTATGTCTACCCTTGCCATCACTTTTGCGGATGAGTTGCGGGCGCGTACCGATGAAGAGCTTGAACTAATTTTTAAATACCGGCCAGATTTAGTTTCACCAGTCCCAAATGATTTCTCCTCTCTAGCTGCTCGTGCCACCTCTACTCCTTCATTAGTGAGAGCCCTTGATTCATTAAACATGTGGCACTATCAAATAATTGAAGCAGCGTGTGTGCTACCTGAGCCATTTAAAAAGTCAGAGCTAATTTCAGTAACTAGTGAAGAAAGTACATTTGCATTGGATTACCTTTGGCAAATGGGCTTGTTATACAAAGAGGGTAACAACATTCGAACACCTACAAATTTAAAGCTTTTAATTGGTGATGAACCAGCTGGTTTAGGTCCGCAATCAAGCGGTAAGGTTGATTTTACTAAACTAAAAGATGTTCCTAAATCATCAGCTGATGTGCTAGCTAAATTAACTTGGGGCCCGCCTAGAGGTTCAATTTCAAATATTAAAAAGCCAGGTACTGCTATTGGCTGGCTACTTGAAAACGATATTTTAGTCGCTCTTGATTCACACACTGTTGCCCTACCTAGAGAGTTTGGTATAAAACTTCGAGGGGGGAAAATTCATAAAGAAATAATTACTACTGCCCCTGCTTTAATGGGAAAAGAATTACCCCAAAAACAGATTGATTTAGCGGCAATTGCTAACATTTCAACTATTTTAAGGTGGTGTGAAGAGTTATTACATAATTTATCTGATGAACCACCTACTGCACTTCGTACTGGTGGAATAGGAGTTAGAGATCTTAAAAGAATTGCTGAGCATTTAGGTGTTGATGAGGCATGTGCTGGGTTTGTTGCAGAACTTTGTTATCTAGGTGGGTTAGTTGTTGTTGATCCAGATGATCAAATCCTGCCAACATCTGCATTTGATATTTGGCTTACGAAACCGGCAGAGGAACGATGGTACTCACTTACAGTCCTATGGCTTGATACATCAAGAGTTAGTGGCTTAATTGGCAAGGTAACTGATAAAAATATTGCCCCTCTTGGGCCAGAGCTAGATCGTGCTGGAGTCTCATTAATTAAAAGAACAACATTAAAAGTTCTGTTAGATAATCAGAAAATTTCACCAGAGACGAAATCAATTCACGAGGTAGTAAAGTGGTGGAATCCACAGCGAGTAAATATTGATTTTATAGAGTGGAACCTAAGAGAAGCAGAGTGGCTAGGAATAACTGGACAAGGTGGAATATCAACCTTTGGAAGTAACCTGCTTAACTCAAATGAATTACTTGGAGTTGAAGCTGCACTTCCAAAACCAGTTGACCATATTTTAATTCAAGCAGATAACAGCGCAGTTGCTCCAGGGCCACTAACTGCTGAACTATCTGCTGAACTGGGAACGATCGCTGATATTGAAAGTAGAGGTGGTGCAACTGTTTATCGTTTTAGTGAAGCATCAATTAGGCGCGGCTTAGACCACGGTAAAACCGGTGAACAAATAAAGACGTTTTTAACAAAAACTTCCAAAACACCGATGCCACAACCATTAGATTATTTAATTGCTGATGTTACTAAACGTCATGGCAGGTTAAGAGTTGGAACTGCGCATACATATATTAGATGTGAGGATGAAGGATTAGTCCAGCAAATACTGCACGATAAGAAATGTGAACACTTGCGGCTACGCAAAATTGCTTCTCAGGTCCTAATTGCCGAACTAGAACTTGCTGAGGTAATAATTGAATTGCGAGAGTATGGTTATTTACCAGCTGCTGAGAATGCCAGTGGGGTACTACTCTCACAACCAAATTTAAGACGGGCAAAATCTCGACCAAAGCCACCAAGAACAATTTCAGAATTTACTGCCGCCAGGGCAAGTGTTGTTTTAGCAGCAGTAAAAACAATTAGAGCAGGAGAGAGAAGTAGAAAAGTTGAACCTATTGTTGCTGGAACCTCATCTAATGAAACTTTAGCTCTTATTAATCAATACATAGATGAACAGCGAACATTGGTTATTAGCTACGCTGATAATAATGGTGGTGTCTCAAATCGAATTATTGAGCCAATTTCTATTTCACTTGGCACCCTAACGGCGCGAGATGAAACCACTGGAGAAATCACACAGTTTCGTATACCTAGAATCAATGGCGTTGCTCCATCACTCACCATTTTAGAAAATAAGGCAGACTTAGACCTATGAGTGCTATCACCGATATCCAGCGTTTGGTTGAGTGTGAGTCACCCACTGAAGATTTAGCTGCTTGTAATCAGATAGTAAATCTCGCTGTGGAAATTACAAGTAGTGTTTTAAAAACTAATGCAGAAAATATATCTGAAAATGGTAGGCCGGTATTTTGGTGGGGCTCTAAACAACCAAAAATTGTTTTACTTTGCCATTTAGATACGGTATGGCCAAAGGGATCTTTTTCACCAACTTGGCAAGTAAATGGTGATATCGCAACTGGCCCAGGTGTTTTTGATATGAAGGCGGGGTTTATTCAAGCACTTTATTCATTAGCAAATATTGATAATGCTAAAGATAAAATTGCATTAATTGCAACCACCGATGAAGAAACTGGCAGCATTACTTCCAAAGATTTAATTACTAGAATATCAAAGACTGCAGATGCAGTATTAGTTTTTGAAGCATCACTTGATGGAAAAGTTAAAACTGGTCGCAAAGGTACTTCTATGTATCAAATAAATGTTACTGGCCGTGCATCTCATGCTGGACTAGAACCAGAAAAAGGAATAAATGCAACAACTGAATTAGCAAAATTGATAATGCAAATTACTGCACTTGAGAATAAAGAATTTGGAACCACCGTAGTGCCAACTGTTATGCATTCTGGAACTACTACAAATACTGTTCCAGCTCTTGCAAAATTAGATGTAGATATCAGATCTTTCTCAATACTTGAATTAAATAGAATTGATAGGGCCATAAGGTCATTAACCAGTGATGTAGCCGCGGTTGAAGTAACTGGTGGAATAAATCGGCCACCGCTTGAAACTGTAAATACTCAAGATCTTTATAAAAAACTGGAAAAAGTTGCAAAAGATTTAGGTTTACCACAGGTGGGTAGTGCAAGTGTCGGTGGTGCTAGTGATGGAAACTTTGCGGCTGCAGCTGGAGCTAAAGTTTTAGATGGATTAGGTGCTATTGGTAGTGGAGCTCATGCATTAACTGAATCAATAGTAATTTCATCGGTGGAACCAAGAATTAAATTAACTACTGCATTTATCAATGAGTTGCTTAAATGAGTGATGGCCCGTTAATAGTTCAAAGCGATAAAACTCTTTTACTTGATATTGACCATATTCTCTCCGATGAATGTCGTAGAGCGATTGCAGCATTTGCTGAGCTTGAAAAATCACCAGAACACATCCATACCTATCGACTTACTCCACTGGGGCTATGGAATGCCAGAGCATCAGGACATGATGCTGAACAAGTAATTGATATATTAATTAAATATTCAAGATATGCAGTTTCACATTCACTATTAGTTGATATCGCAGAGACCATGTCTCGCTATGGACGTCTGCGCCTTGAAGCACACCCCGTCCATGGCTTAATTTTAGTATCAAATGATCCAGCAGTATTAAAAGAAGTAACGCGCGGTAAAAAGGTTGCACCAATGCTTGGGTTGCAATTAGATGAAGAAACTATTGTTGTTCACCCGGGTCAACGTGGTTTCTTAAAACAAGCCTTACTTAAATTAGGTTGGCCGGCTGAAGACTTTGCAGGCTATGTTGATGGTGAACATCATGAAATTTCTTTAAAACAAGATGGTTGGAAGATTCGTAAGTATCAAGAATTAGCTGCAGAAGGATTCTGGCATGGTGGTTCAGGTGTTGTTGTTCTACCTTGTGGAGCTGGGAAAACGATTGTTGGCGCAGCGGCAATGGCACACGCTAAAGCAACTACATTGATTTTGGTGACAAATACTGTGGCAGCTCGCCAGTGGCGAGAGGAATTACTTAGAAGAACTGATTTAAACGCAGATGATATTGGTGAATACAGTGGTGCTAAAAAAGAAATTAGACCAGTAACTATTGCTACATACCAAGTAATGACTACTAAGAAGGGTGGAGTTTATGCTCACCTTGATTTATTTGATGCAATTGACTGGGGATTAATAATTTATGATGAGGTACATTTATTGCCAGCACCAATTTTTAGATTTACTGCCGATATCCAATCGCGTCGCCGGTTAGGGCTTACTGCAACCTTAGTTCGTGAAGATGGTATGGAAGGTGAAGTATTTTCACTCATTGGACCAAAAAGATTTGATGTTCCATGGAAAGAAATTGAAGCTCAAGGTTATATAGCTCCTGCTGACTGTGTTGAGGTAAGAATTACTTTAACTGATGAGGAACGATTAAATTACGCTACCGCCGAGCAGGAAGATCGCTACCGTTTCTGTTCAACATCCCAAACTAAAAAAGCAGTAGCTATTGCTTTAGCTAAACAGCATGCGAATGATCAAGTCCTTGTAATTGGTCAATATATTGATCAGTTAGATCAACTTTCAGAAGCCTTAGGAGTACCGGTGATAAAAGGTGATACTCCAATTAAAGAGCGTGAGCGACTTTATGCTTTATTCCGCAGTGGTGAAGTCAAATGTTTAGTAGTTTCAAAAGTTGCAAACTTTTCTATTGACCTACCCGAAGCAACTATTGCTATTCAAGTCTCTGGAACTTTTGGTTCAAGACAAGAAGAAGCCCAGAGGCTTGGCCGGATTCTTCGCCCTAAAGCAGATGGTAGAGGAGCACGATTTTATTCACTCGTGGCTCGAGACACTATTGATCAGGATTTTGCTCAAAATCGACAAAGGTTCTTAGCTGAACAAGGATATGCATACCGGATTATTGATGCGGATGAAGTTATAAATAAAAACTAAGTTTTAATCGCTTTAGTAAATCTCTCAATATCAACTCGCCAATAATCATGTATTTTATTATCAATCAGGATAACTGGGACTTGCTCACCATACTCTTTTTCTAATTCTGGTAGGTCATTAATTAGTTTTATCTCTAAATCAAATTGAAGTTGCTCTTTTACTAAATTAATTTTATCTATTGCAATTTCACATAGGTGGCACCCAATACGCGATATAACTGTTACCTTCCTCATTTAACTCCCAGAATAACCCTAATCACACCACAGATACTTAAAAGTGGCACTAATAAACCTGCTCAGAATGTTAGCCTAGCGCAGTGCGTATAAAGCGATTTTTGTTATCAATTGGATTATTGATAGCTGTTATCGCTACACCTATTCCAAGTGCGAATGCTTTAGCAGTAAAAGTTGCCCCTGCTGGGTGGACATATCTATATGCCAGCGATGCACCTGTTAAAAGTCCAGCGGTCCCAAGAGTATTTTCAGCAAATTTAGAGAAGAAAAGTAATTTTATTCCTATCTACAACAACGTGCCGGAGTTTGCCAAGGCATCTATCCAAAAAGCGATTGATACTTGGTCTGAAAATTTTGCATCTAAAGTCCCGGTAAATGTAAATGTTACTTGGACTAAAGCACCTAACTCATCAGTATTAGCTTCCGCTAGTGCTAAAAATATATTTTCTAATTTTAATGGAGCACCAGATAAAACTCTCTACTACCCGTCGGCTCTTGCTAATGCGCTGGCTGGCATTGACTTAGACACCGCTGAACCTGAACTAGAAGTGAATGTGTCAACTGGTGATTTTTGGTATTACGGATTAGATGGTAACTGCCCAACAAATAAATATGATTTAGTCTCAGTCATTTTGCATGAAATGGCACACGGATTAGGTTTTATGTCAGGAACCTACTATGACTCTGCAACTAAAGTTGGAAGAGTTCTTCAACCAACAGCTTTCGACGCTTATGCTCAACTTCCAGATGGTAGGCGATTAGTTGACTTGCCTTCACCTTCAATAGAAATGGGTTCAGCAATTACCTCAACTTTATATTGGTCGGGTGCTAATGGTGTGAAAGCAAATAATGATGTTAAGCCATTATTGTTTACTCCAGCTATTTACGAACAAGGATCATCAGTAAGTCATCTAGATGAAAAGACATTTTCTAATACAGCTGAAAATGCGGTTATGACTCCAAATTTAAGTGCTGGTGAGGTATTTCATTTACCAGGCGCT
>SXGR01450707.1_pt1 | contig 23331 bp, 19 predicted proteins | sample 3174711 | NCBI WGS metagenome assembly SXGR01 (sample SAMN11356860, study PRJNA531348) | freshwater metagenome | isolation source: freshwater sample F1-60 | place: China: Fuxian Lake, Yuxi | collected 2017-12-25 | reverse complement strand
GGTAGGCAGACGCTTGCCGGCCCACCGCGCATACTCGGCCGCGTCGTTCCACGAAACATGCACCACGGGATGGCGGGGGCGTGCTTCGATCGATGTATCCGGTCCTTCCGGATGCCGCCAGTCCGCGCCATTCACCTTGCACCACCACTGTGTGCCGGGTACGCGCTGATCCACCAGCCGCGCGCGCTGCTCTGACGGAATGTGTCCTTGAAACACAAACGACCAGGCGAAGCGCTCGGCCTCGGTCACGTAGTTGGTTGTTCGCACGAACTCGGCGAAGCACTCGTTGCTCACCGCCTGAGCATCGATGTAGAACGCATCGAGCGTGACCTCGCGAATCGGTCCTTCGCCATCGGCGGGGAAGCCTTCGTGGTTGTCGGTGCCCATCAAGAACGGTCCGCCATCGAGTTGCACCATGCCCTCGGTGGACCCGGTACGCGCAGTCACGCGAGCGGCGGCGAGCGCCATTGATTCGCGCAACACGCTGGCCCGCTGCTTGCTGGGCACACAACACGGGTCTGGCACGCCGGCTTCGGCAAACAACTTGAACTCCGGTTTCACGCCTTCCGTTCTTCCACCTGGGCCGCCGCGATTAACTTGTCGAGATATTGCTCAATCGCCTTCTCGCGTTTTTGATTGGTCAATGTCTCGGCGATCCGTTCCTTCACGTCCTGCAGGCTTTGAGGACCGGCCGGCCGGCGGGCAAACACTTTGGCGATGTGAAAGCCGAACTCCGTGCGAAAAATGCCGCTCACCTGGCCCGGTTGCAGCGGGAAGACCGCCAGATCGAATGCTTCCACCATGTGGCCGGGAGCGAAGAAGCCCAAGTCTCCGCCGCGCCCCGGGCAATCCGAAACTTCGTCCGCGACTTGCGCGAAGTCCGCTCCCGCCGCCAGCGCGCGTTGGGCCGCTTCAATCGCGGCGCGCGCCGTGGCTTCATCGTTCTTCTCATCCACGTTCCTGACGATATGCGCGGCGTGAATGGATTCGGGGGATACGAACTGCTCGCGATGTTTGACGTAGTAGTCGCTGACGTCTTTCGGTTTGGGCGCCGACACTGTCGCCGTGACGCGTTCCATGATGCGATCGACGCGCAGCCGCAGCTCAAGTTCGCGCCGCAAGGTCTCGTCATCGACCGGCGCAATTACGCCCGACTGCGAAGGACTCTCCGTGCGGACACTGGTGAACAGCTCTTCGAGGCGATCGGCCGGTACCGGCTCCGGGTCGGCGAAGGCGGCCTGACGGAGCACGGTGCGTTCAATCAGGTTTTCGCGTGCCCACTCCTTGATGCGCTGTTCCACCACCGGGCGGGGTTCGTTTGCCATCGCCTCGAGCAGGCGCGGACGAATCGATCGTTCTTCGTCGAGAATGGCGGCATCCTCGATGGTTTCTCCGTTCACTACCAGCGGCATGAAGCTTATAGGATACGCCAGCGCGTTGGTTGTTATTGCAGGATCGGCAAGCTGTCGTAGCCTTTGGGGATGAACAGGCTCCCCTCGGTGGTGCCGGTAGGCGAAGCGCGTTTCAGTTCCCGCGCCAGTTCGACCCATGTGGACCGCCGTTCCAGCGCCTCGCCAAACGCGTGCACAATCTGCTGAAGCTGCTCGGGGGATTCATGCACGAACTCAAGCCGGAAGTGCCGCAAGCCTGCCCCCAGCCAGGCGCCGAGATGCCCGCTGGCTTCCTGCGCCTCTGCTCCGAAAACGGTATTACGGCAGCCTACATCGGCCATCACCGGATGCGGTTTGCCGCGCTCGTCCCGCAGAGCCACACGATGCTTCTCACACGGATGGCCGCAATCGATGTAGCTTGTTCCCTTCGAGAGGAACCGGCAGAATACGCAATGCTCGGTGTGGAACACCGGCAAGTGGTGATAAGCGATGGGTTCGAGCGCCAGCGGGGCTATCGCTTTGGTGAGCCTCACGATTTGCGCCGCGTTTAAGTCATGCGTGGGCGTCAGTCGTGAGAGCCCCCCATCCAGCAGCAGCCGCGCGGTAACCGCGTTGGCCGCGTTGAGACTGAAGTCGCCGAAAAGCTCGGGGCGAGGATCGGCTTGGCGCAGCGAATCGAGCAGCCCGGGCGAGCGCACCAGGATCGGGCAACCGAGCTTCAGCAGGAAGTGGACGATCCGCTCTTCGGACGGCTTCAGCACGCGAGGACTTGCCACGCGGGCCTGGACGCCCGCCGATTGGATGCGCTCTACCGACGGGCGTAGGCCGTAGAGCTCGAGATAGTCGAGCGTTATGCTGGCGGGGCATGCGGCGATGGCGGCCTCCAGTTGTTCGGGTGTGCGGACCAGAATATGGAGTTGAGGCGCGATCGAAATCGCTTCGCGTACACGCGGCTCGCTCGGCGCCACAGGGCGAATGGCGATGCCTCGCGGCCGCGTTTGGAACTCCGTGAGTGCCTGTACCGCTTCGCGGCGCAGCCGGTTCAAGATCGATATGGGCGCGAACGGCGAGCCTGCCAGAGAAAGCTCTACTTCACCCAGCACATAGGGAGTGCCGCCGAGACGGCCGAGCTGTTCGATGAGTTGAAGCTTGGTCAATCCGCGCTGTCCGGCGGGGGCTAACGGCTCTGCTGAAGCCGTGGAGATTGAGCCGCCCAGGTCAGGCAACCGCCACTCAATTTCGAGCGGCGCACCTTCGCGCGCGACGGCTTTGACGTCCACCACCTGCCTATGTACCGGCAGTGCTTTGACGGCTTTCTCCAGATCGGCATCGCTGGTGCGCCAAACTAAATCTCCCGTCCGAATCCGCGTGAAGTCCACGTCGCGATTGCCGAATCGCAATTCGAGTTTTCCGCCTGGTAGATTCGTGACGGCGAACACACGCCCGCCCTCTTCCTTTTCCTGTGGACTCCGCCAATCGGCGCTGTCGAAGACCAGCCCGTCGCCGGCCTTCAGTGGCGCCAGGGCGTGTACGCTGGTCGTCGAGATCGTCACCGCATCGCGGGCGACACGCTCCAGTCGCCCCAGCAAGAGCCCGCGATGACGAGGCGCGCGGCCTCGTACGACAGCTTGATGATCGGTCCCGGTCAAGAAGAAGGGCCCCGACCCGCGCGAGTAAACCTGTTCGAGCCGCAACTCCTCGGCCAGCGTTATCGTCAATTCGCGGCCCGCCCAGGCGTCGTCCACGGCTTTGCGATACGCCTGCGTGGTGAACGCCACGTACTCGGCGTCCTTGTAGCGCCCCTCGATTTTGAACGAGTCGACTCCGATCGACACCAGCTCAGGGATCTGGCGCAACGCATACAAGTCACCCGGCGAAAGCAGATACCGCGCCTCGGCCAACGGCTTCTTCTCGCCGTCGACAATCAGCTCATAAGGTAACCGGCAGGCTTGCGCGCACTGGCCGCGATTCGCGCTTCGCCCGCCCCATGCTTCCGAAGAAAAACACTGCCCCGAGTAGGAAACACACAACGCGCCGTGGACGAACATCTCGAGTTCGCACTCGGTGGCTGAGCGAATCGCGCGAATGTCGGCAAGTGAAAGCTCTCGCGCCATCACGACGCGTTTGACCCCAAGCGCCTGGGCAAACCGCACGCCTTGGGCACTCGAAATACTCATCTGCGTGCTGCCGTGGACTTCCAGTCCCGGCGCCACATCGCGCGCCAACTTGGCGATTCCCAGATCCTGCACGATGATCGCGTCCGCGCCGGCTTCGGCGATTTGTTCGAGTACCCGAATCGCTTCGCGCAATTCGTGGTCGAACACCAGAGTGTTGAAGGTCACGAAGCCCTTTACGCCTCGCCCGTGCAGTTCACGCACGGCCTCGGGCAGCTCTTCAAGGAAAAACCCCACTTTCGCGCGCGCCGAAAAATATTTCAGCCCGAAGTACACGGCGTCGGCGCCAGCGTCGATGGCCGCGCGCAACTGCGGCCAATGCCCCGCCGGGCTCATTACTTCAGGTTTCACTCCTTCAGCGTAACGCGAACACGAATCGATCAATCGGCAAACGCACTCTGGTCACGAGCGGCGCTCTCACCGCCGAATCCCTCCGCTTCATCTCCATGCCCGCGCGCGGCGTCAAAGTAACGATAGACTAAAGACAGTCTGCCGGAGTGTTATAGGCTTGTTGAGGCCCTCCTCCAACCTCTATAAAAATGCGATTCAGTGCTTCTCCGATTCAGGAATTCCTTGTCCGTCCCGCCCTTCCGGCTTCGATGCCTCGACTGGCTGAGCTCGCCTACAATGTTTTGTGGAGCTGGGACCATACGATTCGGGCGGTCTTTCGCCGGCTAGACCCGCACCTTTGGATCGCTTCGGGCCACAACCCGATTCTGATGCTGAGCCAGGTGCCGCAGGCAACGCTGGAACGTGCGGCCGCCGATCCCCGCTACATCGCCCAGTATCGCCGTGCCTGCGAAGCGCTGGACGCCTACCTCGAGCGTTACCGCTCGACCCCCAAGCAGGGCGTGATCGCCTACTTCTGTATGGAGTTCGGGATCGTCCATTGTCTGCCCATCTACTCGGGCGGCCTCGGCATACTGGCGGGCGATCATCTCAAGGCGGCCAGCGATCTTGGCCTGCCGCTCACCGGCGTGGGCCTACTTTATCAGGAAGGATATTTTCGCCAGGCGCTCAATCCGGACGGTTGGCAGCAGGAAAGCTATCCGGTCAACGACTTCTACACACTCCCGGTCACTCCCGTACAGGAGGCCGAAGGACGAGACGTGAAGGTGTCGGTTGACCTTCCCGCCGGCCCGGTCGCCATCAAGATCTGGGAAATGAAGGTGGGCGGTGTCCGGCTGATCCTGCTGGATACCAATATCGCCGAGAACGCTCAATCGGAATATCGCAACATCACCGATCAACTTTATGGCGGCGACCTGCACATGCGGATGCGCCAGGAAATTGTGCTCGGCATCGGCGGACTTCGCGCGCTGGCCGCGCTCGGCATCGAGCCCACAACCTACCACATGAACGAGGGCCACTCGGCCTTCCTGGCCATTGAGCGCATCCGCTTGCTGATGAAGAACCATGGTCTTTCGTTCCAGGAGGCCCTCGAGGCGTCGCGGCGCAACAACGTCTTTACCACCCACACCTCGGTGCCGGCCGGCTTCGACCTGTTCGATTCGGCTCTGGTGTACGAATACTTCAACCGCTACTGTGAAAACGCCGAGATTCCATTCGACACGCTAATGTCTCTTGGCAGGCGCGACCGGCACGATCCGGCCGAACGCTTCTCGATGGCTGTCTGCGCTCTCAATACCTCCTGCTACCGTAATGCCGTCAGCCGTCTGCATGGCGGCGTATCGCGTGAAATGTTCCAGGATTTGTGGTCGAATCTGCCCACCGGGGAAGTGCCGATCACGTCGGTCACCAACGGAGTCCATCTGCCCTCCTGGGTAAGCGGCGAATTGGCCGCGCTCTACGATCAATATTTGGAGCCGGACTGGCTGGACAACAAGAGTGACCCAAAAAGCTGGGAGAGCGTCCGCGAAATTCCGGATGCCGAGTTGTGGGAAGCGCACCGGCGCCGCAAACGCCGGCTGGTGCAGTTTGTGCGCGAACGCGCGCAACATTCGGCGCTTGGGCGGCAGGCGCTCCCCCATGAGATCCGGCGCTTGGGCGAAGTGCTTGAGCCTGACGTGTTGACGATCGGTTTTGCCCGCCGCTTCGCCACTTACAAACGGGCGACGCTCCTGTTTCGTGACATGAGCCGCCTCAAGAAGATTCTCACCAATCCCGACATGCCCGTGCAGGTGGTGATTGCAGGCAAGGCTCACCCGAAAGACCATCCGGGCAAGGGTCTCATTCGCGACGTCTGGAATCACGCTCACGATCCGGAGATCTCGCGCCGCCTGGTCTTTCTGGAAGACTACTCGATTCAGGTGGCCCGTGAGTTGGTGCAGGGCGTCGACGTGTGGTTGAACACTCCGAAGCGTCCCGAAGAAGCGTGTGGTACCTCCGGCATGAAGGCCGGCATGAACGGCGTGTTGAACCTGAGCATTCTGGATGGCTGGTTCGACGAATGCTACGAAAACTCTGGCGGCTGGGCCATCGGCGAACGCGCCGAATATACCGACGATCAGGATGAGTTGCACGCGTCGGCGATCTACTCGTTGCTCGAGCAGCAAATCGCGCCCCTCTACTACAACGATCGCGATCGCGGCATACCCGACGAGTGGGTCCGGTGCATGAAAACCTCGATCATGAGCGTCACACCGCAATATAACTCGAGCAGGATGGTGGCCGAGTATAGCGACCGCTTGTACCTGCCGGCGCACCGGGCCTGGGTGCGAGTGCGGACTGCCAACTTCGAATCGGCCCGCGAGAAAACGGCTTGGTCCACCAAGCTCTCGGATGCTTGGGACCGGGTGCGCTTCACCGAGTTTGGGGCTATTGCGGGGGTGCCGTTGCTCGCCGGCCAACCAGCCCCGCTGCGCGCCACCATCGATTTGGCCGGCCTCGCTCCTTCCGACGTGATAGTCGAGGCGTTGGTGGGTCGCATCGATCCACAAGGCCGCCTCGAAGAGACCGAAGTGATCCTCATGCAACCCGCCAGCTTCGCCGAGGGCTCACATTTCTTCTCCGCCGAGTATATTCCCCGGCAAACCGGGCGGCTCGGCTGCGCGCTGCGCGTGACAGCCAACCACTATGAGGATCCGTTGACTCGGCCATGCAACCCGTTGATTAAGTGGTCATCGTAGGGGTGTAGTCGCGCACCGTGGGACCGGCCGCCTGGCCAGTCGACTACCGGCTCAAGCCGGTAGAATCTGGGTGCGCCTCGGACGTGTCGCGGCATCGATTCGTTATCGCGAGCATCACTGACGCAGACCTGCTTGAAGCTGACCGCGTTAAGGCGGTGGGTTTAGATCCGGGGGATGGACCTAGACCACTACCAGGCCCTGACGAATCCCGCGGGCGAACGCCTCGGTGCGCGAGCCGGCGTCCAGCTTGTCCATGATCGAAGACACGTGGAACTTGATGGTGTTCTCGCTGACGCCCAACCGCGTGGCTATCTCTTTGTTGCCGAGCCCTTCAGCGAGCAAGGCGAGCACTTCAGACTCGCGCGGTGACAGGAGTGTTGACGCCGCCATCTCCGGCCACAGCCGCGCGGCACTCAGTTGATGGGAGGGATGCAGGACGAGCAGCCCGGCCTCGATCGCGCGCAACGCCGCAGCGAGTTCCTCCGCGGAGACGTCTGTCGGCAAGCTCCCGCGGACCGGTCCATCGAGCACAGCCGGCTGAGCGGCCACGACGAGGACGGGCGCGCCCGAGCCGCCTGCATCCGGTGAATCTGCCACTACCACGTCGGGGCCACGGCCGTGTACGAGTGCGCTCCACTCAGCCGGCAAAGCGGTGCTTGAGACTAGCTCAGCGGCGCCGGACTGGCGCACCAGAACGTCCAAATGCAGACGTTGCCGGTGCGTCGATGCGGCCACCAACACGCGGATCAGAGACGTACGGTGACCTCCCGCAGGCGATTCTGATTGCCGCGCAGGAACTGGAGCCGTAACTCACCGCTGCTTGAGGCTTGCTCGATCGCCTCGGGCAACTGATCGGCCGAAGTGAACGCGCACCCGGCAGCCGACACCAGGATGTCACCCACCTGGAGCGACGCTTGCGCGGCAGCGGCTCCCGATTCGACTTCGAGCAACATCAGCCCGACTCGACGCTCCGGCGCATGCACGCGCACGCCGCGCACAGAGACGCCCAGCCGCGGCGGAGCCGGGCGCGCCAGAAAATCCTTCACCGCTTGCACCGGAATCGCCAGGCCCAGACCGCCGCGTCCCAGTACCATGGTATTGATGCCCACGAGTTGTCCACTTGCATCGGCCAGCGGACCGCCAGAATTGCCAGGAGCAAGCCGGACGCTGGCCTGCACCCAGGACTGCGAGCCCAATCCCTCTACTGGTCCGACGGCGCGCACCACGCCCGCACTGGCCGCGCCATGAAACCCCAGTGGATTGCCGACCGCTACGACAAGATGTCCTGGACGTAGAGCATTGGAATCGCCGAAGGCGAGAGCAAGCACTGCCGTGGCATCGATACGCAGCTCCGCCAAATCGCGCCGTGGATGCTTCTTCATGACTCGGGCCTCAACCACCCGGCCATCCCAGAGATGCACGCGCGCAGCGGTCTCGCGAGCCACATGAGCGTTTGTGATGACAACCCCTTCCCCACCGGCGATCACACCCGAACCGGAGCCAGCGCGGGACCCCAGCGTTTCCACCTGCACGGTGGACCGGCGGACGTGCGCGGTGAGTGCGCCGAAGCCTGGGATTCCGTTACTGCCGTTCACGGCCGTTCTCCGATGCGGATTTCGATCTGACGAGCCTGACCGCCGCGGATCAGTTGCGCCAAGACGGTTTGTCCGATGCGATCCGTCTCCAGCGCCGCCAGAACATTGTTGACCTCGCTCATCGGTTGCCCGTCGAGTGAAACCAGGGTATCGCCGACGATCACGCCAGCTTGTTGAGCCGGACTCTCCGGTTCCACACTCAATACGATGAGGCCCGAAGCCTGTTGGATTCCAAACGAAGCAGGGAGCCTCACGGCCTGCATGCCTACGCCGATGAATCCGCGTCCAATTTTGCCGCTTCGCAGGAGTGCCGCCACCACCCGGGAGATCGTGGCCGCGGGCACGGCCAGCGGAGCCAATCGCGACAGGGCCGCCGTGGCCATCCCGATCATGCGGCCCTCGCTGTCCACGACCAGCGAGCCGGGCGTGCCGGGATACGTGGCGGCATCCAGGCGCAGATAAGCTTCAAGCTTGCCTCCCCGCCACGTGCGCCACGCCCCGCTCACGGCGCTGAGGATGGTCATGGACGCTTGCGGGCCGGACTCGGGAGACCGCCCCACCACCAGCACAAGTTGGCCGGCGCGCGCAGGCTCCGGCGCCGGAGAAAGCGCGGGTGCTTGCGATTGACCCTGCGGCAGTTTGAGGATCGCGAGATCTGTTGAGCCGTCACGGCCAGCCAGCGTCGCCTCTATCCGCTCCCCGGCGGCATTGATCACCGTGAGTCCATCGTCGTGTCTGAGGGCTTGGTCGGCGGTGACCACTACGCCGGGCTGCCACAGAATTCCGCTCGATGCGTGCCGGCGGCCGCCTTGCACCGCGACGACATGGCGCGCGGCTACTTCGACAGCGCCTGCGATCTGGTCTGAGAGTTGGGAAAGCTGATTGGTCATTGTGTTCCTGACTCAAGAGTGCCTCGGCCTGCGACAAAGCGGTACTTCTCCAATCGGGTAGTCAGGGCCAGTCCCTATCGCACGCCGCCAGACGGGATCATCCTAGTCTTGGGCTCGGACCATCTACGGGGCCAGACGATCACGTCAACAGGACAATTCGGGGGCCCACGGGCGCCGATCTCGCTCCGCAGCCAGCCGACGCGGCAGAGTGCAGAGGCGTGGGGTCCAACCATCGCCGTCTTGCGGATGACGTCGGCATTGCTGACCAGGAGCAGTTCCACTCAGCGACGTGATTCAGTGCTACCAGTTCCAACTCCATCGACAGCCAGAAGCCGTGGACTACCTGGCGCAACGCGGCGTGCGGCAACCAGAGGCCGTCGAGCAAATGCGCATTGGCTATGCGCCCGGCCGCTGTCTGCGCGCATGGCGGATGAGGTTAGGCTATTCGCTTTGCGACCTGCAACAGGTCGGCGTCGTGTCCGCAAGGGGCTTCGATGCGCACGTCGCCTGTTGCCTGGGCAGCGGCGCGCCGATGCATCAGCTCTGCGACGGCGCCTCACGCACTGTCTTGCTCGCCTTCGATTCCGATGCCAACGGCAGCGGACAACGCGCCGCTCGTCAACCGGCTCAGCGCTTACGCGCTCACGACGTGGATGCGTTTCCGGTGGAATTGCCCACGGGCCACGATCCCAATAGCTTCTTCGTCCACGGTGGCGGCAATGCTCATCACGCCAACCCGGCCAACGCGAAGTGGCTTGGATCAATCTCTTCCTGGATCAGGGCGCGGTGCGCGGTCTGGCCTGGCACACGCTGCGCGGTTATGCCTTCGCGCTGACTCACTTTGTGCGTGGGCCTCGGCACTCGCAAGAACTGACCCGTTCCGCTCGAATAGAGTTGCCCAGGAGTGTCTGGTATCATCCGCGCCAGAGGCGCGCTGGACCCGGCCTCTCCCTGAGGGCGAACAAAGACGGAATGATCGGGATCTAAATTCAATCCTCCTTGGCAACCGTTCGCGAGCACCGTCGCCGGTTTGAATTGCCTCGTACTTAGGGCGAATGGGACTTCCAGCTAGTAGGTCCCACTGATCGCCAGCAGCGGCCAATGGCTGCATGATACAGATGTCATGCTTCTCCGGCGCAGAATTCGACAAGCTAAGGTACCCAGCGGCTACTTGCACTTCAGCAACCTCCAGCATCGGATCATCTCAGGATTCGGCGAAGGGAGCGACGTTCGGCTGAGAGATGAGAACGGCGATACGTGGCGGGGCACCGCCGAGGTACGCGACGATCGTAGCGTCTTCTACCGTTTTCGCAACGATAATGGCAAGGTGATCAGCGGCGCTTCGGACGGCTATGGAATCCTGCTGCGCGACGAACGTGGCTAGGTCTGGCGCGGCTACGTAGGGTAGCGAAGACCAGCGCCTGGCCTCTATTTCCGTGGCGGCTTACCGGCCTACATCGGCAATAAAGTCTCCACTTGCGCCTCAAAGAGGTTGACGGGAATCGTCAGGTGCGTGGGCCCCATGCGCTCCGACGGGGCGAGGGAAGGAATTGGAAATTGCAGTGCGGCGTCCGTCTGGAAGGGTAAGGCAAACGCCTTCGGACGCCGCACCGCCGGAATCTGAGGGGCGCCAGATCGCCAGGGATAGGCCCCTAGGGTCCAAGTATCCTTGCCTCTGAGAGCCAAGGATTGCCCTGAGAAGAGTCCGGGTCTCCGAGTCCCCGGACTCCAGTCGAAACGAAACCAAATTCCTATTCGATAGCACGAGGCAACTCTCGAACAAGTCCTCCCCGTTTTTCTCGCTTCCTCCGAACTTGGGTCGCAATTATCAGAGCAACTACCGTGCCAAACGTATTGCGGTCATAAGTATTTGAAAAAATGGGAAGCCGCTCGCCCGAGTCTCACTGATCGGATAGGGTCTCTATCTGGTCAGTTGGTTTCGAAGCCCTAGCTTTGTGACGAGGCGATGAAGATAGTTCGGGTGGACGCCCAAACCGCGGGCCGCTTCGCTGATGTTACCGCCGGCCAATTGAATCGCTTCGAGGATCTGTTTACGCTTGGCCTCTTGCACGCCCTGATGGTAGGCGGGGAGTGGCCCATTCGGATCGGGCTCGGACTCGAGCAGCGACTCGGGCAGATCCTCGGGAAGAATCAGACCGCTGGACCCGAGCACCATCGCACGCTCGATTGTGTTCTCTAACTCACGCACGTTTCCCGGCCAGTCTTGCCGTATGAGCAGAGCCCGTGCCTCAACGCCAAGTCCATCCACCGGGCGGTTCACGCGAGCTTTGAAGCGCGAAATAAAATGGGCAGCCAATAGAGGAATGTCTTCTTTGCGATGCCGGAGGGCCGGCATTTCAAACGAGACTACGTTGAGGCGGTAGAACAGGTCTTCCCGACACTTCCCGTCCTTGACCGCCTGCCGAATATCGCGATTGGTGGCCGCTACCACCCGGACGTTCGCCTTCAGAGTGCGATTGCCGCCCACCCGTTCGAACTCCCGTTCCTGCAGGACGCGCAGCAGTTTGCCCTGGAGCTGCGGCTCGAGTTCGCCGATCTCGTCGAGAAACAGTGTGCCACCCTCGGCAATCTCAATCCGCCCCTTTTCTCGGCAATAGCCCCCGTGAAAGATCCCTTCTCGTGCCCAAACAGCTCGGTCTCAAGCAGCGCATCCTTCAGCGTGGCGCAGTTGATGGCGACGAAAGGCTCGTCGCGCCGCGGGCTCCCTCGATGAATCGCGCGCGCAGCCAACTCCTTACCCGTGCCGTTTTCTCCCAGTACGAGCACGGTCGTTTCGGCCGGCGCCACACGCCGGATCAACTCCTGCACCTTGCGCAGCGCCTGGCTTTCGCCCACCATTTCGTTCATCAGGCCCGCTTCGTCCCGCAGCCGCCGGCGGTCGGACTGGAGCTGTTGAAGATGTACGAGGTTGTCGGCGGCCGCGGCGGCCAACGTGGCGATGGCATTCGCCAAATCCACGTGCTCGCGCGAGAACGGAGCGCTGGTCATGTCCTCGAGGTACAGCACCCCGCGCACCTGCATCCCCAAAACCAGCGGTGCCGCGACTAACGACAGACGGCCGCCGGGCGTCGAGTCCTCTCCCAGAATCGAAACGCCCGCTGAGACGACCTGGTTAATCATCGAGGGTGTCGTCTGGGGTGGATGGGAGCCCTTGGCAGCATCCCTCGCGCGCGACGCCAAGGCCATCAAGCCCGATTCGTCTCGCCAGTAGATCACCGCCCGTTCGGCTGGCAGGATATCGAAGATCTTCCCGAGAAGCTCCTCCTCGAGAGTCGCTAGCGTCCGGACCGACTGCACCGCAGCGCTGATCCGCAGCAGTGCATTGAGATGCCGTTCGGCCTTGGTGGCTGTCACCGGCGGGGGCTGCAGAAATGGCGAGCCGTGATCCATCGCGATGAAGGCGTGTCAAGGATGGTCTCTGCCGCGGGCGTAGCGTCCTGCCTCGACAGCGCCTCTTCCGCCGTCACGAACACAAAATGAGAATCGCCGGCCCGGATCGTATCGCCGTTGACCAGTACTCGCTGCTTGATGGGCACGTCGTTAACGAACGTGCCGTTGTGTGAATCGAGATCGGTGACTTGCCACGTTCCGTCCTCACCCTTCTGCTCGAGCAACAAGTGCTGGCGCGAGACTGTGAGCGAGTTGATCGTCAGCCAATTGTACGGAGCGCGGCCCAAGTAGGCTTCCCGGCCGGCGAGTGAAAAACTTGAGCCGGTCAGAGGGCCTGCGATAGCGACGAGTTTGGGAGTCACGGGGCTGGTGAGTGAGGCGAGGCCTCGCGATTCACGCGGCGGCCAATGCCCTCAATTCTACAGCCTTTGCCAGGGCGGGACGCAAGGAGGGGTTACCAGCCGCGCGGACGAAGTCCGCCTAGCCCTGGCCACCTTCTTCACGTTGTGAAACCGCGGCAGCACATAGTACTCAATCACCCGGCCTCCGCTCAGAAAACTCACAGCCGGCCGCGAGCTTCCTCACGAACCCCCAGCGCTGAGTTCCCAGTTACCTAAAGATTCCCCGGACGAGGCGTACGCCTAGCTAGGGCCCAGGTTGAAAATTATGTCGAGCAAGGCCAGTTGAGCGGGCTGCGGAAAGCTCTCGGCACGTCGCGCAACGTGAACTTGCGATAGGTTCGGGCCAGCTTTCCTTGCGCCTGCCGGCTAACCCGCGATATCGAGATACATGTGGGGAATCACGCCCTCGTGTTTTTCGAAGCGATCGAAGATTTCTTCCTTGGTCATACGTTCCGGTACTCCGTCAATTGTACGCCCGCCGCCGAAATGGGATTGCCCGTTAGTTCATAAAAGAAAAGTAAACCACAGCCAGCCGGCAATCCCCGCCATCGGCAGCACCATCTGCCCCGCTGGGTTTCCGTTCGCAGCTGCGAAGGCCGGCCTAGAACCGCCAGTCCATCCCGACCAACGGAAACAACCCCAATTGCTCTCCAAGTTGGATCGAATTAGTGGCGCGATTCCACCCGATTCCTGCGACATTGCGACGGTTGAACGCATTCTGAACGCCGATAAACACTAGTAGCGGCTTGTCCCGGAAGGTGAATGTGCGATCGGCACGTATGTCCACGCGAACGTAGTCCGGGAGTCTCTCGGCGTTGACGCGAGTGAGGTCGAAGATCGCGCGTTGCTGCAGGCGCGAAACATCTTCCCGGAACGGCGTGTATGGCCGTCCGGCCAGGTAAGACGCCCGCATCGACAGTTCCCACTGACTATTGATTCGATAGCCACCCACTACATTGGCGATGCGTGGATAGTCGTACACCGAAGGGCGCTGCACGCCGTCGAGACCGCCTTGGCGGGAGCGAAGCCAAGCGAAATTCGCCTGGCCGAACCATTTGTTGGTGAATTTCTTCTCAGCAAAAAGCTCGATTCCCCGCACCCGGCCCCGGCCCGCGCTGGTGAGCGGAAACAGAATGTCACGCACCGCGAACGTGTCGCCGACGTTGGCGAGCGACAGCGCCGGAAACTGTGTCGCAACCGGATAGTCCTTATAATTTTTCGCGTAGGCTTCGACGGTGAAGCGAAGCGTGGGGCTGGCAAAGTACGCCAGGCCTGTAACATAATGATCGGCGCGAAATGGAACAAGGTTACGATTCTGATCGAAGGAATTCAGAAACAGAAATAGCGGTTGCTGAAAATACTGCCCGTACGAGGCCCGCCACGAGAGTTTTTCGGTAAGGCGGAGACTCGCGCCGGCGCGCGGGCTAAAGCGGAGTCTGCCCAGATAATCGTAGTGGTCAAAGCGCCCGCCGAGGGTAACATTGAGGCGCCGCGTTAGATCACGAGTGGCCTGCGCATACCCACCGCTCTGGTAGGCGCGGAAATTGCGGCGCAAGGAGAAAGGGTTCACGTCGCGCTCCAGCGTGTAAGGGCTGTTGGTCCCGAAAAGCGACTGCGTGTTGTAGCTGATATTGAAGATCTTGACCGCGCCGCCAGCCTGTATCTTGCCCGCCCTCGCCGACTGCGACACGAGGTCATACTTCAACGTGGTTTCGCCTTCGCGGGAATTGTCCGAATAGATCACCGGCGCGCGCGCAATCACCTCATCCACTGGAACGCCCGGCGGACGGGGGCCGTTGCGAATGATGTCGCGCACCGTCGACCCCACCTTGGCCTCCGAGTGCGTCACACCAAGCAGGCCCACTGTCGAACCGCCCAGGAGGCGCTGCCAGTTGAACCCGTTGGCCGAGCGCCACCCGTCATAGCGGATGTCGAGATTGTTCACCTCCTCGTCATCGGGTTTCTGCTCCTCCCGCGCTCCCAGACGAATATTGTCGCGCCCCGAGATCGACACCGCCCAAACGCGATCGCGCGGCGTTAGATCATAGAGCGCCTTCGCATTGAACGTATAGAGGACTGGTACGCCGCCGAAGCCGATATCATCCGTGAATACGTCGAGGAATGACCGCCGGGCCGAAACAATCCAGGACCCGCGATTCTTCTTGATCGGCCCTTCCAGGATGGTGCCCCCACCCGCGAAACCCAGCGTGGCGCGGCCCCGGAAGCGCTCGCGATCGCCTTCGCGCTGCGCAATTTGGAGGACCGACGAAGTACGGTTAATGTAGGGTGCCGGATATCCGCCGGAGAGAAAGGTGACGTCCTGAATCAACTCCGCGTCGAGCAGCGAGACCGTGCCGCCCGCGGAAGCGAAGTTGGCGAACGCATTGATGTTCGGGATCTCGATATTGTCGACGACGAAAAGATTTTCCAGCGGCGAACCGCCGCGCACAATAATGTCATTCCGGAAATCATTGCTGCCAATCGCCACCCCGGGCAGCGTCTGCACGTAGCGCGCGACATCCTGCAGCGACCCGGCGCTTTTCGAAATCTCCTGGCGCGTAATCAGGTATCCCGAACTCTTGATCTCTTCGGGCGCAACAAAAACGCTCTCGGTGACCGTCACTTCCTGGCGTTGGCTTTCGATGCGCGGCAATGTGACATCGATGTAGCCTTCGAGTCCCGCACGCACTTCAATCCCTGCCCGTCGCACGGGCGGCCTGCCTGCCGCAGTCACCTCGATGTCATAAACGCCTGACCGTATGTCAGCCAGGCGAAACAAGCCCGCCGCATCCGAGTCCGCGCAGCGTTCAAGCGCAACGAGGCAAACGCGCACCCGGGCTGGCGTTGCGGAGCCTTCTTCGACGACCGTGCCGGACAGGCCGCCCACACCGGTCGTGTCTTGCGCGATGCAAAGAGGGAGGATCAAACAGCTAAGGAAACCGAGTTCTCTCATTCAATTGGTTCGATGCCGCGTCAGGCGCCGCGGCGCAAGAACTCTACTCATCGTGACCCTCGATCGCGTGCCGCGTGCCGAGGCACTGAAGACGGAGTTGCTCCAGTGGTCCGATCCCGCTGCCGTGTGACACAATCTTAGAAAGCACTATGCGTACACTAACCCTGTTTGCTCTCGCATCGGCGTTGGCCCTGGCCGCCGATAAGCCGGAAAAAGGCTTCAAGGCCCTCTTCAACGGCAAGGATCTCACGGACTGGACCAAGGCCAAGGAGAACGAAGATTCTTTCTCGGTGAAAGACGGAGCCATCGTCGCCAAAGGCCCTCGCTGCCACATCTACTACACCGGCAAAAACGCCGACTTTAAGAACTTTGAACTGAAAGTGGACGTAATGACGCAGCCGAAATCGAACGGCGGCATCTACTTCCATACTGCATATCAGGCGCAGAATTGGCCGGACAAGGGCTTCGAGATCCAGGTGAATAACAGCCACACCGATTGGCGCCGCACCGGTGGCCTCTATGCGGTGGCCGACAACAAAGAGCAGGTGGCTCAGGACGGCAAGTGGTTCACCGAGCACATTGTCGTCAAGGACAAGAAGATCACTGTTTTCGTCGACGGCAAGAAGACTGCCGAGTGGGAACAGCCGAGTGACTGGAAGGGCGCCAACGGTATGCCGGGGCGGGTAATCGGCTCGGGCACCATCGCCTTCCAAGCGCACGACCCCAACGGCGTGGTCGCATACAAGAACATCCGGATCAAGCCGCTCAAATAGTACGGAGTTGCGGACGGCTCTCATCAGGGGTGAGCAGATGTACCGCGATCCGATCGGCCTCACCAAACCTGATACTGTAGCGAGAGGCAAAAATGCAGCTCACCCTGTTCTTCGCTACCGCTCTCCTCCTCTCCAGTGTCTCAGCCGTGCTCTTTGCCGCCGAGCGCGGCGAGGAGATCCGCTTATGGCCCAACGGCGCGCCCGGCTCCGAAGGCATCACCGCACCGGAAGTCTCCACACCATCGCGCGCGGCCAGGAATTCCAGGCTCCCCGGCGGTTACAGCGTCACTCACTATCCTTCGATCTATGGCTTCCTCCCACCCAAGGAGAAAGCCACGGGAGCCGCGATCATTGTAGCGCCCGGTGGCGGTCATCGGGGGTTAGTGATTGAGAGAGAAGGTTGGGAAATGGCCGACTGGCTAAACGAGCGTGGCATCGCGGCCTTTGTGCTCAAGTATCGACTCTCGCGCGTCCAAGGCTCCACTTACTCGTTGACCAAGGAGGTCTTTGCAGATGCGGCACGCTCAATTCGCCTGGTGCGCAGCCGCGCGGCCGAGTGGGGTGTGGATCCGGCGCGTATCGGCTTCATCGGATTCTCGGCGGGCGCCGAAGTGGCGGGCATGATCAGTGTCAAATACGATGCGGGCGCGAAGGACTCAGCCGACCCGATCGAGCGCGCCAGTTCACGCCCGGATTTCAACATCATGCTCTATGGCTATTACCGCCCAGGCTCAGTCGCCGTGCGCCCGGCCAACGCACCGCCTGGTGGCGGGCCACCGCCATCAGTGACCGCGCAAGCCTTGGAGCCGATCATTCCCAACGCTGACTTCCGGCTGCAAGCCGACGCGCCTCCCGTCTTTATGGTATGCGCGACGGACGACCCTGTACACGTGATCCCGACGGTAAAGTACTATCTTGAACTGGTGGCGCAAAAGATCCCGGCGGAGATGCATATCTACGAATACGGCGATCACGGCTTCGCTCTGCGGCCGACGAAGAAGCCCGGCTCGCCCGTGGAAAGCTGGCCTGTACGGCTGACAGAGTGGCTGGCCGCTAAGGGGATTTCGAAATAGGCGCGCCGCTATCCGTCAACCTCGCCCCGAATGACGCCGCTCATTCGCTTGCTGACGATCATTTCGAGACCGTTTGCCATTTTCAGCAGCCACCGCTTGCTCGAGAGCGGAGAGATCTTCCGGATATGGCTGACGTTGATGATGGTGCCGCGATGGATGCGGCGGAACTCGGCTGCGGGCAAGCGCGCTTCGAGTTGGCGGAGAGTCGATAGGATCTCAAACCTGCCCCGCGTGGACAACACGTAGACAGTCTCGCCCTCGGCCTGGAAAGCAATCACTTCGGAGTGATCGAGCATGTGGATGTCGGCGCCGAGGCGCGCGGCGATTCGGCGCAGTGGTGGTGGCGCCTCGTTGGCTGGCGATGCCGGCGGCGGCGTTGACTTTTGCCGCGAGGCCTGGACTCGGGCGATGGCCGCGGCGAGACGCTCGCTGCGAATCGGTTTTAAGAGATAGTCGACGGCGCCCACGTTGAAGGCGTCCAGCGCCCGGTCTTCATGCGCGGTCACGAAGATCACGGCCGGAGCCGAGGCGCCCTGGAGCGACCTGAGCGCGGCGAAGCCATCGAGCTGCGGCATGTTGATGTCAAGGAACAGCAGGTCAGGCGCGAGGCGGGCAACTTCGTGCACAACTTCGGCTCCCGACGCAGCCTCGCCCACAATTTCAATCGCCGGGAAATGCTCGAGGTGTTCGCGTAGAATCGCGCGGGCCACCGGCTCGTCGTCGGCAATCAGTGCTTTCATGCGGCTTCCACCACCGCAGCCGCCTGGGTAACCGGCACAATGAACTCGACCACGGACCCGCGCGCCGAAGTTTCAATCGACAAGCGCCCGGCGTCCAGGCCGTAACAAAGCTCAAGCCGCCGCCGTACGTTGGCGAGCCCCACGCCACCGCCGTCCTGGCGCGCTGCAACGTTGGTTGCAAATCCGGGCCCGTTATCTTCCACGCAAACCCGCACGCCGGCGCCATTCGGCAGTCGCACTGCCTTCACCACGACCTCACCGCCTTCAGCCCGCGCCGCAACCGCGTGCTTGACGGCGTTCTCGACGAGCGGCTCCAACGAGAGCACAGGAATCGGCACCGTGCGAACGTCTCCATCGACCTCTAATCGTACCGATAGCCGATCGCCGAGACGAAGTTTTTCTATCGCGAGATATGCTTCGACAGTGCGCAGTTCTTCTTCAAGCGCGATATAGGTGCGGTCCTGCTTCAAGTGATAACGCAGCAGGTCGGACAGATTCAACACCGTGGCACGCGCGGATTGCGCTTCGCGCGGAATCAGCCCATAGAGCGTGTTGAGCACGTTGAAGAGGAAGTGCGGTTGGATTTGCGATTCGAGTGCGCGCAATTCGGCTTGCGTCACCAGACGCCGCATCTCGGCCGAGCGAAACATCTCCACTCGTTCGGAAATCTGGGCAGCCAGGCGCTCAGCCGCCCGTAGATCCTCGCTGAGATAGCGGCGTCCACCGGCGCGATAGCCGAGCAACAAATAGCGCGTCTCGCGCGCGGGCAAGCGCACCGGCACAACGGCCTCGACGCCCGCGGTTTCCAGTCCTTCGCGGCGTGGCGCAGCGAGTTCACCCACGACCGCCGGACCGGCGAGCACCAGGCCATTGGTGAGCAAAGGGCTCTCCGGGCGCAATTCGGCGCGCAGGAAAGACGCCAACTCGCGGCTTGCCGCTTCGAAATAGGCAGCCTCGTTATCGGCGTCCGCGGTCAGCCGTTCGCGTTCATGACGGCCGAAGACCATGCGAGTCAGCAGCACCTGCAAGCGTTGGCGAAGCTCACTGTACAGCCAGAGCAGCAGCAGTAGCGCGACAAACGCCACACCTCGCAAGAAAGGCGTGCTGGTGGCGGTGAGTGCCGCTTCGCTCCAACGCGATGCCAGCAGCACGAACCCGCCGGCCAGCGCAAGGTTGGCCAGCACACGGACGAACGAATCGAGCAGCACGAAGCGATAGTCCTGCAGCAGCACGATCAACGCCAGAGCGATGCCGCCATGATGCGCCAGGATCTCCAGCGCCCCGCCCGTGTGCTCCTCGGCGCCTGCGTGCGCCAACGACACGGCAAACAGAAACAGCGCCATCGAGCCTACCAGGCGTGAGGTTGTGCGCCGTTCGGCGGCTCCCTGATTGAGCGTCGCGATGGTGGCCGCGATTGTCAGCGCCGCGAAGGCGACGGTTGTGTAGACCAGCGCCGACTGGTGCGAAAGGCCGGGCACCAGATTTTCGCCCGCGTGCATCAATACCGCGATTGCGCCGAGAACGTATCCGGCGCGCACGATCCAGAAGGATCGCGGCCCCAAAGCCAGATGCAACAACACGGCGGGCAGGACGCTCAAGGCGGATGTGCTGATGGCGATCGGGAGTTCGGCGCCGGGCCACGAAAACTCGCGGCAGGCGAGCACCGCGAGCGATGCGAAGTTCCAAATGAAAGCGAGTGAGGCGGCGGTGAGGGAAAGGCGGCTCGCGGGCCGGCGTCCGCGCGAGGAAGCGGCGAGGAGAAAGTAGAGGCTGAGCGCAAAGACCAGGGCTCCGCTGGCGTGGCCAATCGTGTTGATCAACAGCGACTGCTGCGAAGAGGCGGCGGCGGAGTAGGGAGGCATTGACGCGAATCGCTCCAGCTATGGCGTGAGCCGCGCGCGAAGATTGCGAAGGGCTTGGGCTCCGGCGACCGCGACGGTGGAATCCGGATCCTTAGACAGCGCTTCCAGCACGGGCGCGGTTTCGTTGTCGCCGCTGCGCGCCAGGATCGCAGCCAACTCCGTCTTTTCGGCGCGCGTGCGTTGCGCAAGGCCGGGATAAAGCAGGTTACGGACCTCCTTGTGCCGGACGGCTTCCTCCAGATAGGCGAAGGCTACACCGCGCCAGGAGGAGGAGTTGAGCGCGTTGACGAGGTAAGTGAAAGGCGCCTGTTCGGTGGTGGCGCGCTCGCCCAGCATGGTGGCGGCGAAGGCCATAGCAAGGCGCGGCTTCATTTTGGTTTCGGCCTCGAAGGCTTGCTTGAGTTTGTCGCGATCGGCCGCATTGCGCAGGCGCGCAAAGCCTTCGGCCGCCGAGGCGCGCGTGTCGTCGTCCTTGTTGGCTAGATATGTTTCAAACAAACCACGGTTAGTTGCTTCCGGGATCATGCCGATCGCCGAGAGCGCCGCCGCTCGGACTTTCTCGTTTTTCGCACGCGTGAGCGCCTCGCGTAAGCCAGGGAGTGCGGACCTGTTACGCAGTAGGCCGGTGGTTTCAATCGCTGCCACTTGCACGCGTTCGTTAAGATCCTGCAGGAGGAACGCGATGGCGGGAGCGGCCGACGGGTCGCCGATTTTCTGTAAGGCGATGAGCGACTCGTAGAGCAGGGCCGACTCCTTGCTTTTGACAGCTTCGGTCAGCGCAGGTACGGCCTTGCCCACCCGGAGCACTCCCGCGGCGCGGGCGGCTGCGGTCTTCGCGTCGAGGGAGGTTCCACCGGACACGAGGCGAACGACGGCGGCTTGTACCTCGGGGCGCACGACCAGGTAGTGTTCGATTACTTGGTCATCCGTATCCGTAAAGGCGCCCTTGAGCCCGCGGCCGGTGCGGCCAACCAGGTTGCCGCGCCTGGCATAGCCCGGCACGTAGACGTCGACGAGGCCGGCCAGCGAGCGCTGCTGCACTTCGGCGTCGGCGTCTTGCGAGGATTCAATCAACGCGTCGAGGCTGGCTGGCGTGCCCGCTTCGGCGATGAGGCGGGTGGCTTCGCGGCGCACGGCGGGGTCGGCGTCTTTGAGATAGCCGCGCAGTTCGAGGATGGCCGCCGCGGCGTGTTTCTTGTAGAGGTCGCGGGCGTTCTTGATCTTCTGCTTGCTGTCGGCCTGCGCGTGTAGGGTCGCCGTGGCGAGGATGATTAGCGTAAGGAGTTGGCCCATGTTCTTATTATGGGGTGGCCTTGTGCGGCTTCATCTGCGAAGTATTTTTGAATTCCAGACAGGCGATGGAATCCAGGAACTAGTCGACCTTCAGAAACAAGCGGCCTTCCTGCCCACCACCGCGATGCACGGGGTGACGCTCCGCAGCAATCCGGTCGGCCAATGCACGTAGATCCCGCCTGGAAAGAGAAACCGGAATGAGCCGAGCCACTCTTCAACGTGGAAGCGCCGCGCAACCCACTCGAGCCAGCTGGCGCGATCCACCTTGTGAATGTGCGCGGATCCCTATCCAGCCAATGCACCGCCCAGCCGAGCGGTCCGTCGTATACCGGCACGGCAAAAACGAAAATTCCGCCAGGCTTGAGCAGGCGGTAAATCTCATCCAGGGCCGCCTCGCGATCCGGAATATGCTCCACGACATCGAAAGAAGTGACGATATCGAAGGGGCCCTGGAACGGATTGTTCTCAAGCACGGCCGGTGCAAAACGAATCGACGGCTCGCTTGCCGCTGCCTTGTCAACCGCGTATTGACTAATGTCAATCCCGAACCGCTCCCAGTTGGCGGGCAGCGACTTCAAGAAGACGCCAAAAGCGCATCCAACGTCGAGAACCTTCGGCGCGGTACCTTGCAAGCCATAGTGGCGCCCGAGCAGATCGCGGTAAAAACGCACCTTGTAGATGGGGTTCTGGCGGTTGTAGTTACGATAAGTGAAATCGTAATAGTCTGGACCGAAAAAATCTTTCTAAACAGGACCAGAAATCATGATATGACGCCCAGCCTACGCCGGAGTAACAACCCAAGTGTGCCGACCGAAGTCTTGAACAGGCGCATCTTACTATTCACTTTTAGGTCGTAGCGCAGAATCAAGGGGACCTCACCGAAGATGACCGGCAGCCGCCGCAGCTTTAGCAGAATGTCTACCATGCACTCAAACCCGTCGCGAGAGACGAACGACTTGCCGTACTGGCTAAAAGCCTGCCGGAGCACGGCGGCGCGGTACGCCCGATAGCCACAGGAAAAATCCCGCACCCCGGACGTAGGAAACAGCACCCGAACCAAGTGGGATGCCAACCAACTAATCAGCCGCCGGTGGAGAGACAAACCAATGATCCTGGCGCCTGGCTGAAACCTTGACGCGATCACAACGTCATGGCCTTCGATTATCATCCTGACCACGCGCAGGATCAGGCCAGGCGTGTGGGTCTCATCGGCATCCATTGTGACGATGATGTCTTCATCGGCGGCGAGAGCAACCGCGTGCAGCAATCCGTCGCGGATGGTGGCTCCCAGACCTTGATTTACCGTATGCCGGTCCACCATCAGCGGCATCCGGTCGCGGTAACCGTCCAGGATCTGTGATGTGCCGTCGCCGGACCCATCGTCCACTACTAACACTTGAAAGCGGAATCCGCGGGCTGTCAGCACATCATTGAGCTTGTCGAGCAGCCCGCCGATGTTATGTTATTCGTTGTAAGCAGGCAGAACCACATAAAGGACAAAACGATCCTTCTGGTTGAGTGCGCCGGAAACCGCAGCCGTTGAGGTATATATCATGTCCTGCCTCTAAACTAGAGCCCGTCCAGAAATCGCTATGATGCTTGTGGCATTGAGCTCTCTTTCCTTTTTGTTTTCAGCATAATAGCCTCAAATGACTAGAAATAGCGAAAGAGGCCGCTTATAATAGG
>SXGR01092666.1_pt1 | contig 23343 bp, 20 predicted proteins | sample 3174711 | NCBI WGS metagenome assembly SXGR01 (sample SAMN11356860, study PRJNA531348) | freshwater metagenome | isolation source: freshwater sample F1-60 | place: China: Fuxian Lake, Yuxi | collected 2017-12-25 | reverse complement strand
GTCGAAGACGCCTTGCACGCCACCAAGGCCGCCGTCGAAGAAGGCATCGTCCCAGGTGGCGGAACAGCCTATCTCCGTTGCATCGGTGCCTTGGATGCGCTCAAGTTGAACTCCGAGCAGCAGGTGGGTGTCAACATCATCCGCCGCGCACTCGAAGAGCCGATCCGTCAGATCGCGGCCAATGCCGGGATGGAAGGATCCGTCATCGTTGAGAAGGTTCGCAACGACAAGAACCTCAGCGTCGGCTACAACGCCGCGACCGAGGAATATGTGGACATGATCAAGGCCGGCATCATCGACCCGACTAAGGTGTCTCGTTGCGCGTTGCAGAACGCCGCAAGCGTCGCGGGCCTGTTGCTCACGTCCGAGGTCATGATCACCGAGTTGCCAGAAGAGAAGAAGGAAGCCCCCGGCGGTGCAGGTGGTCACAACCACGGCATGGAAGGCATGTACTAAAGACAGACGCTAGGAAGCCATCAGCTTTCAGCAACGAAGGCCTCAGCGGTGATCCCGCTGAGGCCTTCGTGTTTTTGCCGCACGCGTGATCCGACGGCTAGCGAGCTTGAGCCAGGCATTTATCGCGCCGCGCAAAAATCCGGAAGTCTCTTTAAGAGGTGACAGGCCATTCATAGCGGCGTATATGTGGTGCGTGGGGTCGAACATCACCATGCTTCAAGAATCGACGGAGGCAGCGGACTCATGATTGAAATCTATACGGATGGCGCCTGTAGCGGGAATCCAGGGCCTGGCGGATGGGGGGCTTTGCTGCGCATCAGCCAGATTGAAACGGAGCTGTGCGGTGGCGAGCCTGCGACCACGAACAATCGCATGGAACTGCTGGCTGTCATTGAGGCCCTGCAGTCCCTCACGGAGCCCGTGGAAGCGCAGGTCTACACCGATTCGCAATATGTGCAAAAAGGCATCAGCGAATGGATCCACGGTTGGAAACGGCGCGGCTGGAAAACGGCAAGTAAAGAGCCAGTCAAGAATGCAGACTTGTGGCGGCGCCTGGATGCGCTGGCTTCCGGCCATACCATCGAATGGCGATGGGTCAAGGGCCATGCGGGCCATCCGGACAACGAACGGGCAGACGCATTAGCCCGCGCCGGCTTGGAACAGGCGCGCCAATCAGGCAAAGCCATCGGTGGCACCCTCAAAGAAGATAACGACTGGCCCGGCCGTCTCTTCTGATTACTCGGCGTGGTGGAATCCCGCCCCTCCCTGCTGCAAAGCACACGTAAGCGGCTTCTTTCTCCTGATTGACGGTCGCCCTCTGCACTGGTCCAACGAGGAGAGTCCGCGCCCGCGCGTTGCACGAGCATAGGAGACCGTCTAGCCTGCCTCCGGCTACGCAGCCGTCACATTCGGCACCTCTTTACTAAGCACAGGCTTCTTGCCCCCTTCCCTCACCCGATGCATCTTCGCTCTCGCATGATAGGGCACGAGCCCTTCCAGCACCATCGACAGCCTGTCGCAGGGCACATCCTCCATGATCTTGACTGCCAGCTTCGGATCTGGCCCTGAGCGGCCCCCCACATAGATATCGACCGCATCGACGACCTTTCCCTCGACCTTGGCCTTCTTGCCCAAGAGCCCGATATCCGCCACGAGATGGTTCCCGCAAGCAGCAGGACAGCCGGACCAATGCATGGTGATCGGCTTGAGCGTACTCCCCAGGCGAGCCTCCAGCGCCTTTGCCGTTTCCACTGCCCTGCCCTTGGTTTCGATCACCGCCAAATTGCAGTAGTCGCTCCCCACGCAACTCACCAACCCCTTATAGACCGGCGAGGGGTTATAGGCGAATTGCTTCACCAATGGTTCCCGGTCCAGGTCGCCGATCTTCCGATCGGACACGTTCGTAATGATTAGGGCCTGCGCTGGGGAAATCCTGACCTCCCCCGTTCCGTACTTCTCTGCCAAGGCTGCGATCTTGGCCAAGTTGTCATGCGTGATGCGGCCCACTAATACTTTTAATCCCACATAGTTCATGCCTGGTTGGGTTTGCCGATAGATGCCGATATGGCTCTTCTCTATTGCCTTCCGCGCATCGACGCCAGCTGGCGACAGAGTCTTGCCCAGTCGTGTCTCCGTTTCTTCCCGGAACCGCTCCTCGCCCCATTCCTCCAGCAGGAAGGCCAGCCTCGCTTGGGTCCGATTTTCCCTCGAACCATGATCCCGGAAGATTTCAATGATCGCGCGACTCACAGCCAAAGCTTCGTCCCCTGTCACGAAAATATCCAGCGGCGTGGCGATCCGATAGCCGCCTGAACCGAGCTTGCCGCCTGCCAATAGATTGTACCCGACACTTCTGCCATGACCGTCGTCGCGATAGGCTGGCACAAGGGCCAGGTCTTGGGTTTCCATGTGGGCACAATTATCCGGACAGCCAGTCACTGCCACGTTGAACTTCCTGGGCAGGTTCGAATAGGCCGGATTGCCCAGGATCGCCTCGTTGATGGCCCGCACGAGTGGCGTCGCGTCCAACACCTCGTCAGGACTCAGCCCGGCGACCGGGCAGGTCATGACGTTCCGCACGTTATCCATACCGGTTTGGAGGGAGGTCAGCCCCACCGCCTCCATCTTGGCAAAGACCGCTGGCACGTCTTCGATCTTGATCTGCCTGAGCTGTATTTGTTGCCTCGTCGTAAGGTCCAAGACTCCATTGCCGTAGGTCCCGGCGATGTCAGCCAAAGCCTTCAATTGGTATGAGCCGGTCTTACCTCCAGGTATCCGCACCCGAATCATGAAAAAGCCAGGCGTGGGATTCCTCAGAAAGAGGCCATACCACTTCAGGCGCTGGACATCGTCCTCAGGGATCGATTCCCATCCCGTTTTGGCATAGTGAGCGATCTGGTCTTTCACCACCAACCCGTCGCGCTCAGCTTTGAGGGCCTCGACTTTGTTCATATTTCTTTCTCCAATGACACCAGATAATCAGCCCCGTTTTTTCAAGGACGACGGAGCCGGCGCGAAAACGATCGATGATTGAAAAGACCGTGACCCAATCCAGCCCTGCTAACCGTGGCAAGTCCTCGATCGAACTCGCGCCGCACTCACGCAGCCGTCGCACGACACAATCCTCATTCGGCATCGTGGCATGATTAATCGTAGTTCCCATGGCTCCCTCCAGTTCGACTCCGGTGATCAGTAGGCCTCCCTTGCCGGAATGGCACGCGGCAGTTCTCTTGCCTTTGCCTGATTAACGGTATAGGGACTCGCCAGCCAGTACAGACCACCGACGAACAGCCCACCACCGACGATGTTTCCCACTACGACATAGAACTGGTTGTACCAGTAGCCTGCCCAGCTGACAGCGGGCGCGTGGGGGAGAAACAGCGCCATGCCAAGGAGCGATTGATTGGCGACACTATGCTCGAATCCAGTGCCGATAAAGGCGAACAGGCACCAGAAGATCAGCATGATCTTGGCCGCATCGTTCGTCGTCCGCCCGGAAGTCCATATCGCCAGGCAGACTAGCCAGTTGCACAGAAGACCCCGGAGGAACAGCTCCCACGCCGACAGCGACATCTTCATGGCCGCCACGTTTCCAATAAGCTCGGCCTGCGGTCCCTTGGACAGGACGCCCGATTGGACGACCAGCCAGGCCAGCACTAGCGAGCCGACGAGATTGCCGACCCAAGACCAGACGTTGAGCTGGGCCACTTGAGTCCAGGTGAGACTGCGCGAAAGTCCGCCGATGACTCCGGTCATGCTGTTCCCGGTAAACAGTTCCGATCCGGCGAAGATCACCAGGGTGAGGGCGATCCCGAACGACACGCCCATCACCAGCTTCAGTATCGGCGATCCGGCTGCGGCCAACGGCCCGCCGACACTGAAAATCAACGCGATGCCGAATCCCACATAGACACCAGCCAAACCCGAGAGAATGAGGTAGCGTGACAGCGAGACCTCCAGGAACCGATGTTTCGTCGCCGCCAACGATGCAATCCGCTCGTGATCCGTCGTATACATCGACGCCTCCTTTGTCAGCGCTAGAATCCCAAAAACACAACGGCGTCCGTCTTCCCGAATAGGAGACGGACGCCGTTGTCCGCGTTACATCGCTCTCTGTTGTTATGCGGCAGGAACGCCGTTATTCCCGCACCAGACCCCGACTGAAACTAGAAGGTCTTATACTCGAGCCACTTCCCGTTCAGCGTAATCTTGCACCGGGACTCGCCAAGGCTGCCGGCCACCTTCTCCATGTCGATCGTGAAGTCGATCGCGCTCATGATGCCGTCGCCGAACATCTCGTTCGCCTGTTCGCGCATCGAGTCCCCGTAGACACCGATGATTTCCAGCAAACGGTACTTGAACGGATCGGTCGTAATCGGATAATCGGTGCGAACTGGGAATTTACTCAACGACGCGGTCAGATCTGCATCGAGGCCCAACAAGTCGCCAATCTTCTTCGCCTCCCCAGCTGGTAGCTTATGGGTCCCCTGCAACACCGCTGCGACAAACGTTGGATTTCTCCCGACCGCTTTGGCCACCTCAGCGATGGTCACCTTTTTCTCTATCCGCTTTTCTTTAATCGCGTCTTTCGCTTTCTTCACTTCCATCGCATATTCCTCCTTTATTAATACCTCTTCCACAGGCGCACTCTCGTTCCTTCAGAACCTCACGACGAGTGGACCGGTCCCCGACGGTCCTCCTAGGATGCTCCCCTCAGCAGCCACTCCATGCGACGCATGCCGGACGAGAAAATGGATCACATGATTTCTGATCTTATAGTAATGAGGATGTTCAATGACTGAATCTCTCGATCTAGGACGCGGGATCGTGACTTCTACAATCTCCGCAATGCGCGATGACGGCCCGTTCGTCATGAGCATGATGCGGTCGGATAAGAGAATAGCTTCGTCCACATCGTGTGTGACCATGAAGACTGTATTGCGCGTGGCGTTCCACATCTGAACCAACTCCTCTTGAATGACACCTCTGGTGAGCGCATCGATCTGGGCAAAAGGCTCATCGAGCAGCAACACCTTGGGCTCAATCGAAAAGGCCCTGGCGAGGCCGACCCGTTGTTTCATGCCTCCCGATAAGGCGATCGGCCGCTTATCTTCCGCTCCCTTTAGTCCGACCAATCCAATGTACTTATGCACATGCGCCACCACCTGTGCTTGCTCCCAATCCGGGTAGGCCGACCGGACAGCCAGTGCGATGTTCTCGAAGACCGTCATCCAGGGCATGAGGGCGAAGTTCTGGAACACCACCATCCGATCCAATCCAGGGCCGGACACCTCGCGCCCATTCAGGATCACGCCGCCCTCTGAGAGGGTTTCTAGCCCGGCGATGATGTTCAGCAAGGTGCTCTTACCGCATCCCGAATGACCGATCACGGTGACAAACTCGCCCTTGTCAACTTCCAAGGTCAGGTCTTTGAAGATACATACGTCCCCGCCTCCGGCATGACCGGGGAAAAACTTGCTCACATGATCGGCGATGAGAAATGACATGGTTACTCCTGGTAGGTGACGAGACTGGCCAGTTTGTTGAATCCTGAATCCAAAATCACGCCGACGACCCCAACCACCAAAATCGCGAAAATGACTCCGGCAATGTCGAGATTGTTCCATTCGATCCAACTCAAGTAGCCGACGCCCAACTCACCTAGCAGCATCTCTGCCGGCACCACGGCCACCAATGCGCTCCCGAACGCGATTCTCAAACCGTTCACGATGGTCGGGGCTGCGCCGGGCAAAATCACCCGATAAAGCCGCTTGAACCAAGACAGCTGGAGAATCGCCGCGACATGTAAATATTCCTTCTTGAGCGAACTCACTCCGAACGCCGTCGTCGCCAGGGTCGGCCAGACGGCTGCCATAAACACGACCAAGACGGCTGTCCATTTGGGATCCTTGACCGTGTACAGCAGCAACGGCATCCAGGCCAGCGGCGAAATCGGTTTTAAGACCTGAATGAACGGGTTGACAGCTCGGAACAGGACGCGGTTCAGCCCTAGAAAAACACCGAAGATGATCGCGACGACCGATGCCGCGAGGAACCCCCCCGCAAATCGCGAAACGGTGTACAGCACCAGGTAGGCAATGCCATGGTCGTTGGTTCCCTTAATGACGAAAGCTTCGCTCAATTCAGTTTTCGCTTTCTCCATTACTGCGAGAGGACCCGGCACACCGTTCATCTTTTCAGGGTTCCAGATGTAGCCTCCTGCTCCGGTTCGAACGATGTCACCGTTGAACTCCATCATCTGCAGTTGTTCGTCCGTCTTTCCCTTCGCGTGGAAAGACGGCTGCAGCGTCAGCAAATGCCACCCGCCGAGAAAAATCACGAGGATAAACACTGAGATTATCCACGGACTGCCATTCTCATGTGTTTTCATAGTTCCAGGTTCTTTCGACTATTACGTCATACTGTGGATTTTGAAGCTGCGAACATAGGCATCCGGTTGGGTTGCATCGAACTCCCGGCCCATGATCGTATGTTTAGCCATCACTCCCTGATGCGTCGGATAACCAAGCTCCTTGGCGATCCGATCGCAGTCGGCCGCTCGATACACTTGCTCGGCCACGGCGCTGTAATTGACCTCACCCCTTAAATGGCCCCACCGTTTCATTTGGGTCATGATCCAAATCGCCATCGAGTGCCAGGGAAAGGGATCGAAATCGACACGGCTCGGATCCGTCTTAATTGCGCCCAATCCGTCCGCATAGGTTCCCGTCAGCACCTGTTCCAAGACCGCCACCGGCTGATTTAAATAATTCGTCGGTGCAATCGCCTCGGCAATCTCTTTCCGATGAGCAGGGCTCGACGCGTAGTGGGTGGCATCCACGATAGACCGAAAGAGCGCCAGGAACGTATTCGGGTACTGCGTGGCAAAGTCCTTGGAAATTGCGAAACCGCAGCAGGGATGCTTATCCCAGATTTCCTTAGAGAGCTTGAAAATAAACCCTGCATTTTCGTAGACCGCCCGTTGGTTGAAAGGATCGGGAGCCAGATATCCATCGACGTTGCCAGCCTTCAGATTGGCCACCATCTCCGGTGGCGGCACGACGCGGATTTGGACATCTTTGTCAGGATGCACTCCACCTTCTGCCAGGAAGTAGCGCAGAAGATAGTTATGCATCGAATAATCGAACGGCACACAAAATCGAAACCCCTTCATGTCAGCGGCAGTTTTCACGCCCTTGTGCTTGTTATGCAGCGTGATCGCTTGGCCGTTAATATTCTCCACCGCCGGCATGTAAAACGGCACAGGGACGGAACCGACTCCCAGGGTGATCGCCAATGGCATGGGCGACAACATATGCGCCGCATCGACATCTTTATTAATGCTCCAATCCCGCACCATGGCCCAGCCTGCCGCACGTTTGACCTTGGCATTCAAACCATGCTTGCTATAGAACCCCAGCGGCTCCGCCATGATAATCGGCGTGGCACAGGTAATAGGAATGAAGCCGATACTGAGGTCTGTCTTTTCCGGCTTCCCGACCGGATCAGCTGCAAATGCGGCGATCTCTTTCAACGGGAGGAATTCAGCGACAAAGGCCGTTAGCGCTGCGGCTCCCATGGATGCGAGAAACCTCCGACGTGATGGAGCGGCGGCTTGGATGACAGCCGACACCACAGCTTGCTCGACCTTGCACTCAAAATACTTCTCGGAGGATGCAGCTTGCACGACAGCTTTAGGATTCGGTGTCATCGTCCGCTTACTAGCGCTCTCGCCTTCGCTCATGACCGCCTCCTTTAGTGTGTTTCGACACTGCTTGGTTACCGAGCCCCAAGATCCGATCACTGAACCTGCCTAAAATAAATAAAATAAAAAGGCGTCTGACGCTTTTTCCAAAGCGACAGACGCCTTTGTCCGTTTGCCTTATCTCGCGAACCTTACCGAGGCGCCGTTGCCTCGACTCTGCTAATTTCTACAGTCTACCATGCTTCCCTTCCCAGATCAATCCATACCTAAGAGTGGCACTGCACTCTAGACATCGTAATAGAGGTAGAACTCATACGGATGCGGACGCAACCGCATGGTATCGACTTCCTTGGTTCGCTTGTAGCCGATCCAGGCTTGGATCAGATCCTTACTGAAGACCCCGCCTTTGAGCAGGAACTCATGGTCCTTCTCCAGGTTGTTCAACGCTTCGTCGAGGCTGCCCGGCATGGTGCGAATCTTCGCCGCGGCTTTTGCCTCAAGATCGTAGAGATCCTGCTCAGCCGGTTCACCGGGATTGATCTTATTCTGGATCCCGTCCAACCCCGCCATGAGCATGGCGGAAAAGGCGAGATATGGATTTGCTGCGGGGTCAGGGAACCGCACCTCGATCCGCTTCGCCTTGGGGCTCGGTGAATACATAGGGATCCGGATGCCAGCCGACCGGTTCCGACTAGAATAGGCCAACAACACCGGCGCTTCGAACCCAGGCGTGAGACGCTTATAGGAGTTCGTGGTCGGATTGGTAAAGGCGGCCAGCGCCGGCGCATGCTTCAGAATGCCGCCGATGTAATGCAGACACATCTCGGACACACCCGCATATTCCTTCCCGGCGAACAGGGGTTTGCCGTCCTTCCAGATGCTCTGGTGGCTGTGCATGCCTGACCCGTTATCTCCGAAGATCGGCTTCGGCATGATGGTCGCGGTCTTGCCATGGCGACGCGCGACGTTCTTAACAATGTACTTGTACATCATCATCTTGTCGGCGGTGCGGACCAGCGAATCGAAACGGATGTCGATTTCTGCCTGCCCGGCCGTGGCGACTTCATGGTGATGCTTCTCGATCTGGATACCGGCCTTTTCCATCTCCAGAATCATTTCGCTGCGAATATCTTGCTGCGTATCGGTCGGGGCGACAGGGAAATAGCCTTCCTTCTGACGGATCTTGCCGCCCAGGTTGTGGCCTTCCTGCCCCATGTTCCAGACGCCTTCTTCGGAGTCGATAAAGTAGTAGCCGCTGTGGCCGTTCTGATCGTAGCGGGCTTGATCGAAAATGAAGAACTCGGCTTCCGGGCCCCAATAGGACGTGTCGCCAATCTTTGTACTCTTGAGGTATTGCTCCGCTTTCTGGGCGACATAGCGCGGATCGCGATCGTAGGTCTCGCGCGTAATCGGATCGACGATGTTGCCGATGAGGCTCAGCGTCGGGACCGCACAGAAGGGATCGAGACAGGCCGTCGCCGGATCCGGCACGACCAACATATCGCTGTTATTGATGGCCTTCCAGCCACGAATGGAGGAGCCGTCCAATCCGGACCCGTCCCTGAAGAGGTCTTCCGTCAATTCGCTCGTCGGGATGCTGAAATGCTGCCACGTCCCGATGAGATCGACGAACTTCAAGTCCACGATCTGGACCTTGTGCTTCTTCACATACTCCAATACCTCATTCACGTTCATCCCACTTCTCCTTTCAACTCACCCGCATGAGACTATGCCGCCTCTGCTAGGCCGCTTTCGCCTCGAGAAAATTCTCGAGGGCCGTTTCAACTCCCGTTCGTACCCGCTCCAATTGTCCAAGATCGTCGAGCTTCTTATTTTGATGATCCGTGACATAAAATACGTCTGCCACTTGATCTAGTCTCGTGGAAATGCGGGCGGCATGGATGGACAAGCCGAGCTGAAAGATCGTGCTTGTGATCACATACAGCAACCCCTGTCGGTCATCGGCAAACACATCAAGGATCGTATAGGCGTCCGACGTTTCATTGTCGATCCGCACCTCCGTCGCTTCACGGGCTTTCGGCAAAGACCTGGTTAGCTTCAACCGCGCGCTCCGGCGCAACACATTGTCGACATGCTCCCACCCCTTGAGGACCGACGCAATCCGGTCGCCTACCGTCCGCAACCGCTCAGCCGGAGGCGCGCCCTGATACTCCGGGTCCATCACTTGGAACGTATCGACCACGATCCCGTCCGCTCTAGTCAGAATCTGCGCGTCGAGAATCTGCACTCCGCTGCCGGCCATGACCCCGGCGATCTTAGAAAAAATTCCCGGCGTCACGTCATTATGGGTCACGACGCTATACTCGCAAGTGCCCAGCTCCCCGTTGAACTCCGCCTCCACCAACACCTCACCGACATGCAACCGCCGCACGGCCGCCAAATGCCCCGCGATACGAGCCGGCACCGTGCCATAGACATAGCGCTCTGGGAATTGGGCCAATTGGCCCTCGACCCAGGCCAGCGTCTCACCGGCCTGCCCGGCGAGCAATGGGTGTCGGCTGACCTCCTCGGCAATCTGGCGAACCCGTTCCGGGTCCACACCCTCATTCCGTTCCCCGGACACCTCAGCCATCGTACGTTGATAGAGCTCGACCAGCAGCGATTCCTTCCACTTGGTCAAGACACCGGGACCGACCGCGGCGATATCGGCCGCCGTCAGCACCAACAGTTTCTTCAAGACCTCCGGTGTCCCCACTTCGCGGGCAAAGGGCAATACCACCTTGACGTCGTTCGGGTCCCGTCGAAAGGCCGTGTGGGCCATCAACAAGTGCCGGTGCACGAGAAATGAGAGCGTCCGCAGATCCTGCTCATCGAACCCGAGCCGGGCTGCCGCGTCCTCAGCCAGGCGCCTCCCCACATCACTATGATCTTCCTCCTGGCCCTTTCCTAAATCATGGAACAGGACGGCCAGGTGCAGGAGGTCTTTCCGCTTGATACTGCGATAGATCTCCCCCATCGCCCCCTGGTCCTGTGCGAGGTCCTCCGCTCGTGCCACCGCGAGCAGACTATGCTCATCGACGGTGTACTTATGGTACTGATTGAACTGCATCAGGCCACGGACCGTGCCCATGGCGGGCACCAACTTCTCAAGCACCGAGGCCCGATGCATGGCCTCTAGCGTCTTGGCTGTGCCAGGCCCCCCGAGAATCGTGAGAAACGTCCGATTGACCTCTGGCGTGCGATAGGCCTCCGCTGAGACCGTACCGACATGCCGGTGAATGTCTTCGAGCAAAGGCGGCGCAATGGTCAGCCTCTGTAATCGCGCCAAATCGAACAGACGAAGAAGCAAGGCTGGGCTTTCTAGCACCTTCGCACGATGTTCGTCCGCGACCGTCAGGATCCCGCTGCGAACAACAAAGTAGCCATCGACACGGGGCGCCGGGAGAAACCGCGTCAACCGCAGCCAGAACGGCACGCTCCGGCACCGTTCGACAAATCGCATACAGCGTTCATGCAACCCTGTCGTGTGCTGGTAATACTGTTGCATGAACTGCTCAACGGCCAACAAATGTGGCCGGTCCTGGAATCCAAAATGTTGGGCCAGCCAGATCTGTTCGTCGAACGAAAGAATTTCCTGGGCCGTATCGGCATGGACGTGGAGCAAGGCCCTGACCCGCCAGAGAAAATCACGCGCTTCCGTCAAAGCCATCGAATCGGCCCGGGAGAGGATGCCGCGATCGGACAGTTCGCGAATTGTCGGCGCCTGGTAGCGGGCCATGCCGGCCCATTGGAGCAGATGTAAATCACGGAGACCGCCTTTGCTTTTCTTGACGTTCGGTTCCAGCAAATACACCGTCTCGCCGAACTTCAGATACTCGCGCCGGCGCTCTTCGAGCTTGTGATCCAGATAGGCATCCGTGCCCTTGGCCACGACCTTCCTCAGATACCGGCCATGAAACTGCTCAAATAATTCAGGGCTGCCAGCCAGAAACCGGGACTCCATCATCGACGTTTTCACTGTCGCATCGCTCTCAGCCAACTCGATACAGTCATGGATCGTTCGCACGCTATGCCCCACCTGAAATCCGCAATCCCACAAGGGATGGAGGACCGCGCGCACAAGCGATTCGACCTGCGGTTGAGCCTCGGAACGGAAGAGCACCATCAGGTCGATGTCCGAATGGGGGGCTAGTTCTCGACGGCCATATCCACCCAAGGCCACCAGACAGCATTGATGGAGGCCGGCTGAGGCAACCGCAGCGCCCCCCTCCCGCACCGCATTCCGGTACCGCCCAATGATCAGCCCGTCCACCAGCTCCGTCATGGCCGCCATGGTTTCCGCGCCAGTCGCGCCTGCCATGACCCGCTCGTCGATGATGCGGCGTTGCTCAGCGAGAAACAGGCCGACCGCCGCCATATCGGCGGTCGGCCCTGAAAAGCTGGAGAGATCCTGTGTTGCGCCCATAGTCACAGAGCCGTTTCTCCGGTTTCAGCAGTCCTGATACGAACCGCGTCTACTAAATCACGCACGAAGATCTTGCCATCCCCGATGCTGCCGGTCTTGGCCGCCCGGGCAATGGTCTCGAGCGCGCGCGACACCTGCGCATCTGTGACGGCCACTTCGATTTTGACTTTCGGCACAAACTCGATCGAATATTCCTGGCCCCGATACGTTTCCTTGTGACCCTTCTGACGGCCGAACCCTTTGACCTCCGTGACCGTCATCCCCTGCAGACCGATTTCCATCAGGGCATCTTTGACTTCATCCAACTTAAACGGCTTGATGATGGCTTCAATCATCTTCATGTCACGGCCTCCTTACCAGGTCACCCGAGGACGCGGGCTATCCATCGTCGCTGAGATCGCCGGCATGATCGCATGGTCAATTGTGTCATCGTCTGTCTATGAATAGGCCCGCTCGTTATGCTGGCTCAGGTCCAGCCCAGTCGATTCGTCTTCCGGAGAAACCCGCAACCCGACCGTTGCATTCACGATCTTCAAAATGACCCAGGTGCCAAGCACGGAAAACAATGCCACCGCGCACACCATGATGGCCTGAATCCCGAGCTGCCCCGCATTTCCGAAAAAGAGCCCATCAGCCCCGGCGGCATTGATCGCCTTGGAGGCGAACAGGCCCGTCGCGAGGATGCCGACGACTCCGCCCACACCGTGGATTCCCACGACATCGAGCGTGTCATCATAGCCCATCCTCCCCTTCCAAACAACGGCGAAATAGCACAGAAACCCTGCAAAAACGCCGATTATGATCGCTGAAAATGGCCCGATATACCCGGAAGCCGGCGTCACAGTGGCCAACCCGGCCACCGCACCGCTGGCCACCCCGAGGACGGTGGGCTTCCCACGATGCAGCCACTCCACGCCCATCCACGCCAAGGCACCAGTTGCCGCAGCCGCGTGGGTCGCCAAAAAGGCACTCGCGGCCAGCCCATTCGCGCCCAAGGCGCTGCCCGCGTTGAACCCGAACCAGCCGAACCAGAGCAGGCCCGTTCCCAACAGGGTGAAAGGGAGGTTGTGAGGCGCCAGATAATCCCTGCCATGGCCTTTACGCGGGCCCAGCACGATGGCGCAGACCAGCGCGCTTGCGCCGGACGTGATGTGCACCACCGCGCCTCCGGCAAAGTCTAACGCGCCCATCTTGCCCAACCATCCACCGCCCCAGATCCAATGGGCCACTGGGACATAAATGACAAGAGACCAGAGGACCGTAAACAGCAAGAGGGCCGTGAACTTGATCCGCTCTGCCATCGCCCCCATAATCAAGGCCGGCGTAATGGCGGCAAACATGAGCTGGAATAGCATAAACACTTGATGGGGAATCGTCGGACCATAAACCGGATGGGGCTCGCTCCCAACCCCGTTGAGCCCGACCCACTCAAGGCTTCCGATAAAACCGCCCTGATCGGGACCGAAGGCCAGGCTATACCCGACAAGAATCCAGAGCAGACTGACCAGACAGAGCACAACGATGCTCTGCATGATCGTCCCCAGGACATTCTTGCTGCGCACCAGCCCTCCGTAAAAGAGCGCCAAGCCTGGTATCGCCATGGCTAGGACGAGCGCCGTGGACATGAGGACCCAGGCCGTGTCCCCTGTATCGATCTTCAACGCAGGGGCTGCGGTCGCGACCACTTCAGCCGATGTGACCGCTATGTCCTGGGCCACGACGGTCCCAGGACAAATCGCCAAGACTCCTCCCATTACGGCCGCGAGGGTCAAACCCATGACGATGAGCCTCCCTTGGCACTTGCGATTGCTCTCGCGTTCCTGGTCAACTACCATTCCCCCTCCTTCTCCTCGGCACCCCTGCTTACGAATAGGACCGTTCGTCATGTTGCGTGAGGTCCAAGCCTATTCGCTCTTCCGTTTCACTGACACGCAGCCCCATCAATTCATCCACCAGTTTCAGAAGCACGAAAGTTCCCACGAACGAAAACACAACCGAGATCAGCACGGCCATCGCTTGAATACCCAACTGTGCTGGATTCCCGTAGAACAGCCCGTTGGCGCCGGCGGTATTGACCGCCGTCGAGGCAAACAACCCGGTCGCCAACGCGCCCCAGATGCCTCCGACTCCATGAATCCCCACCACATCGAGGGCGTCATCGTAGCCCAGCCGAGACTTCCACAATACCGCTCCATAGCAGAGCACTCCCGCTCCCAGACCGATCACGATCGACGCCATCGGACCGACGAATCCCGAAGCAGGCGTAATTGCCACCAGCCCAGCCACCGCCCCGCTGACCGCCCCCAGCACGGTCGGTTTGCCTCGATAGATCCACTCCGTAACCATCCAGGACAACGCTGCGGTGGCTGCCGCCATATTGGTCGCAACAAAGGCGCTAGTCGCCACCGCTCCGGAGGTCAGCGCGCTGCCTGCGTTGAACCCGAACCAGCCGAACCAAAGCAGGGAGGCGCCCAGCAAGGTCATAGGCAAATTATGCGGAGACATAGTGTCCTTGCCGTAGCCCACTCGCTTCCTCAGCACGATGGCACAGGCCAAGGCCGCAGCACCGGAACTGATATGGACGACTGTCCCTCCGGCAAAATCCAGCGCTCCCATGTTGCGAACCCAGCCCCCGACCGCCCAGACCCAATGGGCCAGCGGATCGTAGATGAAGGTCGCCCAGAGCAAGGTGAAGACTAGAAAACTGCCGAACTTCATCCGTTCGGCAAAGGCGCCGGTCATGAGGGCTGGCGTAATCACCGCGAACATCATTTGAAAGATCATGAAAGCTTGATGGGGCACGGTCGCGGCATAATCGACGTTGGGCTCCAACCCGACGCCGTTTAGCCCGATCCATTCAAGCCCGCCAATCAGATGGGCCTTATCCGGCCCGAAGGCCAGACTGTAGCCCCACAAAGCCCACTGGAGGCTGATCAGACAGAGGATGATAAAGCTCTGCATGAACGTGCCCAAGGCATTCTTCGAGCGAACCATGCCGGCATAAAACAAGGCCAAGCCTGGCGCCGTCATCGCTAGCACCAATGCCGTCGAGATCAATAGCCAGGCTGTGTCGCCCGTATCGATCTTTGCCGGGACCGGCACAGCAGCCGGAGCCGCCTCCGACACAAAAGGCGCTACCGCTGCTGGAACCGGAGCCTTCATGTCTTGAGCATAGAGACCCGGCGCCCCGAATAAGATGGCGCAGGCCAGAACAGGAAGCATCGCTGGGCTGATAGGTATAAATCGGTTCATGATCCACTCCTTTCCTCCCCTGTCTAGAAGAGGTAAACGATTTGGACTGACAGGGTTTCTTGATTGTTCACTGCGCGGCTGCCATAGAGAAACACATTTTTATCGGACTTGTCGTAGCGGAACTCGGCTCGCGTAATCAGCGAAGGAAACGGCTTATATTGAAGCGTAAAGGTGTTTTCCCAGAGCGTTTGAGCGGCTATTGTGGCCGCGACCGTCTCGGTCGCCCCCGCACAGGTATTGGTGCCTCCGGCAAACCCAAAGCTTCCACGACAGGTACGAGTCCCTCCCGCATCCTCGAAGATTTCGCCGCGGAATCTGGCGCTCCATTGATCGCTGAAATCATGAGTCAGGTAGCTGGCCAGCCCATTCCAGCGGGCATTTCGTGATCGGTTGACCGTGCTCACGTTCCCTTCATTCCCGTAGTAGGGCTCTAAAACGATAGTGTCCTGGTCGGTGGCCTTGACGGTCATAATCGTCCCTACCACCGTCCGCTTGGCCGTCGGATCGGCTCCGGTGGAGGCAGGGGCCGCCCCTTGGCTGTTGGATTGCTCTGCGCCGTAGGACCCGTAGAAACTCATACCGAACTTCTCATGCGGTGTCAGAGCCAGGAGCCACTCGAAGGATTTGCCCTTGTTGTTATCGGTCACGTTATCCCAGCCGTTAATCACACCGAGTGACGCGCTCACCATCGGATTGAATGCATAGCTAAGCCGGACGCCGGTAGTCGTGAAGGCCTGGCCTAAGCCGAACATGAAACTGCGCGAAAAGTTCGGATTCTCGAAACTATTGATCACCTCATAGCCGATCAACGTATTGATCTTCCCCGCTTGAATCTTCAAACCGTTGCCGATCGGGGCGATGTATTCTCCGTAAACTTCTTGAAAATCGAGCTCGTTATTGCTGGCGCCAGACGCAAAGTTCGTACGCGCCCGCGTCACTCTGGCATCCAACCCGAAGTTCAGTCTGGTACGGAACCCGAGGCGATCCATACCGCTCCCGCCACCATCAGCAGGCCGTTCCAACATGATTTGCACCAGGTGAGTTGAAAAGGAATTCGCATCGGTGTCGAAGATATGCAGTTGGTTAAGGTTGCTATTGGGATTGTTAAAATTGTGGGTATAGGCCACGTCCAGAAATCCTGAGGCCTTGAACCCCAAGGTCTTCCAGATGGACGGCGCATCCACTTTTTTCTCTAAAGAATCCAGCCGCTCCTGCACGGTCGGCGGTGGGGCCGACGGCGCCGCTGGCTCTTGGGCAAATCCTGCGTTGCCGCCGAGCAGCGACAACAGCGCCCACAAGCCTATACCAATGAGACTGCGTATTGACATCGTAATATCACTCTTGTCGATTGGTGGTTCCAGTACTCATGCCCCTTGCCGCTCTCACCTCGACAACGTCGTCGCGACGCACACCCTTGGGTGCAACCCCTATCCTGCATGCCCACATCGATTCGACCGGCCAACCGATCCATCTCGGCTCTCAGCTTTTCCACGCGATTCAGCCGGCTCGAATGGAGTCAAAAAAAAACGCCTCTAGCCTGCTGGGGCTGGAGGACGTCATTGTCCATGCCATACTATATAAAACACCGGTGTGAAACGTCGCTGTTCCCCAGTTTGATGAACCGAGTTGTACCATGGAGATGAAAAATCTGTCAACGACTTTACCTTTCCCACACTCTGGCCTGACGATGCCCTATCGTCTGTGCTAGATTCGCTCGTACCTATGATCCTCCCATCGCCATCCTCTCCAGTGGAGCGGCCACACAAACCTTCCTTTTCCCTGGTCCTCCTCTGTCTTCTCTTCGCCGCCTGCGCGACCACCGACCAGCGCGACAGGGCCCTCATCGAAGACCCGCGCGGAGCGGTGGCGCTGCGCCGAATGCCAGATCAATCAGTTCAGGCCAGTCACCCGATCAATCTCGAACCGGCCATCATCGCCCGAGTCTTGAGCGGGATGCAAGTTCAGGAACGCCAACGGACCCTCCAGGAGTTGCTGGCAGGGTCCTCTTCCGTCCCGGTCTTTTCGGCAGAAGAGGTCCAGTTCCTCGCGCCCAGGATTATCAAAGCTCTCACGACCGCCTCAACGGGAGAGGCCGTGTCATTCCAGATCACGAGCCCTCAGCAAAACAGTGGCCGCTTGGAACATGCAGTCATCGAAACCACGACAGGCTCTCTTTACGCCTATGGCCTCTCGCTGTATGTGACGCTCGCTCAATATCGACATACCCCGGCCCAAACGAACACGGACGGGCTTGCCCACCGGAGGCTGCCAGATCCGTCAAACCTTTCAAACCGCACTCTGTCGTTCACTCCACGCCTGGCCCAACGGTCCGATACCTTCAACCGGCCAACAGGCGGAAGCGCGACCGACCGGTTTCTCGTCATCGACTATCAGCTATTGCAACAGACCCCTCCAGTAGCAGCAGCAGCAACAACCACCGAGCCACCTGCGCCACAGGTGGAACAGGCCGCACAGCCTCGCAAACCTCTTGCGGGAGTCACGCCAGTAGAGAGTCCATCCCACGCCGCAGCGCCTATGGCTCATCGCGAAATGGAGATTCGCACGCTCAAAGATCTCGTGGTCAAAAAAGACTTGGAGTTGGAAACCATCCGGAAGGAGCTGCAAATAATTCGCGAACAACTCGATAGCCGGAAGCGAAAATCCGCACCACTGACACCCCGTCAGAGCGCCCCGTAATCAACCCCTCTGACATTCAAATATTCGTGCAGCTACTGACTGAACTTATCCCGCAGGATACTCAAAAATCTCGCTCTGCAAAACTGCAGGGATTGAAGAGCCGAGGCGTATCCGTCAGGCACATTGATGATCTGAACGATGCAAGAACGACGCGGACAGGCTTTTTCGGTATCCTACTAAGAATTACAATAGCCGTTTGTGATCGGCATCCGCCGATCTTTGCCCAGAGCCCGATGCGTAATCTTGATACCGATCGGCGCCTGTCGGCGTTTGTGCTCGCTGCTATCCACCAACGCAATCACACGTGCCACCGTCGTTCGGTCATACCCCGCTTCAACGATCTCTTCGAGCGACCGGTCTTCTTCCACATAGGCTTGGAGAATAGGGTCTAAGACCTCATAGGGCGGCAGCGAATCTTCATCCTTTTGATTGGGCCTCAGCTCGGCGGTCGGCGGTCGATCGAGCGTCCGTTTGGGGATTGCCGGGGTTGTGCCACGACGATTCCGTAGCTTCGCCAGGTCATAAACCATCGTCTTCGGCACATCTTTGATTGCGGCAAATCCGCCGGCCATATCCCCGTACAAGGTGGCATAGCCCACGCTCATCTCGCTCTTATTACCCGTGGTGAGCACCAGGTGGCCAAACTTATTGGAGAAGGCCATCAGCAGGTTACCCCGGATGCGGGCCTGGAGATTCTCTTCTGTTATATCAGCCACACGGTCCTCAAACGTCTCGGCAAGCGATTGCCGATAGGTATCGAACAACCTCGTGATAGGAATCGTGCGAACGAAGATCGCAAGCCGTTTCCCCAATTCCGCCACATCCGCGTAACTGTCTTGCGACGTGTAGGGCGACGGCATGAACAGGCCCAAGACGTTCTCAGCGCCCAACGCATCGACGGCCAGAACGGCAGTCAAGGCCGAGTCCACCCCGCCGCTCAACCCGATCATGACCCGTGTAAATCCGTTTTTCCTAACGTAGTCACGCACGCCCAGCGTGAGAGCCCGATACACTTCTTCCAGTGGGTCAAGGGCTGCCACCAGATCAGGAACCGCGCGCGCGCGAACTTTTGGGATAGCCGGAAGCGACGCCACGCATATCTCTACCACCGCGGCAATCCGTCTCGGTAGGAGCTTCTTCTGGCCCTGCGTACGTCGCGCGCGCGCGACCGCCTCCATATTAAGGTCTGCCACGATGAGATCTTCCTCAAAGGCTTTCCCTCGTGCGATGACCTCGCCCTGGTGGTCGAGGATCACGCTGTTCCCGTCGAAGACCAGCTCGTCCTGCCCGCCGACCACGTTGGTGTAGGTCAGCACCACCCCGTTTTCCCTCGCGCGAGTCGCCAGCATCTGTTCGCGCACCCGGCTCTTGCCCAAATGAAAAGGCGAGGCATTGATGTTCACGATAACTTCGGCACCAGCTGCTGTCTGGAACCGGGTCGGACCTTCCGGCACCCAGACGTCCTCGCAAATATTCACTCCGATCACCGTGCGACGCAGGCGGATAAGCGGCAACCGTCGGCCTGGATGAAAATAACGGCTCTCGTCGAACACCCCGTAGTTCGGCAGGTACCACTTGCAATAGGTCGTGATAAGTTTTTGATCGGCGATGAACGCCGCCGCATTGTAGAGTTCGTGCGACCCGGCCGGCACAACCGAAAAACGTGCCGGCTTCGGGTCGATGCCATCGTTCTGGCTGACGTAGCCCACCACCGCAGCCAGGCCCCGGCAGTGACGGACAATTTCCTGAAGCGCGCGGCGATTGTCCGCGATAAAGCGAGGCTTCAGCAAGAGGTCTTCTGGCGGATAGCCGGTGATCGCCAGCTCAGGAAATGCGACTAAATCGACCTTCGCCTTTTTCGCCTCACGCAGCCAGGCCGTGATCTGGCGGACGTTGCCATCCAGATCCCCGACTGTCGGATTCATCTGCACCATGGCGATACGAAACGTGTGCATAGGTAAAAATGCCCTCACGCGCTCTTGCGAGTTGCGAGTATCATTCTCCTCCGCGATAAGTACTTGGTTAACACGGGGACTCTGTTGCCTCCGAGTGCGTGCAAGAATAGACTGGGGTTTGCGGGGTGTCAAACCTGCGGCCCGAGCCGACCTCGCCCTCAGACGTTCCCGACCCGACACCGGCCTGCACCTGGATCGCCTGGCTTCACGGCATCATTATGGGTCTTGCAGAAATATTTTTCAGGATAACTGAATCACGGGCGTAATTATTGTCATTAGAATCGCCATTAATACGCAGATCGGCGCGCTCATGGGATCGGCCTTGGCCGTCAGTGCCGCGGTGTTCTGTGGCGCGCATGATGAAGCTATCCGTGATAGGCTGCTCGGCTATAATGCTGCGCGACCCGTGATGGCTCTCGGAGGATTCTTCTTGGTGCGGAATGTGCCCAGCTTTATCTATCTACGCGGGTACCAGGCAGGTCGAAAAATAGTTGGCCAAGACATTATTCTTCATAACTTTGTCCGCTCTTTAACCAGGCACTACCACAAAGGAGTATGACATGCACCTGACACCAAGAGAGTTGGACAAGTTGATGATCTATATGATGGCCGAGGTCGCACTGAAGCGCAAAGCGAAGGGATTGAAACTGAATCATCCCGAAGCCGTGGCGGTGATTACGGCCTCGGCGCTGGACGGGGCACGCGAAGGGAAAACCTTGGAGCAGGTCATGAAAGAAGCCCGGCTTACATTGACACGGAACGACGTCATGGAAGGCGTGGCGGAAATGATCCCGCTGGTCCAGCTGGAAGCGGTCTTCACGGATGGCAGCCGCCTGGTTACCGTTCACGGGCCAATCCAGTAATCGGATCGACATTGCTCAACGGACTTTGCAACCAACAAAGGGAGCAAGAAAAATGGCAACTCAAAAACCACACACCGCGGCGAAGACACCCGTCGGCGGCTATGTTCTCTCCGACAAACCCATTGAAATCAATGCGGGGCGACCTACAGTTACAATCAAGGTGCGCAACACCGGGGACCGCCCTGTTCAGGTCGGCTCCCATTATCATTTCTTTGAGGTCAATCGTGCCCTGGAATTTGACCGGAGGGCGGCGTTTGGTCAACACCTGGATATTCCGGCCTCGACGGGGCTGCGCTTCGAACCGGGCGACGAGAAAGAAGTGGCGCTGGTTCCATTCGGGGGCCTGCAACTTATCTATGGGTTCAGCAACCTGGTTGACGGCTGGACTGGAAGCGGCCCCACCCCGGGCTACCAGCCGAATCTCGACAAGGGATTGGAACGCGCGGCCAAACTTGGCTTCAAGTCTAAGACCCAAAAACCATAATGAGCATAATGAGATAACCCAGCACGAGCCACTATTAGGCCCCGTTGGCCAAGAAAGAAGACACGCGTATGTCACGCATATCTCGTAAGGAAAATGCGAGCCTATTTGGCCCGACTGTCGGAGACAAAATTCGCTTGGGCGACACCGACCTCTACATCGAGATCGAGAAGGATCTACGCGTGTACGGTGATGAAGCCATCTATGGAGGCGGCAAGACGTTGCGCGACGGCATGGGAATGGATAACCAGCTCACGAGCGAGGGTGGCGCCCTCGATCTGGTGATCACCAATGTCACGGTGGTGGACCCGATCCTCGGCGTCATCAAAGCCGATGTTGGCATCAAGGACGGCAAGATCGTCGGCGTCGGCAAAGCCGGTAATCCCAGCACCATGGACGGCGTGACCCCAGGACTCACGGTCGGCGCGGCCACGGATGCCATCACCGGCGAACACCTGATTCTGACGCCAGCCGGCAACGACGGGCACATCCATATGATTTCGCCACAACAAGTCTACGCGGCCCTGAGCAATGGCGTCACCACCTTCTTCGGCGGCGGCATCGGGCCGACCGACGGTACAAACGGCACGACCATCACCTCCGGGCGTTGGAACATTGAGATGATGCTCCGAGCAGTCGAAGGGCTGCCTATTAACTTTGGATTTCTGGGCAAAGGTAACTGCTCGGGCAAAGCGCCTCTGGTCGAGCAGGTCCTGGCAGGCGCCGCAGGCTTCAAGATTCACGAAGATTGGGGCACTACCCCCTCAAACATTCGGGCCAGTCTCTCTGTCGCCGACGAGATGGATGTACAGGTCTGCATCCACACCGATACCCTCAATGAGGGCGGTTTTGTCGAAGATACTATCGCGGCGTTTGAAGGCCGAACGATCCACACCTACCACACGGAAGGCGCCGGCGGCGGTCACGCCCCCGACATCATTAAGGTGGCGGGCGAACTCAACGTGCTGCCCAGCTCTACGAACCCCACGCTACCCTACGGGATCAACACCATGGCAGAATTGTTCGACATGATCATGGTCTGCCACAACCTGAATCCCAAGGTCCCGTCGGACGTGGCGTTCGCTGAGAGCCGGGTCCGCCCCGAAACCATCGCCGCTGAAAATGTCCTCCACGACATAGGTGTGATCTCCATGTTCTCGAGCGACTCGCAAGCCATGGGCCGGGTCGGCGAGAACTGGCTGCGCGCGATCCAGACAGCAGATGCGATGAAGAAAGGCCTCGGCAAGTTGCCGGAAGATTCACCGAGCAACGACAACTTCCGCGTACTGCGGTACGTCGCGAAAGTGACCATCAATCCGGCCATCACCCAGGGTATCTCGCATGTCCTTGGCTCGATCACTCCTGGAAAAATAGCGGACCTTGTCCTGTGGGAGCCTGCCATGTTCGGCGCCAAGCCCAAAATGGTGATCAAGGGCGGCTTGATCAACTGGTCGATCATGGGGGATCCGAACGCTTCGCTGCCGACGCCCCAGCCGGTTATCTACCGTCCGATGTTTGGCGCATTCGGGCGGGCCCTGCCCGAGACCTGCATCAGCTTTGTCTCACGTGCCGCCTATGACAACGGCATCGCGGAAAAGCTGGACCTCAAACGCAAGGTCATGCCTGTCTATGGCACACGCACAATTACGAAGCGAGACATGGTGCGCAATGAATTGACGCCAAAAATCGAGGTGAACCCTGAGACCTTTGCCGTCAAGGTGGACGGAGTCCACGCCACGGTCAAACCGGCTAAATCTATCTCGCTAAATCAGCTCTACTTTTTTAGCTGAAGCCCCGCTACGCGAGATGAGAAGAGATAGTCAACTATGAGCGAGGAGCCACTGGTTAGCTGCGAGTGTCTCCCTGCTTCACTGACGGAACCACCTCCGGTCACTCTGTACCTCTTGCCCGCATGGTCCTCGGATTTATGCTCGCGCGACTGGGATTGAGATTCGGCGAGGGCATAATGCAGTCGTGCCTGGTCGCACCCCGTCGAAGTTGATTTGCAG
>SXGR01655094.1_pt1 | contig 23364 bp, 12 predicted proteins | sample 3174711 | NCBI WGS metagenome assembly SXGR01 (sample SAMN11356860, study PRJNA531348) | freshwater metagenome | isolation source: freshwater sample F1-60 | place: China: Fuxian Lake, Yuxi | collected 2017-12-25 | reverse complement strand
GCACCTCGACACCGGTACCGACTGCAGTGCCAACAGGTTGTGTACCCCCCGGGGCCTGCACACCAGCGTCGCGTGCCATAAAGACGAGTTCGTCGTCGTTATCGAATTTCACGTCGGGGTCTTTACCCGTCCACGACGAAGTCGCGGTGTACACCAACTCGTTCACCAAGCCTGGCTCGCTTCCATAAAACGATGAAGCCGCGTTGTTATAAATGGTCAAGAAGTTCTTGACCGCTCGTTCGTCGATTTGAATGGGGACTTGTTGCCAGGCCGACCCGTTCCATCGAAATCCCACGATCGTGGTCTTAGAGCCTGCGACCAACGTGGGTAGTTGGCTGCCTGCCAACACCACCGGATCTGCGGTACGCGTCAAACTTGCGGCGTGGACAACATCAACGTCGCCAGCAACGCCGAACGAAGCTACGGCGATCGCGACAGTAATTCCGAAGCCGGTGACTTTGAGTTTCATCGCGCAATGTTACGCAGCCGACGCGCACCGCAACAAGAGGTGAACTCTGTTAGCGACAATCGACGCAAATGCCGCTTTCATCGAATTGTGTAGAACGCTTGAGGAATCCGCACCCACTACATTTGCGTTCCGAAGCAACGCGCTCTGCTTCGATTGCCTCAAGACGGCCTCGGGGTGCAGAGATCTTGCGTTTCCCGGCCAGCTTTTCGCCATCACGCAGACGTTGCGCAATTGCCGCCCAACCCTCGGCGTTGCCTTCGAGATTGCGCACCGTGCGTCGCACGTTGAGATCGGATCGAAGGGTTGCATCGAGCCCGTCGCGGTCCGCCCGGCCAAGCCACAACACATCACGCTGGTGCAGGCATTCGCCAACCGGCTCGTCACCAAATTCATAGTCGGCTGCAATCTCGCCGACAAGTACCTGACGCTTGGCCGAATCGGGAACGACGAGAATGTCGCCAACCTGCATACCATCCCGAAACGCCATCAATTCATCGGCGTCGGCCGCCGCTACGGAGGCAGATTTCCCGCTGGCACGAAGCGCGGCTCCGAGCGCAGCACGCTCAATATTGCGCAGGTCGTCGAAACCATCCACATCAGCCCAACCAACGCCGGCCTTACTTGACTGTTCGAAGTTGTCGGCAAGCGCTCCGCTTGAGCCTGCTCGAAGAAACCAAGTACCTGCCATGTGCAACCCTGCCGTGCTCTGAGAAGCAATGACGGGTGCTCCGAACCCCACACAGAACATAGACGAAAGGGTGCGCGAATCCCGACAGGAGCCGCATCTCACCTCGTCAGAGCGTCGCCGCGCCGTGACGACGTCGGCGCGACTAAACAGTGTTAACCTTGAGGATTCGCCATTGAGGAAGTTGGTAACCATGACTGCCGAGACCCAAACCAGCACCGACTGGTGGATGCAAGGCAACTACGCGCCCATCACCGAGGAGGTCACCTACGAATCATTACCGGTCGTCGGCAAGATCCCCTCGGCGCTTCGAGGCAGTTACTTGCGCAATGGATTCAACCCTCCGGGTGCCGTCCCTTTCCATTGGTTCTTCGGCGCGGGCATGGTGCACGGTTTCGATTTCGCTGACGGTTGTGTCGCATATCGAAACCGATACGTCCGCACGCCATACTTCGAACAAGACATGGATCTGATGACCGCCGTTGGCGATCTGACGTTCTCACCGGCCAACACCAACATCGTGCGCCATGCCGGGCGACTACTCGCATTGGAAGAGGCGCATTTCCCTTGGGAAATAGGCACCGACTTATCAACGCTGCAATCTCACAACTTCGACGGCAAGCTCAATAGCCCAATGACGGCTCACCCAAAGATTTGCCCGAAAACCGGCGAAATGCTGTTCTTTGGATACCAATTCTTCCAGCAGCCCTACCTCACCTATCACCGGGTCGACGCGCGCGGGACACTCGTGCAATCAGAGGTCATCGACATACCGCGCCCAGTGATGATGCACGACTTCACGATCACCGAAAACCATGCAATCTTTTTCGATCTCCCGATTGTGTTCGACATGGATAAGGGCGGTTTTCATTTCGATCGCGATGCTGGTGCACGCGTTGGCGTGATGCCGCGCAACGGAACTAACGCCACGGTTCGCTGGTTCGAAGTCGAAGCTTGTTCAGTCTTTCATTGTCTTAATTCCTATGAGCGCGGCGACGAAATCGTGATTCAGGTGTGCCGTGCGAAATCGCTCATGGACAGCGGAATGAACGATCTTGCTGACCAATCCGTACTGTGGCAATGGACCCTCGACATGGTTACGGGTGGAGTAGCTGAAACGCAGCTTTACAACCACGCTGGTGACTTTCCCCGCATTGACGACCGGCGTGTCGGGCAGCCCAACCGTTTCGGCTACATCGCCGGTTTGCGCGCCGCAGCAACCCCAACGTTTTCTGCCTCAGTGTTTCAGTATGACCTCGACGAGCGAACGGCAATCGAGCATTCATTCGGCGGAACCGAAACCCACGTTTTCGAACCCGTCTTTGCACCGGCGCATGCGACCGCTGCCGAAAACGAAGGGTGGATTCTCGTATTGAGCCACAACGACACGACCGACGTAACCACGCTCAACATTCTTGACGCACAACATTTCGCGGCCGCGCCAGTGGCGACAATTGCGTTACCGCAGCGCATCCCATTCGGAGCCCACGGCAACTGGATGCCCGCAGACTGATTACGGCGCGCTCGCAACCCGCCATTCGAATGCGCTAGCGGCGACGCGGTGGCCTCGGCATGAAGGCACTTGTGCGCTCGACATACTCGGAATATCCGGCTCGGCGCCGCGTCAGCCCCCGTTCCAAAATCGGCACGCCGCTATAACGAAGCAACAACGTCGTCATCAGGATCGGCCCGACGACGGCGAACGCGGTCGGAACATTCACTACCGCAACCATCGTCAAGCCCCACCACACCAACGCGTCGCCGAAATAGTTCGGATGGCGAGTGTAACGCCACAGCCCCGACTGGAGCACAAGGCCATCGTTGTTCGGATCAGCTTTGAAACGCACGAGTTGCGCGTCGCCGATGCTCTCGAAGCCAAAGCCGATGACGGCAAGAACCATCCCTATGATCGCCTGCGTCGTGACACCGCGCGGTTCTGGATACACCAGCCCAAGCTGGATCGGCAACGAGACCACCCACATCAGCGCACCTTGCAGGAGAAAAACACGTTTCAATGTAAACATGTGCGGATTGCCAGGTGCGCTGCGCAACATTGCCTGGTACCGCCGATCCGGCCCTTGCTTACGCCAACGCCACAACAAATAGGAACCGAGACGGGTTCCCCACACGCAACAGATCGCTACCAGAGCTGCGCTGCGCGCCGGATCGCCATCGGTGCTTCCAAACGCCACCGTCGCAATCAGCACAAACCCGAAACCCCAACCAGCGTCCACGAAGCTGGGGTCACCGATTCGAATGCTCAAGGTCCACAACGCAACCATGTACACAAACACCACTGTGGCGCACAACGACAATGTTGCAAGAATCTCGCGAGTCACAGCAGCACGGTAGCTGCGATGCTCCTCTAAGTCACGTTCACAATTTGGCTCGACACGTGCAGCACTCCCTGGGTATCGGCGACCGTCAACGTCACCGTGTAGCTCCCTGCATTGGCAAATACACGTGTAGGCGTGACTCCAGTGCTGGTTGTTCCGTCGCCGTACACCCAGGTATACGAAGCAATGCCCGTATCATCGATTGACGTCGATGCATCAAATGAACAACTCAACGAGCCGCTGCAGTCGGACGTAAACACTGCAACGGGCGGAAGGTTCGCAGGCCGCACAACGAAGTCATCAAATGTAAAGACCAGCGGATAGCTCGAACTGTTGCCCGCGTAAGTGTGTATCCCTGCAGCGCCGGCAGCTTGCAAAACCGGGGTTGAGTCCGAAACGTTCACATTCCACACCGCGGGCTCCGGCGTTCCGTCAGCCCACACCTTGATCTTGATCGATGTGGGATTGGTACCACTGACGTTGAGGCGAATCCGATAGACGGTTCCGGGAGTTGCAACAATGCTTGGAATCGCGACCTCTGACCCGACGGCAACTGCAGAACTACCCGGCGCGCGATACGCCTGTGCGTACACGAGCGTCGAAGAGAACCGGACGCGGGCTCGGTACTCCGTGTTGGTGCCGATGTAGCGGCCAATGACATTGACCCATGATCCGCTACCAGTCTGGGCGACGTTGTAAGACACCTTTGTCTGCACGTCCACATCTGATTGCGAGAGCGCCAACAACCGAGCTGAAATGCCATTGTTGGTGGCGGGAAGCGACATCGTCGCCGAGGTGCCATTCACCGCAAAGTACGTCGACGGACCACTCGCTGTCCAAGCACCGCCTTGATCCGCGGTGCCCCATCCGTTCGCAACGACCCGGTCGAAAGCATCGCCCGCAAACTGCGTGGTCGCAGGAATCGGCGCGACAATCGCAGGCTGCGCGACTGAGGTGCTGACACCAAGATCATCCGTGACGGTCAAACTGATCGGCCATGAGCCTGCCAGTGCGTAGAGGTGATTCGCCGTCACGCCGGTTTCCTGGCTGCCGTCGCCGAACATCCATGCATAGCTCACAATTGATCCGTCGCTGTCCGAAGAAGCTGCAGCATCAACCGAACACGTCAGGACAACGCAGTTCACCACGAAGCTCGCCGACGGCGCGATATCAGCCACTACCGATTGCGTCACCGCACCCGTCAACAACGAGTCATCCGTAACAGTAAGTGTGACGGAGTAAGAGCCAGGCGCCCCATATGTGTGACCTGGCGTGGCCCCGGACCCAACATTGCCATCGCCGAAGTCCCAGTCATAGCTCACAATGGAACCATCAGGGTCGTAGGACGTAGTGGCGTCGAACCCGCATACGTAGTCAGAGCAAGACTTCGTGAAGCCGGCGATCGGTGCGGCCGCCTGCACAACGTTTTGAATTTCGATGTCGGTAGCCGCGAGATCGTCGGTGACCGTCAGCGTGACGGTGTGCGTGCCGCCTCCGACGTATTCATGCGTAGGCGTCGGGCCAGATCCGGTGGTGCCATCACCGAAGTTCCATTGGTAATCAGCAATCGACCCGTCCGAATCGATCGATGACGTTGCATCAAATGAACATGTATCAGTCGGGCAAACAAACGTGAATGCAGCGGTCGGCGCGGTATTCGCAACCACCAGATGTTGGACTGACCCAACACCACCTTGATTGTCAGTCACGGTCAACGTCACGTTGTAAGAACCCACGCTGCCATAATTCATGGCGGGGGTCACCCCAGTCGCAGTTTGTCCGTCGCCGAACTCCCACTCATAGCTCGTGATAGTCCCATCAGGGTCGCTCGACGTGCTGGCGTCGAATGAACACGCGTAGCCCAAGCACGACGATGTGAATGCAGCAGTCGGCGGTGATTGCACGACGACCGACTGCGACGTGGAACTTTGCAAGCCGCCATTATCGGTGACCATCAACGTGATTGTGTAGGTGCCCGGCGCGGCATAGACGTGCGACGCGGTCGAACCGCTTGCGGTCGTGCCGTCGCCAAAGCTCCATGTGTACGCGGCGATTGTGCCGTCGTCAGTTGAGGCGGAACCGTCCACGGAACACGAGAGCACGCCACTGCAGTCACTAGTAAACGAGGGCACCGGTGGCGCGTTGGCGGGACCAACATTGAAGTCGTCCACGCTCAAGGTCAGTGGATAGCTGGCACTGCCATTCGCGAACAGCTGCAAGCCGGGCGAACCAAGCGTTTGCAAAGCCACCGTGGCATCCGTCGCGTTGACATTCCAGGTCGCTGGTTCTGGGGTGCCGTCAGCCCACACCTTGATCTTGATCGTCGTTGGGTTCAAGCCGCTGATATTCATCCGAGCTCGATAGAAGGTGTTCGGAGCAGCGACAAGGCCAGGAACGACGACCTCGCTCGTAATCGCGGTCGTCGATCCGCTCGCCACCCGATACGGAGCGACCGAAATCGTCGATGCTCCGAAGCGCACTCGGCCGCGATACTCCAGGCCACTCGCTACGTACCGGCCGACGAGGTTCAACCACGAACCACCGCTTTGCGCCGAGTCGTATTGGAAACGAGTCTGGATGTCGTAATCACTTTCCAACAGGGTGCTCAGGCGCGTCGCGCTGCTGGCAAAGGCGGCGGGGGCAAGAATCTTTCCGACGCCGCTGTTCACTGCAAAGTTCGTCGTGGTTCCTGAAGTTGTCCATGCGTTGCCGAGGTCGGCCGTGCCCCACGAGCTCGTCGCGGTGCGGGTGAAGGTGTCGGTCTCGTACGGCTCCGGCGGATTCGGATTTACTGTGACGGTCTGTGTCGCGGTGTCGGTCGCGCCATCGTCATCGGTGACCGTGAGGGTCACGATGTACTCACCCGCCGTATCGAAGGAGTGCACGAACGTGATGCCCGAACCCGTCGTGCCATCATTTATCTGCCATGCGTAATCGACGATCGTGGAATCATCGCTGGACGCGGCCCCGTCGAGCCCACACGTCAGCGCACCACAGGTCGCCTGGATCTGTGCATCAGGCGCGACGTTGGGAATAATGTTTCTCCCTCCGGTCGAGTAATGCGTGTTGACCTCTTTGATGCCGAGTGCTCTCGAGTACAACGCGACTTCGTCCTGGCCACCTAAGAGCGCACCGTCAGGTCCAGAACCAATCGTCAACGGTGTCGCAGTATCGATCATGGCGCCTGGGGCCGCGACAGTTGCGATGACATTGCCTTCTGAATAGAGGCGCGCAGTCACTCCATCAAACGTTCCAACCACGTGGTGTCGACCTAGCTGTGCCGGAACCGAACCCGTCGCGGTAAAAGTGCCGCCGACGGTAGTGACTGAAAACGCGAACGCTCCGCCTTCGCCGGCGGAATTCAAGCGAAGATCAAATGCACCAGCCTTGGATACCAAATTGCGACGTCCACCCGAAATGTCGGACAGATCGACCCAAGTCTCTACCGACGCACCTGCTGTCGGCGAGATTCCAGCGCTATCGGCAATCGTCACCGCGCCATCGATGCCATCGAAACTCGCTGAGGTATCAGCATCGGCGTTGATAATCCCCGCGGCTCCGACCGCCACGCCACCCGAGTACGTACCCGGATTTGCGCCAATGGCATCGGCGGCGGCGAGTGCGGTGCTGGGTTCGCCAAGCCGCCAATGCGCTAGTACTTGGGGAGTTGCAGCAATCGCTTGGGTATACGTCGGCGGCGTACCGATAACCAGAACTGCAGTGCTTGCGCTTCTATTGCCTCCAACATCACGTGCTCGTACGAAGTACCTGCCGTAACTCAAGTCGGCGAGCGCAAACGTGGTACTCGTCTGGGTTGCGATCACGCGATCGTCGCGCATGATCTCATAAGTGATGGTTCCCGCGTTGTTATCAGTGCTCGCGTTCCATTTGAGACTTGTGATTCCCGAACTCACCGAAGTGCGGAAGTTCGTGGGCGTCGTCGGAGCAGTCACGTCACGCGGGCAGAATCGAGCGAAACCAGCAAGCCAATTCGCAACGCTGCCGGTGTACCCGCCGCGAATAATGTCGCCCCCGGCCCACAAACATCCCGAGGAATCGAAGGTCATTTCCCACGGGCCTTCGCCGGTGCCGGTGTTCATACCCCACGAAGGATCCCACTCGTTGAGTTTCTCAAACGACGTCGCATCGTACGCACCGATCCATTGCACGTTGTCAACGCGTCCATAGTTTGAGTTCGGGGGCCAGGCATACGTGTCGCCAAACGATGTTTGGTAGCAGTGGCACGATGCAAAGACAATTCCATAGGCGGCCGCAATCGCCTGAAAATCTCCACCGTGTTGCGTCACATGACCGCGAACAAGTGAGTTATTGCCGTACGTGTATTTCTGAATGTTGTGTTCTGAGCCGCCGAGGAAAATCTCGTTTTGGTACTCCATCACAGTCTGCTGCCATTGCCGCGTCACATTGGACGCGGTCGGCACGTATTGAGCCATGCCTGGCACCGACGCACCCGTTGTTGTGTCGAGGATCGCGAGAGCGTTACGCGGCGTACCGTACGCAGACGTCGTACCGACATTCTTGAAGAAGCCAGCTACATATACCCGAGCCCCATCTGTCGTCGCGTCGATGTCCATGATTGTGTTGTCAAAGAAGGCACGCCACGAAGTGTCGGGCTGTCCATCGGTGAGCGAAACTCGGGCGACGCCTCCTGTGTTGCGGGTCGTGTTGAGGGGGCCACCGATGATCTGGCTGAAACTGCCTGCGATATACAACCAGTTGCCGTGGACGTCCAAAGCACGGACATGCGCTCGACTTCCAAGAAAGCGCGGAACCGCAACGTAGGCGTTGAAGGAAGAAACAACCTGCCCGGTAACGGGGTCGAGTTTGGCGAGCCCGGCGGTGCCCACCGCTCCATTGACATTCGTGAAATTCCCACCGACGATCAACGTTCCGTCGGGCGCCGCAACGAGATCCCACACTGCACCATCAAGGGTTGGACGCCAGGTATTGATCCAGACGCCGGTGTTCACATCGAAGGCTGCGAGCCACGACTGTGAGGTCTTGGGCCCGCCGCTGCCATTTTGCACATTCTGGAACTTTCCGCCCACAAACATCGTGTTGGCGACTTGAGCCAATGCAAGCACTGGCGAATCGTTCCTCGTGTCGGGATCGGAAGCGGGTTTCGATATGTCGGCTACACCCCATTGCATGATCTGTGGAGTGGAGCTCGGCATCGCACGCAACGTTGTGGCGGTTGTACCAGTGTCGGGGATGACCGGAAAGTTCACATCGGCATCACCCAATTGGGGGCGAATAAACACTTGCGCGAACGGAGTGGCGTGTTTTTCGGAACCGTTCACCCACAAGTACGACGACGAATTGTTTTGGCCGTCGATGTTCGAACCGTACGAAAAGCCAAGCTTCTTTGCCTTCTGCGACCAGGCGAAGGTCCAGATCCGGTTGTAGTTGCTGTCGAGTGAAACATCACAAGTGGTGCCGAATGAACAACGGCTGTAACTCGCAAAATTCGTAACGGCGCCATCGAAAGAAATCGAATTCAATTGAATGCCGCCGTACAGATCCCAACTCCATCCGCTGAGATTCTTGTACTTATACCGAACTTCCTGATACGTGTTTCCAGCAACATCTTTAGCTCTACGCACCCGCACGCCATCGGCGAGTGCGTCGACTCGACCACCGTCGAGCAGCCCGTCGATGGTTTGTGTCGAAAGCGCGGCAGGAGAGAAGGCAGCGGTTCCAGTCGGAGTCGAAGCAACTGAGGAAGCAGTCCCCTGGCCGCGCCATTGAAAGTTCCAATTCTCCCTGCCGCGCCCGACGAGCACGTACCCGCCACCGTCGGTTGTCATGTCACAGTAGAACTGTTGCGGAGTCTTCAACGCAGGGGTGAGCAGCCAGTACAAGCCGGTTGCCGACGCGGGAAACGATTGCTTGATTGCCCAACATGACGGTCCTGCGTCTGCGGCCGTCGCGCCAGTGTGGATCGTGGTCGGCGACGGAAGTGGCGGGGCTGCCGCCACTGAATTGGTCGCCATCATTGAAGCACCAACAATTGTCAGAGCCAACAACGCTGCAGTTTTGCGAACCACTGTCCCTCCTCAAGGGGCGCGACCGACCTTCCGCCCGGGCAGACACGCAGTTCGATACTATCGAATACTACGAAAACGGACAAATGGCAATCTGGATAGTCCGCCAGATCTCATATCTGGGGCTTCGGCCTAGGCCGATCGACCCAATTCGACTGCGGCGTGGCGTAGCGAGCCCAAGATCAGGCCACAATCAATCGTCAACGACGCGCGACGCGCTACTTCACGTCAACCGCCGAAGCTGCTTCCCCTCGATAGTTGAGCCAGATCTGGCGCTCAAAGTCGTACAGCTTGCATACACGGGTGCTGCGCATGAAGTCGGCGAGCCGCATGGGTCGGTGATCGACCTCAGGAAACGCTGCGATAATCGCATCCGAAGCACGCTGAAGTTCATAGCAAGGGATGCGAACATCAACATGATGCGGCACGTGCACCATGATGTTGAACAAGAACAATGCGTTGATCACTTTTGGCACCTGCAAGGCGGTTGTGCCCTCCACTTGGCCATGAAAGGAGTTCCATGTCCGGCGGGGCCACCATTTGATATCGGGCGCGATGTGATGCACATACACAATCGATCCAATCGAACAGCAGAACCCAACGAATGGAACGACGAACAGCTTGACCAAGTTCCACCCCGCATCGGCCACTCCGCCACCCAAGACCAACGTCGTTGACATCGCTACTGTGATCAAAAGCCCCACGGCGGTAGCGAGAAATTGACGATCCTTGCGCACCGCGACCCGATATCTCTGCGGCGCGGTAAAGCGAATCATTTTCTGCCACCAAATCGACCGCAAGTAATACGCCCCGCTACCAACTGCAGACCATTCGAAACGGTGTCGCAGCCGCTGGAGCGGATTCATCGCCGCAAAATCTCCGACGGTGCTCGGATGCCACACGAAGTCCATACCTTGGCGCAACGTATGCCCGTGATGAATCCGATTATGGCCCACAACCCAAGCTTCGAAAATATGCAGCGACGGCACCATCAGCACGCGCCCGATACGCCGATTCAAATGTTTCGATTCGAATAGTGCACCGTGGGCACAGTCATGCCCAAGCACGAACAGACCACTCACCGCAAGGCTCGCCAGCAACCACAGCGGAGCGAGTAGATACCAAGTGTTCGTCGCGGCCAAGCCAGCAACCGTGATTACCCAGAGACCTACGCTCCGAGCAACGAGCGCAAACGCTTTGCGGTTCGATCGTTCGTAACACTGCGAAGGAATCACCCGCAGCACCGGCAGCAGCGTGTCGTTCGACTTCGGCTTGCCGGTGACGGCAACTTGGGGCTGCCCAGACATCGTGATACTCATCTCCAAAGTCTATCTACCTACTGGTCGGTAGGTTGACTCATGGGAACAGCTCTCCCGCTGGTCATCTCAGCCGTGCCATGCTGGAAGATGTGGAACAACTCAACTGGAAACAGCACTACGCCGCAACCGAAATCGTCGAGATGGTCGACGAGCGACGAATGTCTCGACGAGATGCGCTGCGCCACCTCACGCTGATATTCGGGTCCGTAGCGGGAGCGACTGCATTCTTGGCCGCATGCGCAGGCAGCACTACCAAATCGCCCACCACGACGTCGAGCTCTTCGTCCGTCACAACGACCACGGCAAGCCGCCGAACGCCGAGTCCAACCGCGGCCACCAGCGGCGGAGAAGGTCACATCTTGTCAGTGCCCGAAGACGATCCGGATATCTCATCGGATTCGGTCAGCTTCGACGGGCCTGCGTCGCCCATGTTGGGTTACGTCGCTCAGCCTGCAGCTCCGGGCGAATACCCCGCCATCGTCGTGATTCACGAGATTTTCGGGCTCAACGATCACATCCGTGACATCGCTCGGCGGCTCGCCAAGGCGGGCTACGTCGCGTTTGCGCCCGATCTTGCGTCAAGATCTGGCGGTACCGAAAAGTCTGAGAACATCATCCAGGAGCTCATCGCCAGCCCGATCGAGGAAAATCTCGCCGACCTCAACGCGGTCGTCGACTATCTCAAGCAGCTGCCGGAGTGCGACGGCAATATCGGCGCAATCGGCTTTTGTTTCGGAGGCGCAATGACGCTCGCGATGGCCGGCGCGATCACGACGGTGCGAGCAGCAGTGTCGTACTACGGCGTCACACCTGAACCAGCCGATTCATTGCGCTCGACTACCGCTGCAGTGTTGGCCCACTACGGGGAGACCGACGAACGTGTCAATGCCAGCATCGGACGGCTTGAAACGGTTCTTGCGGGCAAGACATTCACAAAACGTATTTGGCCTGGGGTCGGCCACCAATTCAACAACGACACCAGCGGGGCGTATAACGAAAAGGTCGCGCTTGAAGCGTGGAATGAAACTCTCGCTTGGTTCGCTCGCCATCTCGTGTCGTGATCCAAACGCCAATCACTGCACGAAATATTGCACCGCGGCACGCTCAGCGATCATTGGACGCAGCACCGACACGATTGCGGCTTGGTGGGCAGGGTGATCTCGATACTCAGCGTAACCATCGACATCATCCAGATCCGCAACCACGACATAGTCCCAATTACCGGGAGCGAGCCCGGCGTCGGAGCCCACGTGATACGAGCGAATGGCACCAATCTGTGCTGGCAAGGCGCGCAACGTCGCAGTGGCGGCGGCCACGGCTTCGTCAGTTGTGTCGGGGGTCCATCGGAACATCACTACATGGCGCAACATAACCAACACGGTACTCACCATCCCCGAGCGCCCAAGAGTTGCACGTCATGGAGGTATGCCAAACTTGCGCTCATGCCTGAAGATGCTGTGATGCGAGGCGAAGACGGAGTGCACCGATGCTCATGGGGTGCTACAACCGCCGAGTACATCGCGTACCACGACAACGAGTGGGGCCGCCCGGTTACCGACGAAGCCGCGGTGTTCGAACGCGTGTGCCTTGAAGGATTCCAAAGTGGTTTGTCGTGGATCACTATTCTGCGTAAACGTGACAACTTCCGCGCCGCGTTCGCGAACTTTGAGCCTGAGAAAGTTGCCCAATTCGACAACAATGATGTCGATCGCCTACTTGGCGACACTGGCATCGTGCGCCACCGTGGCAAAATCGAAGCCACGATCAACAATGCCCGAGCCACAATCGCGCTAGCCGCGGTTGGCACGTCAGTGAGTGAGTTGTTGTGGAATGCCGCGCCGGCGAAGCGGTCCCGGGCTCCGAAGACCCTCGCCGATATCACCGCTAAGACGCCGGAATCAATCGCGCTATCGAAAGAGCTCATCAGGCTCGGATTCAAGTTCGTCGGACCAACAACGTTGTACGCGGCCATGCAAGCCATGGGCGTAGTCAACGATCACATGACCGGATGTCATGTGCGCCAAGCATGTGACGATGCCCGCCACCGAGAAAAGAACCACCTCTCATGAATCAGCTCACTCAATCCGAAACAGACCACTTTCAGCAAACTGGTTGGCTCCTCACCGATATTTTCAGCGAATCGAATATTGCCGAGATCAAGACTTGGGTCGCGGACGTCGCGTCCTGGCCCGACACGCCGGGTCAATGGTTGCACTACCGCGAACTAACCGCTGAGGGCCCGCAACTATGCCGTTCCGAAAATCTCATTCCGTATCACGAAGGTCTCCGGTCGCTATTGACCGCTGGCCCCATGCTTGCAATTGCGTCAGATCTACTCGGGCAACAAGCAGTTCTCTATAAGGAAAAAATCAACTACAAACTCGTCGGCGGAGCCGGGTACGCACCGCATCAGGACGCCCCCGCGTATCCGTTTATCGACTCTCACGTATCGTGCATGATCGCCATCGACGATTCGACAATCGACAACGGCTGTCTTGAGGTGGTCGACGCGCAACATGCAAGTGTGCTCCCAATGAACGATGCTGGGTGTATCGCCGAGGCTGTCGTCGCAAGCATGCACTGGAACTCTGTTGACGTGCCAGCGGGCGGCGTGCTTTGGTTTCACTCGAAAACTCCGCACCGCAGCGGCCCGAATCACTCAGCGAATCCGCGACGGGCGTTGTATCCCACTTACAACGCGTTGAGCGAAGGAGACCTTCGCGACGCGTACTACCGAGAGAAGTTGGCTCGTTTCGCGCAAAGCGAGGGTCGCGAAGACGGGCTCGTGCAAGTGTCGCTGATCAATGATTTTCAAGGGCGACCCGTGGTCTGAAGCCAACGAATCAAATTGTTTCGCCACTCGACCGTCGCACTAGGTCTTGAAATTGCGCCACAGCATGTTCATGCTTCGGGCTGAGGAGCCCATCGGTATACGCGCCGCATTCAAGATTGCGCTGAACAACCTCGACCATCGCTCGATCTTCTTCCATAACCTCATCGGAAAACCGGATGACCTGATCGATATCGGGGTCATCGAGACTGAGAAACAGATGGACGTACAGCACTCTACAGGTGCGCGGGCCTGTGGGAACGATGACTTCAACGTTCATGGAGTCGCCGTAGATATTCAGTGCGAGATTGGGCCATCGATATAGCCAGCGGCCGTTGACGTCGCCTCCATTGCGGGCGGGAGCAGAGTGACGACAGTAGCGATCACCCAACACCACGTCGTAGCGCTTGGCGTCATACATGCGATTCAACATCGGATGCATCATCGGGATGTGATACCCCTCAAGATAATTGTCTGCGTACGTCTTCCAATTGCATGCAAGGTCGTGGTGAGCCAACCGGACAAGTTGCATTGACTCGACCGAAAAGCCGGCGGCTTCTTCAAAGAAATCGCGCAAATCTTCCAACAGCGAGGGTGCCCCGGCATCAAGATTCACGAACACCTGTCCGCGCCACATTTCAACACGAATCCCAAGCAGCGCGTACTCATCATGATCGAACTCAACTCCAAAATCCCGAGCCGATCGGAGCTGACCATCGAAGGCGTAAGACCACCCGTGATACCGGCAAACGAGATTGGCGCAACTCCCGGCGCCATCATCAACGAGCGGCCCGGCGCGGTGACGACAGACATTATGAAACCCCCGCAGTTGGCCATCCGGAGCCCGCACCACCATCAATCGCCACCCGGCGTATTCGCGGGCGACATAGCTTCCCGGCGTTTCTAGTTCTGATTCGCAAGCAAACCAAAGCCACTCTGCGGCAAAAATCGATCGGCGTTCACGGTCATACACGGCCGCATCAAAATACGAGGCTGCTGGCAGTGTTCGAGATGAACCATCGACCATCGCACCAATCTAGAACCCGAGCAGGCTGTCGGATCGGTTGTCAGACTGCGAGGACAATCGCCACGATTCAAAGACCGCGCCACAATGGCGCCCGGCGCGTCGGTGCTGAGAACCACAGGATGTCACCAGTGCCGCTGCCGTCGAAATCCGCGGTTATCGGTTCGTAGGTGCCACCAACGGCTACGGCGAGGCCGCCGTCGAAGCCAGAATCCGATCCGTTCCACAGCGTGTCGGATGCCGAGCCTGCTCGATACCAGAACACATCGGTACGTCCATCACCATTGAAATCTTGCACGATCGGTAAATATGTACCGGAAACGTTGATACGTGCTCCGCTGGCGAAACCATTCACCGCGCCGAGCCAAACGCTCTCCTGAGCCGAACCCGGCGCGTACCAAACGACATCTGATCGACCGTTACCGTCGAAGTCACCGACCAATGGCAGGAATACGCCATTCACCCGGATCGTGGGCCCAGGTACAAATGCTGACGAGCCAGCCGCGTTTGCGCCGTACATCAACGCATCGAGCGCACTCCCGGCGGCATACCACAGCACATCGTCGCGTCCATCGCCGTTGAAATCGCCGATTATGGGCGTGGCATCGAGAGAGACTGCAGCCGAACCGGAGCGAAATTTCGTTGCCGCTCCATACCACAGCGCATCGCTTGCGGTGCCGGCGCCATACCAAAGAATGTCGTCGCGATTGTCACCGTCGTAGTCGCCAACAACTGGTTCATACACCCCGCTGATCGATACTTTTGGTCCATTCGCAAAGCCAGATACCGTGCCCCGCCACACGGCATCCGCCCCCGCCCCAGCCGTGTACCAAACGATGTCATCTTTGCCATCGCCATCGAAATCACCAACAACCGGCACGTAAGCGCCGTTAATACTGATCGCAGTGCCGACAGTGAACCCACTCGCAGTGCCGTACCAAAGTTCGTCGGTGTTCTTGCCCGCGGCATACCAGAGCACGTCTGCCTTTTGATCTCCATTGAAGTCGCCCCAAATGGGAAACGAGCTCAGCGGGGGCACGAACGCAGCTCCAAACGAAAACGCTGCGGTACCGCCAGTGCCCGTATCGGCCAACCGCACGATGTTCGAATCTGGAGAAGCCACACTCGACCCAACCGCGTTGACCGCTACGACCTCGCACGTGTAGCTCTTGCCGTTCGTCAACAACCCGACGTTGATGGGTGACGCGAGGCCCGACGCATTACCCGCGATTCCTCCGTCAAAGGAGATACATGTCGCGTCGAAACGAATTACAGGTTCGCCACCATCGAATCCGGGAGCGAACGCGACAGAGATCGCTCCGTTGCCGCTCGCGGCTCGACCAATGCGCGGTGCCTCCGGGAGCGCCGCCAGTTGTACAACATTCGATAGTGCAGAAGGAGTGCTGACACCAATGTCGTTGGTGGCCGTCACTGTGCATGCATAGGTTGCGCCTCCCGTCAACGCGCTGACAACGGCGGGTGAGGAAGCCGTGTTCGTCGACCCGACCACTCCGCCATCGACCGAAAAGCAATCGACGGTATAGCCACTAATTGGATTGCCGCCATCATCAAGTGGGGCCATAAACGAGACGCGCAGGCTTTGGATCATCGCCGTAATCGCAACCGTCGTTGGCGCCGCAGGCACCGCGGCTGGAATGACGGGGTTCGACGGTACTGATGCCAAGCCCACACCAACGCTGTTGGTTGCCGAGACCGTGCACGTGTACGACTTTCCGTTGGTAAGCCCCGCCACCACGCTGGGAGACGACGGACTATTGGTCGCACCCGCGACCCCACCATCAGACGAAGTACAAGAAGTCGTGAATTGTGTAATGGCCCGCCCGCCATCAAACGGCCGAAGAAAGGCGACTTGGATCGAGCTCGCGGCACCCGTCGCGACAACTGAGGTTGGCGCGTCCGGGAAACCCGCAGGAACCACAACATTGGACGCAATCGAAACGTTACCGGCACCCACGGCGTTTACAGCGTGCACCGTGCATTGGTAATTCGAACCGTTTGTCAACGCCGACACGACCACAGGCGAAACGGAATGAGTTGCAGAGCCCGGACTTCCTCCATCAATCGAGGTGCAGGTCGCTACAAAGCCCGTCGCGGGTCGTCCGCCATCGGCACCGGCAACGAACGCAACGGAAATAGATGCGATGCCCGACACCGCACTGATTGACGTTGGGGCGTTGGGGGCAGAAGGGATCGTTACGGTGTTCGAAATTGCCGAAGCAGTCCCCGCGCCGACTGCATTCACCGCGGTCACTCGGCACGCATACGACTTACCCTTCGTAAGGCCTGCAACGACAATTGGCGACGCGGGGCCGACACTCACGCCCGCAATGCCACCGCTGCTTGACGTACAAGTAACTGAATATCCAGTGATCGGAGTTCCGCCGTCGCTGCCCGGAGGGTCGAACGAAACGCTCGCTCCGCCAAGCACATCCGCCGCGGTCACTGAAGTCGCGACGCCGGGAACATCGGCGGGAACCACTGCATTCGAAGGCGCCGATGGCGCGCTCGCGCCAACCGCGTTTACGGCAATCACGAAACATGCATACATCCTGCCGTTGCTGAGTCCGCCCACGACAAGCGGTGAAGCTGCACCCGAGGTCGCGCCGGGCGCACCGCCGTTCGATGATGTACAGGTGGCACTGAATTGGATGACAGGGCTTCCGCCGTCGAAGGACGGCGTAAACGAGACAACAATTGAAGTGTTGCCGATCACCGCAGTACCGATCGACGCAGCCGTCGGTACGCCCGGCAATATCACCGTGTTGGAAGGTAATGACGGCGCGCTCGTACCCTTTGCATTCGTTGTCGTAACTGCACACGCGTAGGTCTTGGCATTCGACAACCCAGAGAGAACTGCAGGTGATGCCGTCGTGGTGATCTGTGCGCTAATGCCACCGTTGCTCGAACTGCACGAAGTGGTGTAGGACAGAATCGGACTCCCGCCGTCGTTCGCCGGGGCTGCGAACGCAACTGTGACCGTGCCGATGCCACGAGTTGCAGTCACGTTGGTAGGCGGGTCGGGTGCTCCCGCGGGCGAGACAAGGTTGGATAATTGCGAATCGCCGCTCGTACCAACTGCGTTAGTTGCCGTGACAACACACGCGTAGCTTCGGCCGTTAGTCAGTCCGGTCACTGCGATCGGGGACGCCGCGCCGCTTCCCGTTGCCGTTACACCTCCATCGGTCGAGGAGCAGGTTGCAGCGAAGCTGATCACCGGCAATCCGCCGTTGGCACCCGCGATAAACGCCACCGAAATCGCAGCGTCGGCAGCGGTCGCCGTTCCGATAACTGGCGCCGACGGAATCGTGGGGAGCACCACACTTGTACTCGGATTCGAGGGCAAACTCGTTCCCACACTGTTCGTCGCCACAACGCGACAGGTGTACGACGCGCCGTTCGTGAGATTCGCCACAACGATCGGGGAAACCGCGCCGACTCCGGCGCCGGGTACTCCACTATTGGACGAGATGCATGATGCTGAATAGTTGGCAACTGCGTCGCCCCCATCATCCAGCGGCGCATTGAAGGCAACCGAAATCGAAGCAACGCCCGCCGTGGCGGCGACCGACGTTGGCGGGCCGGGAGCCGTCGCCCCCAAGATGCCGACAAACGCATCTGATCCACCCGCGGTGCTGTCGAGCGATCCCTTCAGGGTCCCTTGTGTCCAGCCAACGACGTGAGCGTTTGCGGCAGCATCGATAGCGATGCCGTGCGCCTGATCTTGAGTGCCGTTTGTGGATCCCAACTGGTGCACCCGCACCCGAACACCATTGGCGTCGTACTTCGCGACGAGCACGTCGCTTTGCCCAGTGTTCGCTTCGAAAGAACCCGGCGCCGTGCCAAACGACCATCCGGCGAACAACACCGACCCAGATGCATCGACCGCCACGCTGGAAGCGACATCATTCGACGACGACCCAAGTTGACGCACCCATAGCTTCGCCCCCGACGCCGAGTATTTCGCGACGACTGCGTCGCGGTTCCCGGCATTCGCTTCGGGCGAGCCTGCAACCGTACCGAGCGACGCGCCAGCAACAAAGATGTTCCCCGTAGTGTCGGCAGCCACACCGCCGCCGAAATCACTGTTCGTCGAACCAAGCAGATGCACCCAGGTCCGGCTACCAGCGGCGTCGTAACGAGCCAAGAACACATCACTGGCTCCGGCATTCGCATCCAAGGCTCCCACGACCGCGCCGCCGACATCGCCGGTCAAGAACACAGTTGCATTCGGACCTACCGCAATGCCGGTTGCATTGTCGGACGCGTTCGAGCCGAGCTGATGCACCCACACCCGATTGCCAGCCGCATCAAAGCGGGCGGCAAACGCATCCACGCCGCCAACATTTCCTTCAGGGGCGCCCGGCAAACTCGCCCCAGTGCTCCCCGCAATGTAAACGTTGCCGCCAGAATCTGACGCGACAGCAGTTGCCACATCATCGCTCGCGGTCCCGAGTTGATGGACCCAAAGTCGGTTGCCGCTCGAGTCGTACTTCGCAATGAATGCATCGCGCAGACCCAGGTTGGTCTCGGGCGCTCCCGGAAGATTGGCAGCAGTATTTCCCACCAGATACACGTTGCCTTGACCGTCGACCGATACGCCAGCACCCTGGTCGGCTGCAACGGAACCAAGCAGGTGCGTCCAGAGCCGAATACCCGCGGCATCATATTTCGCAACGAACGCGTCGAAACCGCCGGCATTCGTTTCGGCGGCGCCAGGGATACTCGAAGCTGTCGTTCCTGCGATGTATGAACTGCCAGCTGCATCGAGAGCGATTGCTGAGCCAGCGTCGTAGCTCGACGTACCAAGTTGATGGGTCCAAAGCCATCGCGGATTCGAGGCATCAGCTGCGCGAATCGTCGCGTCGAGGGCGCTCACCAAGCAAGCTGCCGCGATCAGCACCACCAAACAAATGGATCCGACGCGCGAAACGCGACGCTGCACAGCTACCACCAATCGAGACCGAGATATTGCGATACGCTAGATCGGTAACCAATCCAAACGGTTGACCCTCGTTTTCACGTTCGCTGCCCCCAACCCAGTCTGATCGTTCGCCTTCGAGCACAAAGGTGCGTCCAATCACGGCAAATGTCGCAGGTCCGTGGCAACATGTTCGCCATGGCATTTGGACAAGCTGCTGGCCCTCCGGCGACTGCACGTCAGGTGGAGGAGCTCCGAGCACTGCTGAGCGAAGCAGGCCATACAGATTTTCGTGATGCCCGTGGCCCAATGGGGTTCAACCAGCGCCAAGCCAACGGCAAGTTCACGCGCTCCGAGGCCGAGGCGTTGATAGCTCAGCTCCAAGCAGAAGCCGACGCGTGCGCGAATGACAAGATCGCTGTAACGCCAAACGTCGGTCCACCGAGTGGAGAACCGCAGCATCGAGTGCAGCAGAAAGCTGCGAAATCTGGTCCTGATCTCAAGCGAGTTCCGTCGGCTGCGCTGGCTGCGGAACTGCAGTTAAGAGGATGGATCGTCGTCGAACCCTGATACAGCCAACAACTCACGCTTGCAGCGATTCTTCGCTTCAACCTGTCAAACTTGTGCATGGCCAAAGTCAATGCAACATTCTCGAAAGGCGATTCGTATCAGCTCACGGATCGATATCTCCTGCGCGAGGGCCGAGCATTCCTGAGCGGCGTGCAAGCATTAGCTCGGATTCCAATCGAACAACTGCGCATCGACCGCGATCGCGGACTTCGCACCGCGTCATTCATTTCCGGGTATCAGGGTTCACCACTGGGTGGGTTCGACCAAGAAATCGCCCGAGCTGCCAAGCTGGTACCCGACCTCGACGTCGTGTGTCGTCCTGCGGTGAACGAAGAACTCGCGGCCACTGCGGTCATGGGTAGCCAGCTTGCGGCTGAACAACCAGATTGCCGGTACGACGGCATCGTCGGCATTTGGTACGGCAAAGCGCCCGGCCTCGACCGGGCGAGCGACGCTTTGCGCCACGCGGCATTTGCTGGCACATCGCGACACGGCGGCGCAATTGCGTTCGTCGGCGATGATCCCGCGGCCAAGAGTTCGACACTCCCATCGAGTTCGGATTCGTCTCTCGTTGACTTACACATGCCCATCTTGTATCCGGGCAATGTGCAAGAGATTCTCGACCTCGGCATTCACGCCGTCGCGCTCTCGCGACTCACCGGCGCTTGGTCTTCAATGAAGATCGTCGCGGCCGTGGCCGACGGGACGGCGACGGTGGATCTGACCGCAGGTCGCGTCATTCCAGTCATACCAAATCTCGTCCCTCCTGGCAGCGTCGATGGCCTCAACTATGTGCATCGACCAAACGCAATGTTGCTCGCGCCACAGACGCTCGAACTCGAACGCGACTTTCGTCTTGTTCGTTCCGAACTTGTCCGGCGCTACGCCGACGCCAACGGTTTGAATCATCCGACTGTGTTCCCTACCAACGCATGGATCGGGCTCGTCGCTTCGGGATACACCTATCACCAACTCCGCGACGCGTTACGACGACTGGGCTTTGATACCGACGACAAGATCGCGAATGCAGGCATTCGACTCTTGCATATGCAGATGCCAGTTACCTTCGACCCTGAAATCGTTCGACGGTTTGCCCGCGATCTCGAAGAGATCGTTGTGGTCGAAGAAAAGAACCCGACCCTTGAGCTATTGATCAAAGATGCGCTGTATAGCGTGACGACGCGTCCCGCAGTTTACGGAAAACGTCATCCCGACGGTAGAACCCTGATGCGCGAGACCAGCATGCTTGACGCCGACGCGATCATCGATGGTTTGCGCGAACGACTCGCTTCGCGGCTTGCAGATCGGATGAATCCCGCGCCGAAGATTCGTGAGCGCGTGGCGATACCCATCAACGTGGAGCGCACGCCGTTTTACTGTTCTGGCTGTCCGCACAATCGCAGCACCCGCGCTCCCGAGGGGTCGCTCGTAGGTGCAGGAATCGGGTGCCACACCATGGTGCTACTGATGGACGACGAACGCGTCGGCGAAATTAGCGGCATCACCGCGATGGGCGGCGAGGGCGCCCAATGGATTGGGATGTCACCGTTTGTGCAGCGAAATCACTTCTTGCAGAATCTTGGCGACGGCACGTTCTTTCACTCCGGCCAACTCGCAATCCAGGCCGCAGTCGCAGCCAAGGTCAACATCACGTACAAATTGTTATACAACGGCACGGTAGCTATGACGGGGGGCCAGGACGCAGTCGGCGCCATCGGTGTGCCCGAAATCATCACGTCTTTGTTGGCTCACGGCGTCGAGGACATTGTTGTCACAACTGAAGATCGATCTCGTTACGCGGGCGTGACCCTGCCGCATACCAAGCGAGGCCCGATCGAAGTCTGGGATCGTACGCGATCTGACGAAGCACATTCCCGACTTGCCCAAACTCCAGGCGTTACCGTCCTCATTCACGATCAAGCTTGTGCCGCTCACACGCGACAACTTCGCCACCGAGGAGTAGTACCCACACCATCGGCTCGAATCGCGATCAATCACCGAATCTGCGAAGCGTGCGGCGATTGCGGAGTCGTGAGTAACTGCCTATCGGTTCAGGCAATCGAAACGCCACTCGGCATCAAGACCACGATCGATCAAGACTCGTGCAACTTCGATCTGTCGTGCATCGAAGGCGACTGCCCCAGTTTCATGACCGTCACACCCGGCACTGCTGAGGTTACGACGCGAACCGAACCACCCGACCAGCCGATCCCTGACCCGCCAGCGACGACGATTGCACCCTGGGCAATTCGTTTGGTTGGAATCGGCGGCACGGGAGTCGTCACCACGTCGCAGATACTTGGCACCGCAGGAATGCTCGACGGCTTCGAAGTCCAGGGCCTCGACCAAACCGGCCTGTCACAAAAGGCCGGGCCTGTCGTCAGCGATCTTCGATTCACAACCAACGCGCCCGCGCTGACGAACTCGATTGGAACGTCGGATTGCGACCTCATCATCGCGCTCGATTTGCTGGTAGCGGCGACCGACCGCATGCTTGAAGTCGCGCATGCCGACCGCACCCAGCTGATCGGCTCAATTTCAGCAACGCCAACCGGCTCGATGGTCGGCCATCCGACGATCCAATATCCATTGACCAGTGAACTCGAGGCGCGCATCTTGCCGGTCACCCGAACGCCCCCAGTGCTCGTCGACGCCGCGACTATCTGCAGGGCGCTCCTCGGCGGGGCGGCCGGTGCCAATATCTTCATGGTTGGCGTGGCATTACAAAGTGGAGCGCTCCCTATGAGCGCAGACGCGATCGAAACTGCAATCGAACTCAACGGGGTTGCAGTTGCCGCGAATTTGGCAGCATTTCGATGGGGTCGATGGCACGTCGTCGATCCGGCGCGCGTCGCAGCATTGGCAGCTCGCGGCGACAAGACGCCGCAGATGGTCGTCCCAGAGCTACCTCACAAAATCGAAACCCACATTGACACAATGAGCTCCAGTGACGAATTCGCGTGCGTCGTTAAGCTGCTCGCCGCAGATCTCATGAGCTACCAAAACGTGAGCTATTCCAAACACTTTCTCGCCCTTTTAGGGGAGCTAGTCGACGCAGAGCAACGCGTCGGTGTACACGATCATTCATTGAGCACTATCGCAGCACGCAGTTTGCATCAACTCATGG